>Ga0315273_10002132_pt1 | contig 23103 bp, 14 predicted proteins | sample YL17G02_0_MG_FD_205753 | JGI IMG/M metagenome (GOLD analysis project Ga0315273, IMG submission 205753) | Sediment microbial communities from Yellowstone Lake, YNP, Wyoming, USA - YL17G02_0 | ecosystem: Environmental > Aquatic > Freshwater > Lake > Sediment | place: USA: Wyoming | collected...
TCGGCACCGGCGTGCGTGGCGGTTTCTGCCACGTCTTCCTCGGGGGCGAGGCGGGCCGTCACCCAACGGGCTGGAGGCATGGCTATTCAACAGTCGGTGGAGTGCGTTCCTGGAGCTTGCTCTCCACCCACAGGCGCAACTGTTGCAGGCTTCCGCGCGCCGCAACCCGGTCAAGGGAAACCGGTGCGTCATAGTCGTCGTAACGGTAGATCGCGCCAAATGGTGTCAGCGTGTCAAGGTTCTCAAACTGTGCGGGTAAAGGGTGGCCCGCTTCGGCAGCGAGAAACATCAAGGCCCCTATTTCGTGCGTCTTTCGGAATCGGACACCGATATCCGACAGCAGCGCTTTTAGTATCTTCTCAGCGGCCTGCTGGCAGTGAAATCCGATGATTTCGTCGCTGACATCGCCGGATGTCAGGACCTGATCCAGCAGGGCTTCGTCCTGGGCAGCCTTGCGCAGCAACAACAGGGCCTGCTCACGCCGCTTCATAGAGAATCCTGCCTTCGCTCGCCGCCTCGAAATACACGTTGCCCGGCGTGTCTCGCCAATACTCGAACTTGTCCGTGCTCACCACGAGCAGGTCCACGGAAATGTCCAAGGACCGCAACAGTCGCCCCAGCCGCACCATCTCTTCGCCACGGTTAGCCATCTCCGACTCGACTACCATGACGTCGAAGTCGCTGTCGTCGGAAGCCTCGCCGCGAGCTCGAGAACCAAACAGGATGATGTACTTCGGCCTCGCAGCTCGGGCGAGTAGTTCGGTCAGGCGTCGGAGCGTTTCATTGTCGGTTGCCCTGGATCCCTCAAGCACGGCGCCCTCCGCTTCGTAGTGTGCCACAAATCTCCGCGGATCGGCTCAGGGCCTCAGGGCGAGGGCCACGACGTCATCTGAGTTGTCTAACGTCGGCCCGTCGTTCAGCACGGTCGTCCGTCGTTCAGTCGCGCGTTGTCGGACACGGGCCGCATTTGCTGCAATTCCTGCAACGTCAACGGCCCGGATTTGTGGCAGTTCCTGCCACGTCTACGAGGTCGTTTCGAAGGGAGCGAGGACCAGATGCTCCGCCGCCAACAACTCACGGCTGAGCCGCATCGGCACCGGCTCTGCCGATGTGATCTGCGCAATCCGTTCGGACGAGGCAAACACGATCAGCTTCGGCGGCTCGAGTTCCTGCCCGACCGGTTCGACGCGATGGCCTTCCGCAACGAGCTTCCTGGCGTCGTCTTCCGTGATGATGCACGCCGCGCCGGCGTCGGCCAGCACACGTCGCAACCTGAACCACACGCCGCGAGCGTGGTGGCGCTGCCTGTAGTCCAATGACCGAATCAGCACCCGGGCGCGCTGTTCCCTGAGCCGCCGATCAAGTGTCGGACTCACGGCAGATTCCGGTCGCCGGATTCCAGGCGCCGAAGCAGCGCAGCGATGGCCGCCCGCTGCGGCCGAGGGTCGGGCATGCCTGTTCTGGCCTCAATCAGCGACAGGATGGTGAGGTTGGAACGGACCGTGTGCTGCAGGTCCGGCCGGAGACGCCGATACACGACGTCCAGTTCGTCGAAATCCGCGAGACCCCCCGTCACGATCAAACCAAGCGCGACGAGCAGATCCCGTTCGCCTTTTACTCCTGTGCGATCCGTCACGAGTTTTTCCAGCAGCAACCCAGCGGTGCGCGGCACGCGAATCCTGGTCCCCTCGATGTCAATCTCGGCGCCCGGTTCGACGAGCGACAATGCGCCGAACACCAGCAGCGGGAGTTGATCATCCTCCAGCATGTAGGCATCGGTCGGATCCTGCCTGTAATCGATCCCAACGAAGTTCACTTCGAGCAGATCGCGAGCACGGGGCGTCCAGACCGATGGCTCATCTTCAGACGGCAGGAAATGCAGGAGCAACTCTGGCAACCGCTGCTTCACCGCGGCGTGGCAGTCGACCGGCACGCCGATGTCGAGGTCCTGCGACACGATGAGCGTGGCGGCAGCTCCGGGCTCGAGCAGATTCGGAACCTCCGACCCGACAACCAACACGCCCGGACACTCCAAGACCGCACGCGCCGCCCGGATGGTCGCGAGTAGACGCCCACGGAAGGTCATCAGCTACGAGTATAGGGAGCCGGCAGGGTCGGGTCCAGTCTGGAACCGTGTGGAACCGTCTGCTGTCGCGGGTGGCGCGGGTGGGTATTCGCGGGTGTGTGTATTCGCGGGTGTGTCGCGGGTGTGTAGAATGATTGTGCGGTAATGATGACAACGATGCGTACGGCCCTTCCGGAAGCCCCTGTCCCCCCTGTTCCGGCGCATTTGGCGAGTGCTGCCCCGATCGAGTTTTCGGCTGGTTTCGATTCCGAGGAAGGTCCCGGCACGGAACGCTTCCGGTGGCTTGGCGCGCGGGGCGCCCTGACGTTCGCGTCTGCCGAGGCAGACCGCTTTCTTGAACTCGCGGTGCTCTCGGAGTTTTTCGATCTGTCGCAGACGCTCACGATCAACGCCGGCACCCGAACCACGTGCGTGGAGTTGGCACGCGGTTGGATGCCGCTGGCCACGGTCATCCCGGCCGGCGCAGCGCGCGTCGATGTGTCAGTGAACAAGCTGTTTCCCGCCGGGCACCACGCTCGCGATTCGCGGGAGTTGTCGATCCGGGTCCGCGGGGCCGTCCTGCACGAAGATCAGGCGCGGCATCGACGCGTCAGCGATCAGCAGGCCAACATCCTGGCCAACACCCACGAAATGCTCGCCGGGATGGCGACGCTGCGCTCGACGCCGCCCAACCTCGGCATCGACATGTGTGGGGCCTGCAACGTGAATCCGCCGTGCGTGTTCTGCGAGTGGGACTGGAGCAAGAGCCTCGAAGGCGATTTCGTGGATGCGCCCTTCACGCTGGACACGCTGCGCGAGTGGGGCCCGTTGTTCGACAACAGCGTCAGCCTTTTGAATTGTTCCATCGGCGAGCCGTTCATGATGAAGAACGTTGACGAGTTGCTCGACGCGTTCAGCGACGGCGGCAAGTATCTCGAAATCACGACCAACGGTCAGATCCTGACCGACCGGAACATTCAGGCGTTGCTCGGCAGACAGATCGCTGTCCAGATCTCGTTGGACGCTGGAACTCCAGAGACCTACGCGAAGCTGCGGAACGCGCGGTTTCGGCCGGTCCTTGATAATCTCCGCCGCCTGATCGCGACCAAGGGGGGGCCGGACCATTGGCCGATGGTGAACGTGGTCTTCATGCCGATGAAGCTCAACGTGCATGAGCTGGACAGATTCGTCGAGATCTGCGCCGAACTGCGGGTGGACCGACTCATCCTCCGACCGCTCAACTACTCGGACAAGCTCGAGCTCAACTGGGACCGCGCGGGCTATCGCTTCGAATATCAGCGTGAGCTGCTGCCGGTTGAAGAACTCATCCGCGTGAGCGGCCGAGCGGCTGAACTTTGTCGCCGATACGGCGTCGAGCTGAGCGACCAACTGGATTTTGGCGGCTCGGTGGGGACGCAGTTCGAGCGGCTGTTCGAGGAAGGCCGGGCGTCGGTGGCGCCGACGGGGCGAGAAGGGAAGGAGCGTCGAGACACGACGGACGCCCAGCCGCAGCCGGAGAAGGCGTCGACGGTGGAGGTTCCTGCAGCGCGGGCCGTCCCGACGCTGGGCGCCGAGAAGACGCCCGCGTGCACCGAGCCGTGGAAGAGTCTGTACATTCTGCGCCGAGGCGTGTTTCCCTGCTGCTACGGCGGGCTGCCGGTGGCGCCGATGGACCAGTACCGCGAAGCGTGGAACTCTCCGCTGATGCAGGCGATCCGCACCGCCCTGACCCGTGGGCGCTTCCACGACTACTGCCTGCAGTCGCCGGCCTGCGCGATTGTCCGAAAGTCACTCGAGGCGCACGACCTTCGGCTCGGCGAGGAACTCCGCATGCGGTGGCGCCACATTCGGGCGCTGTTCGTGCGCCGGGCGTGGCGGCCGTTCAAACTCCGTGTCTTGCATCCGTCGCGCTGGGCGTGCCAGTTTGCGGCGATCCGTCTGAAGCGATTCGCGACAGACCCCGGCTACGTGCCGCGCCTGTTGAAGCGCGTCGTGCGCAAGGTCCGATCCGCGTAAGCCACAGCGACCAGGCGCGAGTGCTGGGTCGCGATGCTGTGCAGTCCGCGGCCCCAACTGCACCTCCGGGCCGTAGCGAAGAGAGGAGCGCGCGATCCAGAACTCCTTGCCCACGGTGTCCATCCCGGAAATACTGCCCCCGACGAGTGAAGGCGCATAGCAGTGAGACCAGCTTCGGAGCGAAGCGCAGCGGCTGGTCTCGCGGGGGTGCGAAAGACGCGAGACGCCACTACCCCTTCTTCACGGCGACGACGTTGTCGTCCGACACGCGGTCGATGAGCTTGTTGTAGGGATCGATTCCAGCCCGCGTGGGCTGCTGATCCACGATGACCTCGAAGGTCGACTCGCGCCTGGTGACGCGGCGCTTCTCGAGAAACAGCGCCTTTTCGTCCTTGCCCTTTCCCGCGAACACGCCGATGTCGACGAGGTCGTCGATCGGAATCTCCTTCTCGTTGCCCTTGTCGTCGGCCCGCAGTTTCGCTGACAGCACCTTCAGGGTGACGGCATATCGATGATCCGGCGTCTCGCGCCACGTGGCCGACACGGCGCGATTGTCGAACAGCGTGATTGTTTCGAAGAAGTCCGTGACGAGCTCCTTGAGGTCGTTCGGCATCGCCGCGCGCAGGTCATTGATGAAATCATCCACCGTGGGATGCGTGTCCTGGAACTTCGTCTTGTCGAGAAAGGCGCGCAGTACGGCGTTCAGCCGCTCCTCGCCGAAGTAGTCCTTGAGGGCATACATCACGAGGCTGCCTTTCGCGTACCAGACGTAGCCCTGCCGGGTGACCCGCGCCAGGGTCTGCTCGCCTCGCAGTTCGCTGCGCCGACCCTTCAGGTAGCTATCCAGATCGTGCTTGAGGTAGGTCCGCACGCCTGACGGTCCCAACGCGTGCTCCATCACCATCAGCGCGGAGTATTCGGCCAGCGACTCGGAGAGCGTGTTCGATCCCTGCGCCGCCGCTCCGGTCACCTGGTGTCCCCACCACTGATGCGCCAGTTCGTGCGCGGTGACATACAGCGGATAATCGAGATCGTCTTCCTTGTCCGCGTGGAAGATGAAGCCAATCCCCTCTGAGTACGGCACCGTATTCGAGAACGACTGCGCGAAGCCCGAGTACCGGGGAAATTCGAGGATGCGGAACTGCTTGTACTGATACGGGCCGAAACTCGCGCTGAAGTAGTCCAGGCCCTTCTTTACCGAATCGATCATGCGGTCCACGTTGTACGGGTGCTGCGGGTCGTAGTACACCTCGATGTTGACGCCCTTCCACATCTCCCGTTTGACCACGTAGCGCGCCGACAGCACGGAAAAAAACTTCTGGATCTTCGTCTCCCCCATGTCGTACGTGAAGTACCGGCGGCCGTTCTCGAGCCACTCCTTCGTCAGGTAGCCCGGCGCGATGGCCATCTGATCTGGCGTGGTGCTCACGGTCACCTTGAACGTGATCCAGTCGGCGTCCGGCGTAAACAGGTTGACCGAGCGCACACCGGGTGTGTCGGGCGGCGGCAGGTCCTCGCGTTTCGGCAGTCCTTCGCGCTTGCGCGCGTCTTCGCTGCCCAGCTCCAGGTCTCGCTGGTATCCGATGGACGGAAACAGATCGATATTGACGAAGGTCCCGTTGGCCACCACGTCGGTGCGGGTATCCTGAAAGCCCAGGCGCTCCCGGCGACTCGTAAACGAGAGATGCGTCGTGTCGCCCGGCTGCAAGGGTTCGGCGAGCGTGTAGATGTGATATCGCAACTCCGCGTCGAGTGTGGTCTGCTTGAACGGCCGATCGAACGACGATTGGCGCAGCGTCCGGCTGCTGTCGACGATATGGATGGTTGAGATAGCCTGCGACGACCGATTGACGAGCGCGTAGGTTCCGTGCGCGCTCATGGCGGCGCGCTCCGTCTCCAAATCGACGGCGATCTCGACCGCGGAGACCTTCGGTTGAGGCATCTTCTCGTACTTCTTGAACGTCTTTTCGTATCGAGCCTGCCTGATCTCCCGCGCTCGACGTCCGACGAAGTCCGTGTTCACCACGCGTGCGTCGTAGTGGAGGTAGCTGCCCATCCCAACGAACGCCACCAGGCAGAAGGCCACGACGCCAAGTGTCGGTGCTCCCGCAGACCGACGGCCCCGCCGCCAGCGGATTCCCCATCCCACGTCGGTCCCGCGCCGGGCAAACACCAGCGCGCCCGTCGCCAACAAGACCGCGAGAGCCGTCCAGTACGCCGTGTACCAGGTCAGTTGCGGCACGAACGGCCCATAGTTGTTCATGTCCGAGTACATGTAGCCGGGCGTGCTGCCGAACTCGTACAGACTCGCTGGCACCGTAATGTTGAACTTCTGCGCCACGTTGTTCAGAAGGCCCGGTGCGATGAAGGTCCCAATCACCACGGCATGCGCGAGGAACTTGTTGGGGAGCGCTGTCTGCATGAAGAGCGCCAACACCGAATAGAGCATCAGGGTCGACAATTGCAGGACGAACAGTTCCTTGAGATACAGCGCCACCTCGAACCGGAAGTAGCCTTGCGCCGCCTGCTGCGCCATCCCCGAGGCCATCATCACCGCCAGGATCACGCACTGAATCGCCGTGAGCGCGGCAAACTGGCTCGCGAAGTTCACCCAATCCGGCGTCGGCAGCGCGTCGTGCACCTGGTCGTATTTGAGCGCGCGCTCTTTCCACACCAGTTCGCCGGCGTACATCGCCGTGATGACGATGGACATCAACGCGCCCGCCGACCCGGTCATCAGGTACGTCACCGGATACACCGGCGTGTCCCACATGCGCGGCGCGCCCCAGCCGTTGACGACGTCAAATGCCACCGTCAGGATGGCAATCGCCAGAAAGGCGAGGTCCGTGACGATGGACATGACGCGAAGCCGCGTCATCGTGACGAACGATGTGAGAGTCGCTCGCCAGTCGAATCGGAGCCTGACGGATGGCACCCGCACTGACGCGCGAGCGGGCTCGGTCTCCAGGGGCTCCGGTCGACGCCGCTTGTGTCGTCTGCCTGTCAACGCCTCGGCCGACAACGGAAAGAACCTCAGGGCGGCCAACACCGCAATCACACCCACGCCCAGCCAGAGCAGCCGGTTCCACAGCATGGTTCCGGCGAGTGGAATCAGGCGTGTGTTCACCTCGGCGAGCGTCCAGTACTTCGACACCTGCCCGTACGTGGCGACGCCGAAAGGATCCAGCAACGCCGGCCAGAAGTCGCTCAGGCTGTTTTGCACCAGCCGCGCCACACCGAGGTAGAGCGCGACGAACACGACTCCCTGCAGATAGACGAACACGACGCTGCGCGTGAGCGCACCAAGGGCGAAGAACAGGGCGCCGGCGCCGCAGACGGTGGTGGCCACGAACAAGAAGTACGGCTGCGCGTACGACCACAACTGAATCGGCGCCATGTGTGCGTGATCCGCCCACGGCATCACCGTGCCGAGCAGCAACCCGACGGTTCCGCCCGCAAACACGAGCAGCGACACGAGCAGCGACCCGATGAGCCGCCCCAGCAGATAGTCCCGCCGTGTCATCGGCGTCGTGAAGAACACCTGGTACGTGTCCTCCTCGAAGTCCCGGCACACGGCCATGCCGCAGATTGCGGACAGCACGATGGCGCCAAACGCCATCAGCATGCTCGTCGCGTTGACGATCCTCGACGGGTTGTTCACGACCGAGTTCTCCTGGCCCTCGCTCATGCTCATCATCATCAGCGCCAGGAAGCACCAGAGGCCGAAGTAGACGTACGTCGACACGCGCCTCAGGTGGTAGGTCAGCTCGAACTTGACGATCGAGAGAAAGATACACACGGGTGCCACCTAGTGCGTAACGGGTTGCGCGGACGAGTGGGCCAGCTTCATGAAGTACACGTCTTCGAGATTCGCCTCCGTCGGCGCAAAACTCGCGTCCGGCGGGGCCGGGCTGCACACGCGAATCTGCGTCCGCCCCGCCACCAGGTGGCTCGACACCACCGTCATCTGCTGCTGGTAGGACGCCATCTCGGAGGCGTCGATCGCTTTGGTCCACACGTGGCCGGCAATCTCGTCGATGACCGCCTGCGGATTACCCTCGAGCAGCACCTGGCCCTTGGTGATGATTGCCATCCGCGTGCACAACTCACGCACGTCGTCGATGATGTGCGTCGACAGGATGACGATGACGTTCTGGCCGATGGAGGAAAGCAAATTCAGGAATCGGTTGCGTTCCGTGGGATCGAGGCCGGCCGTCGGCTCGTCTACGATCAGAAGCCGAGGCTGGCCGATGAGGGCCATCGCAATTCCGAAGCGCTGCTTCATGCCTCCCGAGAATGTGCCGAGCTTCTTCTTGCGCTCGTCGTAAAGATTCGTCTGCTGCAGGAGCGCGGTCACCAGTGCCTTGCGCTCGCCGCGCGCGCTCACGCCCTTCAGCACGGCAATATGATCCAGCATGTCCAGCGCGGTCTGGTTCGGATACAGCCCGAACTCCTGCGGCAAGTAGCCCAGCACCCGGCGCACCGCGTCCTTTTGCGTCAGCACGTTGATGTCATCGAGCGTCGCCGAACCCGAGTCGGCCTCCTGCAGCGTGGCGAGCGTCCGCATCAGCGTGGACTTGCCGGCGCCGTTCGGACCGACCAGGCCGTACATTCCGGTGCCAATGGTGAGCGACACGCCGCTCAGCGCCTTGACGCCATTGGCGTAGGTCTTCGACAGGTTCTGGATGGTGAGTTGCATAGGACATTCCCGCTGGGCGCGTTGGTGCACCCTGAACAAATGGATGCCGCACGGATTCCGCCGGACTGACATGCGGGGATCAACGCGAGACCAATCGTCGCGCGGGCGCACGCGGCAGCACGCCAGACACGAGGCGAGGCCCTTGTCCCCGGAAACACTGCTGAAAGTCAATCGCGCTGATTATCGCCGCGATGCGAGACGAGTCAAGGAGAAAACGCCCCACGCACTCCAGAACTCCTTGCTCACGCTATCCATCCCGGGAATAATGCCCCCGACAGGTGAATCGGAGGCCATGACCGTCACCAAGCGCCTCGTACTCGTCTGCAATTCGCATATCGATCCGGTGTGGCTGTGGCCGTGGGAAGAGGGCGTGGCCGCCACGCTCGCGACATTTCGCGCCGCGGCGCAGTTGTGCGACGAGTTCGACGGGTTCGTGTTCTGCCACAACGAAGCGCTGCTCTACCAGTGGGTCGAGGAGTACGAGCCGGCCCTGTTCGATCGCATCCGCGCGCTCGTCGGCGAACGGCGGTGGCACATCATGGGCGGGTGGTACGTCCAGCCCGACTGCAACCTGCCGCACGGCGAGTCCTTCGTTCGCCAGATCCTGACGGGCCGGCGGTACTTTGCGGAGAAGTTCGGCGTCGAGCCTCGCGTCGCCGTCAATCTCGATCCGTTCGGTCACTCGCGCGGCCTCGTGCAAATCCTCCGCAAGTCCGGTTACACGGGGTATCTGTTCTGCAGGCCTGACCCCCTCAGTCTGACGCTGCCGGCCGACGACTTCGTGTGGGTGGGATACGACGGCTCGACGCTGCTAGCGCATCGCGCCGCCGATCACTACAACTCGTCGCTGGGCCAGGCGCGTGCCAAAGCCACTGCGTGGCTGCAGACCCACGAAGCCCAGCGTGACGGTCTGCTGCTCTGGGGCGTGGGCAACCACGGAGGCGGACCATCGCGCGACGACCTTACCGCGCTTCGCGGCTTGATGCACGACACACCTGAACGCGAGATCGTCCACGGGCGGCCTGAAGACTACTTCGATGCCCTCGAGACGCGGGCCGCGGAGTTGCCGCGTGTGGAGCACGACCTCAACCCGTGGGCCGTGGGGTGCTACACGTCGATGTCGACGGTCAAACGCGCGCATCGCCGTCTCGAGGGCCGCGTCTTCGCAACAGAGCGGATGCTGACCAATGCCGCCGCGCAGGGCCTGCTCGAGTACCCGCGCGCGCAACTGCGTGCCGCGATCGATGCGATGCTGTTCTGCCAGTTCCACGACATCCTGCCCGGGTCGTCGGTGTCCGAAGTGGAAGCCCAGGCGCTCCAGCGTCTCGGGTCTGGCCTCGACATCGTCGATCGGCTCCGTGCGCGCGCGTTCTTCGCCCTCCTCAGCGGCCAGCCGGCGGCAGCGCCCGGCGAATACCCGCTGTTCGTCCACAACCCGCACCCGTTCCCGGTCACCAACACCGTGGTGTGCGAATTCCAGCCGCCGGAGCCGAATGTCGATGCCGGCGTGTTCCTCCTGCCCGAGGTGACGGCGTCGGACGGCAGTCCTGTGACCACGCAACTCGAGAAAGAAAGCTGCAACATCCAGATGGATCAGCGGAAGCGTCTGGTGTTCAGGACGCGACTCGCGGCGGCCTGCACGACGCGCTTCTCGTGCCGGATACGGACGGTGCCCAGGCCTCCGTCGACAGCGGTGCGCCCCGTCACTGGCCTGTTCCGCCATGTCGGATCCGGCTGCGTGGTCGAGATCGACGCGGCAGCGGGTTTGCTGCACAGGTACCTGGTCGGACACCATGACTACGTTGAGGCCGGGTCGTTCCGCCCGTTGGTGATGAAGGACTCTCCCGATCCCTGGGGCATGAAGGTGCGGGCATTCCGGGATCTCGCTGGCGAGTTCCGCCTCATGGACGAGCACGCAGCTGCACTCTACGCTGGCCTCGCGACGTCCACGCTCGCGCCCGTCCGCGTCATCGAAGACGGCCCCGTGCGAACGATCGTGGAGGCTCTCTTCGCGTACCGCCGCTCGGCGCTGTGCCTCCGGTACATCTTGCCTAGAGACGGCGCGGAGCTGATGGTCGAGGCGCGCATATCGTGGTGCGAGAAGGACGCGATGCTCAAGTTCGCGCTGCCGACAGGGATTCCCGGCATGCGTGTCCGGAGCCAGGTCCCGTACGGCGTCGAGGCCCACACGCGCGAAGAAGAAGAGTTGCTGTGGCACGCGTGGCTGGCGTGCGTCTCTCCGGACGAATCCCGGGCACTGACGGTGATCAATGACGGCGTCTACGGATTCGACTTCGCCGGCGCCGAGTTGCGGCTGTCGTGCCTGCGTTCGCCGGCGCACGCCGGCCACCCGGTGGATGACGTAACACCAATCGTTCGGCAGGATCGCTTCGAACCGCGCGTCGACCAGGGTGACCACGTCTTCCGGTTCTGGCTCCAGGGCGGACCTGCCTCCGAACGCCTGACCGCCATCGACCGCGACGCCGCCGCGAAGCACGACGAGCCGATGGCACTGAACGTGTTTCCGCCGGGCGGCGGCCCGCGGGTGCGTTCGGGGCCGACACTGTCGGACCGAGCCGTGCAGATCACCGCGGTGAAGATGTCTGAGGACGGCCGCTCGATGATCCTGCGGCTGTTCGAGCCCACGGGCGCGGCGCGCACGACGACCCTGTCAGTGCCGGTTCTCGACGTGGCTTTCGACGTGACGCTCTCGCCATTCGAGATCCGCACACTCGCGATCGATCTCGCGACGCGGAAGGTAGACGAGGTCGACTTGCTGGAACGACGGAGCACGTCGTGACGAGTCGCGTGCCCCACATGGGTCTGCCTTCGCCGGCGCTCTGGCCTTGGCTCCGGTGGCCCAAGGGCATTTGGCGCGGCGGAGGCGTGGCCAGCCCGCCATTCCGGCGAGCGCCGGAATCCAGCCAGCGTGCCACTCTGGACCCCGGCTTCCGCCGGGGTGACGAGAACTGGCTTCAGTCGGCAAGGTGAAGCCCATGGCAGATGTCCAGGTGACGTCCGTGATGTGTAGCGACGTCCAAGGCGGGACATCCCGTGGCTCCCCTGTCAGCAGCGCGGAACCGGTGCGGGTCTTGATGGTGGCGATCGGCGGCTACGGCTATCACTACCTCAGGACGCTGCTCGACGAGGTACCAGCCGACCGGGCCATCCTCGCGGGCGTGGTCGACCCGTTCGCGCGGGATTCGCCAGCCTGGTCTACGGTCGAATCACTCGGCGTCCCGGTGTGCGAGACCGTGGATGGCTTCTACGACGCGGGCCACCAGGCGGATCTGGCGGTGGTCGTTTCGCCAATCCACATGCATGTTCCGCAGAGCATCGCGGCACTCGGGCGTGGCAGTTCGGTGCTCTGCGACAAGCCGATTGCCGCGACCATTCAGGAGACGCGAGCACTCGCGGCAGCACGGGACCGCGCCGGCCGGTTCGTCCTGGTTGGGTATCAGTGGTCGTTCTCGGCCGCCATTCAAGCGCTTAAGCGCGACCTCCTTGCGGGTGTGTTCGGCCGCCCGCGCCGGTTGGTCACGCTCTGTTGCTGGCCCCGACCGTTGGCATACTATCGCCGTAACACCTGGGCGGGACGCCTGCGTGATGCGGACACGGGGGCGTGGGTCCTCGACAGTCCGGCGAATAACGCCATGGCCCACTTCCTGCACAATGCCTGCTTCTTGCTGGGTCCGACGGCGCACCTCAGCGCAAGGCCGTCCGACGTATGCGCGGAACTGTACCGGGCCAATCCGATCGACAGCGCGGATACCGCGGCCTGCCGCATCATCCTGGATGGCGGGTGCGAGGTGTTGTTCCTCGCGTCGCATGCAACCGACCAGGCGATCGCGCCGCGATTCCGCCTCGAGTGCGACCACGGCGTTGTCACCTTCGGCGAGGACGATCGAATCATCACGGCCACGCTGCGGTCTGGCGCGGTCCGTCACTACGGCGATCCTGATGGCACGCCGCAGTTCACCAAGCTGCACACCGCCATCGCCCAGGTGCGGGATTCCATCGCTCTGCGCCGGGATTCGGGCGGTCAAGTTCTGGAGCCGCGCGCCCAGGCCCTGGATCCGGGCGACCCGGTCCGGGATCCGGACGGCCCGACGTGCGGAATCGAGGCGGCCGCTGCCCAGACGCTCTGCGTCAACGCGATGCACGACTCGGTTCCTGACATTGTTCCGTTTCCCGAAGGTCTCGTGATGATGCGAGACGGCGACCGGCTCTCGGTACCGGGCCTCGATGGTGCCCTGCTCAGGTGCTACGAGCGATGGTCGTTGCCCAGCGAAATGGGTGTGCCCTGGGCACGCGCCGGACGTACCATCGACGTCACGCATTACTCGGACTTTCCAGGCGGCTCCGCGGCGTCCGCCGGGTCTTCAGACCCGGCGGACACGAGACGAGCTCCATCACCTCAAGGGGGCTCTCGGTCTACGGGCCGGTGAGAAAGCGAACACTGAATGACCTCACGGGAACTCGTCAGTCGCACGGTCGACTTCGACAAGCCGGCCCGCATCCCGCGGCAGACCTGGGTCCTGCCCTGGGCCGAAGACCATCATCCCGAGTGGGTGGCTCGACTGCGAACGGAATTCCCGGATGATGTGGAGGCGGCGCCGCAGGTCTATCGCGCCCCCATCGCGGTGACCGGGTCGCGTTACGCGAAGGGCCGCTATGTCGACGAATGGGGATGCCGGTTCGACAATATCCATGGCGGGGTCATTGGCACCGTGCTCGAGCCGTTGATCAGCGACTGGGCGCAGCTCGATGAATTCCGGACGCCCGACGAGGTCCTGGCGATCGACACTGACGTCATCAACAGTTTCTGCCGGACGACCGATCGCTTCGTGCTGGCGGGAACGCTGGTGCGGCCCTTCGAACGCCTCGGCTTCATCCGCACGATGCAGCAGGCGATGATCGATCTGGTTGATCAACCACCCGAGTTCATCGAACTGCTCCGGCGGATTCACGAGCACTACGTCCGCGAGGTCGAGGCATGGGCCAGGACGGACGTGGACGCCATCATGATCATGGATGACTGGGGTGCCCAGGCGGGCATGCTGGTGCACCCGCGTATGTTCCGGCAACTCTTCCTGCCCATGTATACGGACTACATCGCCATCGCTCGACGCTACGGCAAGTACGTCTTCATGCACTCCGACGGCAATATCCTCGGCATCCTGGAGGACTTGATCGGCGTTGGCATCCAGGCCATCAACAGCCAGGTGCGGTGCATGGGCGTCGCCGAACTGGGCAGACGATTCAGGGGCCGCATCACATTCTGGGGCGAGTTCGACCGGCAGGAGTTGCTCGCATTCGGCACGACCGCCCAGACGGCCGCCGCCGTCAGAGAGTTCCGCGAGCACTTGTACGCCGATGGTGGCGTGATTGCGCAATGCGAGTTCGGCCTCGGGGCGATCCCCGAGAACGTCATGCAGGTGTTCCGGACGTTTCAGGAGTTGGATGGAGAATCCCGATGACCCACGCGACGCGACTGGCCCTGATTGTTCCAATGCTCACCTGCGCGACCCTGCTGGCCACGCCGGACACAGATCCTGCCGGGCAGGCTCGCCGGCCGGCCGCCGCCGCCCTGTCCACGGCGCCTTCAACGCCGGCGTCCAACCGACGCTATGTCGCGTATGCACGCGCATCCGCCGATTGGGCCTGGGATCATCGAGAAGAAGCGTTGGCTCGGTGGCGGGCCGCGTTCGATCCGGACAGCCCGTTCGGCTACCGCCCTCCAGGTGGCCAACTCGAGATCGCGCTTGTCTACGCCTCGATCCTCGAACAGGACCGCAACCCGGTGTACGCCGATCGCGCCCGGACGATTCTGGTGACGTACGGCGACTACCGGTCGGCGTTCCCGGATCGAGCCATCAAGAAACGCCCCGACTACGATCACGGTGTCCCGGCGCTCCCCGACTTCTTCGTCGTCATGCGGTACCTGCGGGCCTACGACACGCTCCACCGCCTCGGGAAGTTCTCCGCAGCCGAGGTGGCGACGATCGAGGAGATGGTCGGCCACTCGATCGACTACCTGCTGCAAACATCCGAGTGGGGCACGATGAACCGGACGATGCTGCGCGCCGAGTCGCTGGCGTGGGCAGTGCGCGCGCTGCCGAAGCACCCGCGGGCAGCCGTGTGGGAAAAGCAGCGGCAGGCGCTCGGCGACGACAACTGGGGCAACTGGCAGATCGAAGACGCGACCATCTACAACGGCATCTGGTTGTACGCACTGATGGGGTATGCCGACGCGCGCGGCCAGCTCGATCAACTGTTCCGCACGCCCGAGGTGTACTACTACGCCCAGTACTACCTCAACCTGCTGTCGCCAGCCGGTGTCGTTCCTGACCTCGGCGACTCGTGGTGGATGCAGAACTGGCAGCACTTCTTCGTGTTCTTCGAAGCGGCCGCCGCGCACTTGAAGGACCCCGCACTGGCATGGGCCGCGCAGCAGATCGCGGGGCGCTTTATCGACTTCTCCACACCCAACAACGTGGGGTTGGGATGCTTCCTGCTGGACGCGGCCAAGTGGGGAGGCGCCGTCATCGAGCCGGTCGCACCAACGCATCTGAGCGCCGAAGTCATGGAGGATGTGCAAGGCAAGAAGGTCGTATTCCGCAATGGATGGACACCGGCGTCGACGTATCTGCTGCTCAATTATCGAGACGAGGGCGACGGGGGCATGAACTTCCGCGACTACCTCCGCGATTCCATTCCGGTTGAAGAAGAAAAGATGACGCACGGCCACGCTGACGAGAACAGCATCCCGTTGCTGATGTCGGGGGGCAGCGTTCTGCTGCACGACGGCGGGTACCGCGACTACATGCCCAGCGGGCCGTTTGGCGCCTATCGGCAGGACTACTTTCACAACCGCCTGGTGATCCGGCCCGAGAAGCTGTTTCTGGGACAGACGGCGGGCGACGTGCGATACAGCACGAAGGACGCCGTGCCGAGCCAGCCCGTGCTCGAGTTCCTGCGCGACGCAGGCTCGTACCGGCCCGTGCGGACACGGAAAGTCGACTTCCTTTCGTTGCCCGAGTTCGACTACACCCGCACGCGGCTGATCGACGATGGATGGGGCTACGACTACGACCGCGTCGTGGCGTACGTAAAGGACCCCGAATTGTTCGTCGTGTTCGACATCTTCAAGTCACGCACGACCGAGTTCTTCACCCTCGCAAACCTGTGGCACACCCGGAAGATCTACGCGCAGGGCGAACACTGGTACGACACCGGTTACGACGCGATCGGCGCGGCCGCGCTGCCAGATTCGAAGCGGCTGCTGGTGCAGTTCCCCGCCACGCATTTCCGGCTGGAGGGCGTGGAGCCGTTGAAGCGGCACCAGCAGGACGAACTCACCATCCACCAGGTCACCGCACTCCACTTCGAACAGGCTCAGACTGAGGGATTCATTACCGTCCTCGTTCCGCACGCGAAGGCCGACAACCCGGCGACGCTGGCGGCGCGCGTTCGTGTGCTCGACACCACCCCGGAACGGGCGGGCCTGGCTGTCACCATCCAGGTGGGAGACCGTCGGATCACCGTGGCGGCGAAGCAGAACTTGCGGCAGGATATCGCCCGCGACTATCGTCGGCCGCGGTATGTCTACGAGAAGGGGCGCATCGGCTACGGACCGATCGAAACGGACGGAGACTTTCTGTATGCGTCCGAGGCCGGTGGTGAGTTGACCTACACGAGCGTCAACATGACGCGCGCCCAGTACGGAACGCAGGTCCTCTTCCAGTCCGGGACCTCGTATCACGGCCTCCAGTTCGACGGCACATCAGATCCCGGCGGCATCGACAAGGTCCGATACTGGCGGGATGCCGTAAAGGTCACTCCTCATGCTCGCTGACACGCACATTCGGACGGGCCACCGCGCGTTCGACGAGCTGTACCCGCAGGTGCGCGCGTTTCTCGAGCAGGATGTTCTGGATCTGCACATCGACGGCCAGCGCCTCCGCGGCTACCGGACGCCGGACGCACGCTCGGTATGGATTCGCGACCACGGCGACATGATGCGCGGCTTCCGCCACTTCGAGCCGGATCTGACCAGTGCCGTCCAGCACTTCGCCGACACCCAGGCCGCCAACGGGCGGGTTTTCGACTACGTCACGACGTTCCCCGAAAAGCCGCCCAGCGAACGGGAGAACTGGACCAAGTACGTGCGGGTCCCCGTCGAAGCCGATGTCGAGTATCGCTTCGTGAAGGCCGCATACCTGGCCTGGCAGGCGTCCGGAGACGACCAGTGGATGGCGCGGCTGCTGCCGAACCTGGAGCGGGCGCTGCGCTACATCACGACGCACCCGTGGTACTGGGACGCGCGCCACGGCCTGGTCAAACGCGCGTACACGATCGACACGTGGGACTTTGCCTACACGGCCGGCCGTCACGAGTGGCTACAGTTCCAGATCACCGACGACACCTACTGGGGCTTCATGCACGGCGACAACAGCGGCTACTACGAGGCCTTCCGGCTGATGGCCCTGTTGCACCGGCGTGTGGGCGACGCGCGCGTCGCGGACGACTGGGACAGACGGGCCGGTGAGTTGCGCGTGGCGGCGAACCAGGTGTGCTGGAACGGTCGTTTCTATACCCACTTCGTCAAGCTGACCCCGGTCACAATTGCTGGCGTAGACGAGGCCGCACAACTCAGTCTCAGCAACCCCATGGCGATCAACCGGGGCCTGGCCGATCACTCCCAGGCGGTCTCGATCATCCGTGAGTACCAGCGCCGCGGCGCAGAAGGGCGGGCTTTCGCCGAGTGGTTCTCGATCGATCCTCCGTTCCCCGACGGCATCTTCGGCGACGAGCGCCTGGTGGCCGGCGCCTACGTCAACGGCGGGATCCTGCCGCTGGTGGGCGGCGAACTGGCGCGCGCGGCTTTCGAGCACGGGTTCGAAGCTTACGGCGTCGACATCCTGCAGCGGTACTTCAAGATGATCGACGCGAAGCGAGAAACGTATCTGTGGTACTTCCCGGATGGCAGGCCCTGCAGCGTGGAAACCAGCACGAGTCCGGAAGCGCAACCCACTGACGGCTGGGGTTCGAGTGCGATGGCCTGGGCCCTTATCGAGGGGCTCGCCGGCGTCGTCGATCGCGGCCGCGCGTTCGACCGGGTCTGCCTCTCGCCACGGTGGGCTGCGGCAGGTGTGGAACGGGCCGAAGTGCGCGTTGGCTACGCCGCCTCGAATACTGGCGTCGGGTACGAATACCACTGCGATGGAGACCACGTCACATTGGCGGTTGACGCGCCGGCGGGCGTCGTCGACCTCCACCTGCTGCTGCCGCGGGGGCGGCACGCGACCGCGGTCCACGTCAATGGACAGTCGGTCGCCTTCGAAATCGCGTCGGTCGAGTCCAGCACGTACGTGGACGTGTCGAATCTCGGCGGCGATAACCAAGATAACCAATCCCGGATTGATTATTCCGCTCGGTCCCAGAAGAATAATCAATCCGGGAGTGATTATCAGCGCGGGAGTGATCGCCGGCGTCTGATGGTTGACGTTCAACTAGACGGGGAGATTGCTTGAATCGAGCACGAGGGAGCGTCATTCCGGCGTACGCCGGAATCCAGCCGTGCACCTCTCTGGACCCCGGCTTTCGCCGGGGTGACGAATACAGGAGAGTCCCCCGCGCAGGGGCGTATGGTGGAGTGTTCGTCACGTGCCTCTGATTGAGACACTGAGGGTGTTGGTTGGATCGGGATCGCTGAGGGGAAGATCATGACCGTTCGTGAAGCGCTGGCACATGTCAGGCACGTCCATGTTCTGTCTGGCTCCCCGCCCGCCGTCGTCACCACCGCACGCTGGCTGGCCCAGCGCACCGGTGCGGCGATGGCAGAGGTCGCGGCGCTCGGCCCGGGACTGGGCGCCGGCGTGTTTCGGGTGGTGGCGACCGGGGCCAGTTCCGCGACCGGGGCCGCGGCGGACGCCCGAGGCGAGACCCGCGTCGAGATTCAGCTGCGGCGGGACGGATCGGGGCGCCTGTCGAGTGCAGGCGGCCGTCTCTCGTTCGCCGCGGCGGCGTACCTGCTGGATGTCCTGGCGAGCGATGAGATCGACCGACTCGATCGAGGCCTGACGCTCGCGCCGACGTTTGCGTGGAACAGGTCGTGCTACGACCTGTTCCTCACGCAGGAGGGCCGCGTCCAGAAGGGTCTTGACCCCGAGACGTACGTGCGGCAGCTGGCGACGTGGGGTTTCACCCACGCCGAAGTCAACGCCCTTGCCTACCCGATGAGCCTCGAGACAGGGCCCAAGGGCGAGGTCTACCCGATGTTCTACACGTACTGTCCCGCCCTGGATCAGTTCGTGAGTTCGTCGCTCAACAAGGGTCTCTACCCGCCCTACTACCTGTCGGCCAATCTCGCGGTCCTGAAGCGCAACGCCATGCTCGCCCGGTCGTACGGCATGGTGCCCGGATTGTTGTCGTTCGAGCCCCGGTCCGTTCCCGAAGAGTTCTTCGCCAGGTACCCCATGCTCCGTGGGCCGAGGGTGGATCACCCGTTTCGATCCTTCAGGCCCCGGTTCACCATGACGCTTGCCCACCCGCTGGTCCGCGCCCACTACGCCGAGATGATCACCGCGCTGCTGCGCGAGGTTCCCGACCTCGGCTACATCGATGTCTGGAGCAATGACAGCGGATCAGGTTTCGAACATACCAAGTCGTTGTACGTGGGGCGCAACGGCGGCCCCTACATGATCCGCGAGTGGAAAGACGACGCGGAGATCGCGAAGACGGCTGGCGGATACGTACTGCAGTTCTTCCGCGTGCTGCGTGACGCGGCCCGCGCCGTCAACCCGGACTTCCGCGTCATCACGAGGCTCGAGTCGTTCTACGGCGAGCACGACACCCTCTGGGCCGGCCTCGGGCAGGGGATCGAGGTTGAAACCACGTCGCTCATCGCGCGCGGATGGGAGATGCCGTACCGGCATCCCCGGTATCCCGATTCGAGCACGATCAACAGCGGGTCCGTGTACCAGCTCGACTTCGCGTCGCGTGAGCGCGAGTTAGCGGCGGAGCTCGTGACAAAGGGGGCGCAGGCCCACTTCTATTTCTCCGCCGGCCCGCACCAGATGTTCGCGCCGCTGCTGGGTGTTCCCTATCCACGGTTGACGTGGCAGCGCCTGACGCTACTGCGAGATAACGGTGTCACGGCCCTCGCGGATGTCGGCGGTACATGCCCGCCCGAACTCGTGCCGTTTAACGTCAACCACGAGATTCTGCGGCGGGTACAGTTCGACCCCGCCGTCGATTCAGACCAGGCCATTGCCGGACTGGCCAACCAGTGGGCCGGCCCCGACCTGGCGCCGGTGCTGCGCCAAGCGTGGAGCCTTGCCGAAGAAGCCATTCTCGCGTTCCCGAACACCACCACGCTGTACTCCACCATCGGGTTCACGTGGTACCGCCTGTGGGTGCGCCCCTTCGTCCCCAACATCGAAGCGATTTCGGCAGCCGATCGCGCGTACTACGAGGACTTCATGTGCACGACGCCGCACAATCCAAACAACGTGGATCTCAGTCGCGACGTGCTGTTCCAGCTGACCACCGCCGGAAAGAGCCGGCTCGACGTGGAGCGGATGGACGCGGGCGTCTGGGGACCGCTGGATAGGGCCATCGCGCTGCTCGTCGCGCAAGAACCGCGCGCTCTCGAGTTGCTCGGGACCGGCAACGTGATTGCCGACCAGGCGGTCCGTCTTCGCGCGCTCCGGTGCTGGCTGATGACGCATCGCAACGTGGCGGCGTGGGTCGCGGGCGTCTACGGCTGGATGGAGGCCACTAATGCTGGCGAGAAGACCCGCTGGCGAGCCGTCCTCGATGACATGATCGCGAAGGAGATCGCCAACAGTCGCGAACTGCTGGCGCTGGTCGATTCGGGTATCGAGTTCATGGCCACCTCCGGCGAGGGGGAGTCGCCGCTCATGCATGGCCGCAACTTGAAGACTCTGCTCGCCACGCGCATCGCGTTGATGGAGCGGCACGCTGGTGACGATCCGTTCATCGATCCGCACTACATGGAGCGGATGGCGGGGAGGGTGCTGGGCTAGCCAGGCCACGCTGGAGCGTGGCGATCCCAGGCTCGCGACGGATCGGACAGTAGCGCGGCGTGACACCGCTGGAATCCCCGGGCTCTGCCCGGTTTGGGATCCTGGCGGCGTGACACCGCTGGAATCCTCGGGCTCTGCCCGGTTTGGGATCCTGGCGGCGTGACACCGCTGGAATCCCCGGGCTCTGCCCGGTTTGGGATCCTGGCGGCGTGACACCGCTGGAATCCTAGGGCTCTGCCCGGTTTGGGATCCTGGCGGCGTGACACGCGGGGAACGCAGGGCTCCCCGACTTCGCTCGTTGAGCTTCGTCGACGTCTCGCCGTAGCGCTACGCGCGCAGGCGGACAGTTCGGCCCGCGTCTTGGCCACGCTGGCCTTCGACAAGCTCAGGCCGGGGAGCGTGGCGACCCCGGGGACGGCGACTACTGCGGTAACCTATCCCGATGACCTCTCGCGATCGCCTTCTCACCGCCCTGGAGCGCGGCGTGCCGGATCGGCTGCCGGCAACAACGCACCATTTGATGCCGTCGTTTCTGCGCGCGGCAGGATTCGCCAGCGATCGGGCGTTCTTCGATCGCTACGGCCTCGACGCCATTCACTGGATCACGCCGCTCGCTTCGGACGTCGCACGGGGAGTCGTGGCAGACCCCGCCGCCAGCCCATCGGTCGAGTCGTGGTCGTTTATCTCCGACCAGTGGCGCATCGAGCGCGAGCGCATCGGGAATAGGGGTCGGACCATCGTTCGCGAAGCCGTAGACGAAAGGGAGACTGAACCTTCGTCCCTCCGGTCCGGCAGCAACGATCGATCGGCCCGCCCATCCCGCAACGACGTCAACGAATATGAATCCGGAGCCATCTCCTCCACCCGGTACCGCTGCATCACGCCGCGCGGCACGTTGTCGATGGTGCTCCAGGACGACGGGCGAACCGTGTGGGTGGCGGAGCGCCTGGTCAAGAACAAGGGCGACGTCGATCTGATCGCCGAGTACGCCCCGGTGCCGCAGTGCGACGCTGCCCCGGTCGTCGCCGCCGCCAGCGCACTCGGCCCGCGCGGGATCGTGCGCGGCGCCATTCCCGGTTTCGCGCTCTATGGACAGCCAGGGTGCTGGCAGGACGCCGCAGTTCTTGTCGGCATCGAGGCGCTCATCCTCGCGACGTACGACGACCCGGAGTGGGTCCTCGCGTTGCTGGGCATCCTGCGCGATCGCAAGCTCGCGTTCGTGAACTCCACGGCCGGTGTCCCCTTCGACCTTCTTGAACTTGGCGGAGGTGACGCGTCGTCGACGGTGATTTCGCCGTCGATCTTCAGTCGCTTCGTTGCGCCGTTCGACGCCCCGCTCATCGCCGCCGCTCACGCCGCCGGCCAGCGCATCGTCTATCACACGTGCGGCGGGATGATGCCGCTGCTGGAGCGGATTGCCGACATGCAGCCCGACGCCATGGAGACGTTCACGCCGCCGGACATGGGGGGCGATACGCGTCTGGCCGCGGCCAAGGCGCGCGTCGGTCCTCGCGTGTGCATGATTGGCGGTTTCGACCAGGGCCACTACTTCGCAGATTGTTCGCCCGACGACACGCGGCGCGCGGTCCGGGCCTGCTTCGAACAGGCCGGGGCCGGCGGCGGCTTTATCCTGGCCCCGTCGGACCACTTCTTCGAAGCAGACGACGGGCTGCTGCGCGCGTTCGCCGACGAGGCGCGGGCGTGTTGTTACCCGGCCGCCATTGCCCTCCCGTAGGGGCGCAATTGATTGCGCCCGTCGGGTTCGGCTGGGGTCGGGCGCGATTAGTCGCGCCCCTACCAATAACGGTCAGCATGACACGCCTGGGATCGCCGGGCTCCAGCCCGGCAGGCGGTCCTGCCAGCGTGACACGCCTGAAGACCCGCTCCGCACCGACAGTACGCCCGCTTCGCTGATTGCCGGGCTGGAGCCCGGCGATCCCAGGCGGGTCACGCCGCGCAACTGTCCGATCTCTGACGATCCCAGGCGGGTCACGCCGCGCAACTGTCCGATCTCTGGCGAGCCTGGGATCGCCACGCTCCCCGGCCTGAGCTTGTCGAAGGCCTGAGCTTGTCGAAGGCCAGCGTGGCCTGGTCCAAGTACACAATCACTCCGGGAGCGATTGGCCGTACATGCGTTGAGGGCCGGCGCGCGGTCCGGGCCTGCTTCGAACAGGCCGGGGCCGGCGGCGGCTTTATCCTGGCCCCGTCGGACCACTTCTTCGAAGCAGACGACGGGCTGCTGCGCGCGTTCGCCGACGAGGCGCGGGCGT
>Ga0315273_10002133_pt1 | contig 23100 bp, 20 predicted proteins | sample YL17G02_0_MG_FD_205753 | JGI IMG/M metagenome (GOLD analysis project Ga0315273, IMG submission 205753) | Sediment microbial communities from Yellowstone Lake, YNP, Wyoming, USA - YL17G02_0 | ecosystem: Environmental > Aquatic > Freshwater > Lake > Sediment | place: USA: Wyoming | collected...
CAAAATGGTTATCAGGACCTGTGCATTAAGGGCAACCGGGAACAACAGAAAAAATGAGAATACAGAGATCCTGATTAGATTTTTCATGTGGAAGAGTATGGTTTATATTAAAAATTTACAGCTGGTTGCCTAAAATTTGAATCCTATGCCTCCGCTTACTGTACTTATCCATCCATCCTTGTAACAGCTGTTCGAGGCCCAGGCAATTTCATAATCACCACTAAGGAAGATATTTTCTTTGAGGAACACCATTATTCCGGCACCACCTCCTCCATAAAAACCAAAATCACTGCTATTGACCTCCACATTTGATTCTCTTTTCAGCCATGCATACTGCATACCAAGCGCACCTTTTATAAATGCCTTGATTTTATCATTTCCGAACATCACTTTTGGTGCATAATATACCGGAAGAGAACCTGTTGTTCTTGTAACAGTCTTTTGGTCAACAGTCTTGGTTGCAGAGAGATTGATATATCCGATGGCAATACCGTGAGCAAACTTGCCACCCATAGGATTCATTTCATAAAGACCGTTAATTCTCCATCCAGTACCTTTAGTATCGGAATCTTCGATGTTTGCAAACGAGTAGCCACCACTTACGGTTACCATGTTTTCCTGGGCAAGGGCTTTAAGTGAAAGCAATGCCAGAGATAGAAGTAAAATGTGTTTTTTCATGATATTAGCAATTTTTGATTAATGATTAATTATATTTATAAGCCCTCCTCGCAAAGCGATTTAACGAGGAGATCAACTTGTCTGTGACCTGTTATTTCCTTTCAGGAGCCACATAACTGATTTGTTTTCTGACAGGAAACTATGTAAGTAAGTTCAATTTGTAATTTCCTGAGGCGGCTCTATTGAATAACGAAGTTGCCGGAGCACATCGGCTTCATTATAAAAGGTCCTGCTCATTACAATTTTCCCGTTTTCGATCCTGTAAACAACATTGACCCATAAATGTACCGGTCCTCTTCCATCTTTGTACTTAATTGTAAGATAAGCCCAGTTTAGAACCCAGTCCCCCTTGGCTCTTCCCTCCTTAACAGTCGTAGCTATTTCCTGATGATGGGTATATTCAATTGATTCATACAGATTCTCGGTATTGGATTTCCAGCTCAGGAGTGCTCCTTCCTTATTTGTGGAATCACTGATAGAGGGGCCGTAGCCGATATAATTATCAGCAAGCAGGGAATCCATTAGTTCGACATTCTTGGTTTCTACAGCCTGCATATATTTTTGGGCAATAGCAAGGTTTGCTTTTTCTTTTTTGTCGGCAGAAGAAGTGCACGCAAAAAGGCTGAGACTAATTAATGCTAACACGATCAGTTGTTTCATGATTCTTTATTATTTAAATCGTTAATATTTATGTTTTCACAATTCCTTTACAATAATTTTTGCATTAAAAAGGTTATTTGATAGTATATCCTTTCCCTTCGATGCAGACTGAAAATGCTTTCGCAAAACTGTCTTTAATTGCCTGTTCTGTGGCTGCGGCATTCGCCTGTGACTGTTGATTTGCCTGAGCCTGTGCCTGCTTTCCTTGCCGTCTGCCGGCCAGGGCACCTGCTGTAGCGCCAATAGCAGCGCCTTTACCTGCATCGCCTGCAATAGCGCCTATAGCAACACCTGCCGCTGCTCCCTTTGCTGCGCCTTTAACAGCAGAGCCATCAGGGCCCGACTGAACCGGTGCTGCCTCAACTTTAGGCGGATTCAACGGATCAATGCCCGATTGTTCCATAGCCCATTTATAACATTCAAATTCATCCTTTTTCTGCTGCTGTTTGCTTTGTCCTTTTGAAGGAAAGACATATAGCTTCATCTGCTGGGAGATCTGGTTGTATGTCATTTTTGACGTATCAGGCAATACCTGCGTGGTCGGCACCGGCTGTGCAAAAACTGAATGACCTATACCCAGAATGATTACCGGAATAATGATCCGTTTAACTGTCTTAAATAATTTGTTTAGTTTCATCTCTTTGTTTTTAGTATTTAACATTATTCTTAATAAATTATCCTTACTGTTCAGGATATCAATGTCCTTCACTATTACTCAACCGTCTCATCCCTTCTATAAGCTTGTGCCATCCGTAAATAAAAGTAACACGAAAACCGTCCATTTTCAAGTCTTCAGAATTCTTGTCGTTTATTGTAGAGTTATAGGATATATTCATCTGCATGTTATCATTTATCTGGTATCCGATTGTGCCTCCCATTCCAAGATTGTTAAGGGCATCGCCTTCAACCCCGTCAATTGTAGCCTTGCCTCCCGAGTATGATATTACATCAAATGATCCCCATACCCTCTCCATGAAATCGCGGGTAATGTGAGCTTCTAGCTGATACATAGGTTTTGTCTCCACTTTTTTGCCGACAAAATCGTTGTTATCACCAAGTAACCAGATTGCGGGGAGCAATTCGATTGTTGTGCGCTTGCCGGGGACCCATGGTCCTATCTGCCACACAACTGGCAAGCCTATCCGTCCGTACCACCGGTTCTGACCGATGTTTATCGGACTTGTATTGTCGTATTGCCCTATCGGAACAGCCAGGCTGCCGACAATATCGACAGAGAATCCGGGCTTATATCTTAGCATGTCGGGAATATTCATTATTGCCTTCGGCCCGATAACGTTTATGCTGAATTGCAGCATCGGATCTCCGAAACCTCTCGAAGTGGAGCTGAAGTCTATCCCGTCGAGTGAAAGGTCACCTGATATTCTGCCCATCGGAACGATTACCGAAACCATCGCGGAACGCTTGCCCAGAGGCAGCATCTTTGCATAGCCGGCCATACTCATTGTTGCGGTAAAATCGGAACCCGGAAATACGGTATTCGAAGGATCCATCGGGTTTGCATTGCCTCCCATTGAATTGGTTATCACAGGGATTGCGTTCATTCCCATCAGTGTTTTCCAGTAAAACCGGGCGCCGTCACCCTGTGCCATAGTGGAATTGGATACACAGAGCATGACGATAAATAGTGCTATCGAAAAATTACCTGCACGCATGCCTATAAACTTTATATAGTTTTTCATGATCATTTTTTCTTTAGTTTTTCTTTATTTCTTTAGGTTCGGCCATCATGTCTGTAGGCGGAATAAATTGCTTGATATTGATAATCGGAGGATAGCCTTCCTGAACAGGGAACCTTTTAGGTAATTGATCTTCTAGTGTTTCAAAAACAGTACGATCAGGTAGTATCACATTATTTTCCTTCACATACTTATCCCAAAGTATCAGCATTTCTTTTAGCTTATCAGGGTTTTGGGCCGCTAAGTCATTTCGTTCGGCTGGGTCTTGAGCGAGGTTAAACAATTCCCAATCCGACTTACCAATTGGTTTTATCTCCCAGCGTATTTTCCAGTCGCCTTGCCTTACAGCGCGGTTACCGAAAACTTCCCAGGCTATGTAATCCTTATCCGTTCGTGGAGAAGCAGCTTGCCCATTCAGGACAGGAAGCCAGGATTTACCCGTTAATCTGGGTTGCGCCTTGCCGTTAAAGTTGTCGGGATAGTTTCCACCTGCTACTTCAAGCAAGGTCGGCATAATGTCAGCCACGAACATGGTGCCATGGTTGATGCTGCCCTTCGGCAGTTTGTTGATCGGACCACTTACTACCAATGCATTCCTTATGCCGCCCTCGGCCATCCAGCCTTTGTACTGACTGAAGGGAGTCATTGAAACCTGTGCCCAGCCTGCGCCATAGCCCACGTAAGAGTGTGGTTCTCCCCATGCATTGGGATCGTTGTTGGACCATTTGGAGGCAAAAAACAGGTAATTGAGAGTGCCGGGTGTGCCACCTATCATAGCGCCCAGGTCGGTGCCTTCCGCACCGTTGTCACCAAATACTATGAAGATGGTGTTTTCATACTCTCCGATTTTTTTCAGATGGTCAATTAATCTTCCAATATGATAATCTAAGTTTTCAACTAAACCGGCATAGAGCTCCATTTTCTTCCCAACCACGGCCCTGGCTGCAGGCGCCAGAATGGAGTAATCAGGAACGTACCACATCCGCTCTGCGAGTTGGGTATTTTCCGGAATTATGCCGAGCTCTTTTTGCTTCTTCAGTCGTTCTTGTCTGACCATATCCCAACCTTTGTCATACTCACCCACATGGCGGTTTCTCCAATCTTTGGGTAGGTGGTATGGATCGTGTGGCGCCTGATGAGACACATACGCGAAGAAGGGTTTGCCATCTTTTTTTCCCTCATCAATAAAACTTATCAGCTTATCCGTATAAGTTTCCGTGGCATAATAGTTTTTAGGAAGTTTGGTCAGGTATTTTCCATCTTCTGTAAACACTGAAGTATGATTGAGTGCTGTCATATTGGTCATGTCCCAATAGCTACCCATGCCATCAAGGAGGGTAAAATCCCTTTCAAAGCCACGGGCGGCCGGAATCTTATCAGGTGCTTTACCCAAGTGCCACTTGCCAACCATATAGGTGTGGTATCCTGCATCTTTCAACAATTGAGGCAGGGTTACCAGGTTGGTGCTCAGATAACCTTCGTACCCTTCTTTGCCCATCTGGTTGGGGGCGGTCCACTCATCCATGGCACCCAAACCATTGAGGTGCGTATCATGCCCCGATAATAGCATAGACCTTGTGGGAGAGCAACTGGCATGAGTGTAGAAACTTGTGAATCGTACCCCACTTGATGCCAGTGCATCCATGTTGGGCGTCTTTATCTCACTGCCAAACATCCCAATATCCGAATAACCCATATCATCCGCCAGGATGATAACTATATTCGGTCGTTTTTCTTCAGTCTTTGATTTTGATGGTTGACTATAAGCAACCTGTCCAATCAAAAACATAACGGACACAATTAAAAGATTCTTTTTCATACAAATTTTTGTTTCTAAATTCTAAATTTATTGAGATATTTTCAGAAATCCTATCGATTCGGCCTCTTAACTTCTCTTTTTAAATTAATTATTAGTCATTTATATTAATTCTTCCAGCTCTCCCGGTCGCCATGTTTTATCGAACCATGCTTTAAGAGGATAATAAAGACGCAGAATCACGTGGTACTGGTCGCCGGGATTAGTCTTCACCCAATTGCTCTCTTTTCCTTCTATAGAATCAGGGCCAAACCAGGCATCTACCGAACCATCATTATTATATATAAGATTTTTGTCACTGCTGAAAACTGAAGGCCACGGTTGATCATTATGGATTATTAAGTGACTAAGGGAATCATAAACAATAATTGACCAGAAGTCTGAGGCAGGAATATTTGCTGACAGGTGCAGTTGATATTTTTTCGCCCCTTCCAACAGATTTCCATTAGAGTCAGATGAGATTATATGTTGCATTTCCTTTTCCAAAGACTTTATTTAAAAACTGCCATTATTCAACTGTATAAAATTAACCCGAGTTTTATCCTTTTTAGAATAAGCTAATATTATGCCTTTTTCTTGCTGTGAACAATACCGATAAGTAACTATTTTTAGTATATTTACTTTTTGTTTTACCTCGATTCAATTTCATTTTATTAAGTAAATTATGATTGGAGATTATCGACAATACAATTTGATTTTCGAATTTATAGAAACCTATTCTTCAGTTGGTTTCAAAGGTATTGATCGGCAGGATCCTTTATTACTGGCACTTGAGGAGATGATGAAAATAAATAATCAGTTTTTCCTTATATTCGATCAGATTCACATGAAGATCGAGTTTACGAGCCAGAGAAGCTATCAAATGCTTGGCATAAAACCGGAGCATCTGACTCCATACCATTTCAAGGAAGCAACACATTCCGATGATCTTAAACGAAATGAATTAGGCATAGCTAAATTATTTAAAATATCACATGAACTTTTTGTTGCAAAAAAAGGTGAAATGCTGATATCGACAAATTTCAAGTTTCGAAATATCACCGGAGATTACTCTAATCAACTGGTTCAGTGCTATTTATTTTATAAAGGGCCCCCTAATGAGACAGTTTATATGATTAACATTAATACTGATATCGATTGGTGCAAAGAGATGAAGCATGACTATCATTATTATGTGGGTAACGACATGTCATACTTTAGATATCCTGACGAGGAGATGCTGATGAAAGGGAACATTTTTACCGATCGTGAATTTGAGATCATCAGATTGATCGAGTCAGGTCTTATTAGTAAACAAATCGCTGAAAAGTTAGTCGTAAGTACATACACTATAAATACCCATCGCAGAAACATACTGGATAAAACTGGTACTACAAATATCTCAGAGGTGATTCATAACCTTAAGGAGCAAGGATTACTTTAGATGACACTAATGCATTCATAAAAAGACTTCTATTTTTCATTTAATCAACAAGTATATACCGGAGAGCTTAATAATGACTTCAAATTCAGAATATCATCATTATGATTTCGAATGGGATATCAATTTAGCAAGCTAAATATGATGGAAAATCTTACAAATATAAGTTCACGGACAAAAAGGCGCCCGTATAGTCCATTTTTACGGTGCCAAAAAAATCGATCCCAGGATAATCTTCCCCTTTTGCAGCCACAGATAGCCTGTTTGAATTAATGCCCACTCCAAAGCCAAAATGTTCAAAAGCCCTGTATTCTACAGCTAACCTCAGGTCGAGAATGCTGCCACTGAAGTTGTCAATTTTCAGGTACAATAATTCAGCACTTTCTTTTAATTCCAGCTTTTTGGTAATTAGAAAGTCAGACCGCAGTCCAAATACAGGCAGGGGGGCTACAAATGCTGTACTTTGTTCCTCAGAACTGCCGGATTTTACTGAAAAACTGAGCGGTACAATATACAGTCCAGCGGAAAAACCGAGGGATACCCTGTCATCCTGCAAAAATGTATATTCATATTTAGCTCTTATAATTGATAAGTAAAATTTACTGTCAAGCTTAGTTCCTAATGGATAAGTGATATCTCCTAATTCCAGATCCGCCTCAAGCGTTTTATTAGCTCTGCGGTTTATTCCAAAATAGTTCAAAACAACCGTACTACGGTGTCTTTTGCCAAATTTCAAACTTGCATCTCCACAAAATACAAAGCTTGAAGTATTAAGCCCGAGAGCATCTTCAAGATCATAAACAATCCCCAGACCTGCCTGTTTGCTACCCAAAGTAATACCTGCATTGTCAGCTGAGTAAAAAAATCCCAAACCTAAAGAAAATCGTTCATTCCCAAAACCATTCTTATTTTCTTTTATAACTGGTATCTGCTTTGCCAATGTGTCTGTCTGGCAAAATAGAAAATGACCCGGAAGTAAAAGGAGTATCAATAAACAAAGCAATATTCTGACTATATATCTACCATCTTTACCAATCATATTTCAATAATTAAATTTTAGTACATTATGCTTTTTTGTATATGCACTTAACTTGTGTCAAACTATAGAAGATGCCTTTTTTTCAAAACTAATGTCTCTTTTCTGAATATTGTGTGATTGTAGTAGCTATTAGATCTGACAAATGAATCCTTTTAAATATCAACCTAATTTATAAAATGTATACCCCAATACTCAGTAAAAGTAGACATAAAATTTAAACGTCAGGTGATAGGAGGAAAAATATTCTGAACGAAGAAGCATTTCTGATCCCGTACCACCAGTGACTGTTACTTATATGAACTTTTCGACTCTTGCTCAAAATATTCCTTCGATGTGAGTTAGCAATCTGTTTGCCAAAGGAAATTTCAAAGAGAAAATTAAAAAGCCGGCAGAATCTGAAATCTAACCGGCTTTTATATTGTTGAAATATAGTCAACTATTTCATCTTCGGCGGATAGGTTGTAAAGATCTGCTTGACAGCGTAGTTGATATTCTTTTCTCTTTTGTCAGCGGAAGCAGTAGGATCTATAGTGCCAACACCACGGCCCTGCCAGACCAGCTCTTTCTTTTTTGCGTCAATCATCTCAACAAAAAGGGTTCCTTCCACATAGCTGTCATAATTGATGGTAGTAGTTCCCATGCCTCCACCCCAGCCATACCTGTATCCACCATAATACCCACCGGTTGAAGTGGCAGTAGCAGTTTGCTTTTGCTCACCTGTGATCTTCAGGTCAATCAGAATATCGGGGTTGTCAGATTTTGTGAATCCCTTAAGGCTCAATTCATTTTCAGTAGCAGAAATAAGTCTTTTCCTGTTTAGCTCTTCAATATTTATATTCAGAGCCTCCGGCGTAAAGGCATAGGTTTTATAGCCTGCAAATTGAGCAGTTTTGTCAAAATCACTTGTAACCTTTATTGTAGCACATGATGCTACAACTAAAAGGATGAAAATTGGAAACAATAGTTTATTCATAATAATAAAATTTTAATTTTAAAGATATTATGCTAATTATCTTTTAATAACAAGACCAACATTAATTGTAAAGAAGCCCTCTGCAGGAAGGTCTCCGGTCTTAAAGCCATAGTAATATTTTGAGGAGAGAGAGAGACTGGCTCCATCAGTGTTATATAGTACACCCAATTCAGGTTTAAGAGCAAAATGCCATGCATCAAGGGTGAAAATATATTGACTCATATCTGTCCGTCTTTCAGAAAAGATGGTTCCTATACCAAAACCGACAAAAGGAGTTAACTGTTCATCGGGACTCATATAATAACCTGCATTAAAGAGTAACGGCACCTGGTTGCTATACCTCCACTGTTTACCTGAATAATCAAAATTTCCACTGGTGTATGTAGCATAATCTTTTTGCTCGTAGAAAGTATTCCATCCGATCTCAAAGCCAACAGCAACACCGGGCTTTATAAACTTATTATAGTTGAATGTTACGCCCCGGAAGCTTGCCGGCTTTATAAAATCATGCAGATCACCAGTTCCGAACCCCATAGAATACTGCCACGACATCATACTTTCCTGTGCCAAAGCCGATGAAGCAATAACTGCAAAAAGGAGAATATATAATACTTTTTTCATAATAAATCTATTTAGTTGGTTTTGAGATAAGATGACTGTTCAAATGCCTGATCTATTAAGGGATTTACGCGCCCTGCAGCATAAGAGCCGGTTAAGATACCGTTGATAGCACCTGTCCATTCCCTAATTGGAATACCATTAGCTCCAACGTCTAAGGGGTCAATAAGGGTCATTAACAGGGTTCCCGTCGTGTATGAAGAGTAGGACACTGGGGGGTAGTATCCCCAATAAGGATAATAACCGCCATACCACCAATACCAATAATCATAATAGTAATAGACAGTAGTTGTTTCCCATGATGCCGGAGTTAAAAGAAGATCAGGTTTCGGGTTAGCGTTAAGGGCCACTTTTTGCCACCCAAGTGCTAACATGTTATTATCAATTCTTGCAAGAATCTGGGTGGCAGTGACATCCGGAATGTAAACGGGGGCATCGCCTTCCTGAAGATTGCCTGTAATTTTTACAATTTTGTCGGGCATAGCGTATGTGCCCTTTGCAACAAAATTATAATCAGGATTATGGTGGGTAATCACCACGTCCAGGTCTTCGGTGTTCGCAGGCCCATCAGGGTAACATCCCCAAAGAAGCAGCCCGCAAAAAATGGCCACGAATGAAAGGGTTTTGTTTCTCATAATATAAAATAGTTTAGTTATAGTTATTTAAAATTAAGCATACAAATATAGCATCTAGTTTTCAAATTATTTATACCTAATAGTCAGTATTTATGGATTATTCGTTAATTGAGTAACAAAAAAGTTATTTTTTCCTGGAATAAGTTTTTCAGCAAACAACTATTTCTTCCTTGTAAATATTACATCATAGTTCATTCCCTCTACAGCCTGAAAATATATACCTGAAAGAAAGTCACTACCCGGAATATATTCGAGAGTATAAGTTGAACCCGGGTAATTCACATCCTTCAGTACGACGCGAATAAACAGCCTGTTTTCTGTAATCAACCATTCCGACCTTTCAACATGAATGGGTTTGGGATTTAAATAGCCTGCATCAAGCTTCCCGTGGGCTGTTGAAGAAAATATCTCAAGCGTATAAGTGCCATCCGTTCGAAGCCATTTTCCTAAAAGCCTGTCGAGACTAATGTTTGTCGATGTTTTGGAAACAGTTGAAGAATCAATGGGTACTTTAATAATTTTCTTATCAGGAACGGAAGTAACAGGTAATGCATATTCACCTTTCTCCTTTTTTGGAGTCTGATTGCAGCTTACAAAAAATACTATAACGACTCCTAATAGAAAAATATATTTTAATTTCCAAAATTTAATTTCAGATATCATTGTTTTATGCATTTAAGTAGATTTATTTTAAAGTGATTCAACATTAATAGTTAATACCGCACTTGTATATATACCTTGGTATTACTTTCAAGTCGGATTTTAAGGCCAAAAGGTAACCATTTTATTTATTTTTAAAAGGCCTCATTCAGGCTTACATACCAATTAAAAGACCCTTTTCCGAAGGCTATGTCGCAGGTCATATTTGAATCAGAATATTTATTGAATTTCATGCGGCCTCCAAATCCGACAGCCGGTTTAACATATATGAATTTTCCTGTTGCAGGTTCCGTGAAAGACTGAGCATTTACAAATGCAACTCCTCCCCATAACCCATTCCTGGTCAGGTCGAACCGGTATTCAGCTTCACCATACAGCATTTGTTCCCCGCGATACCTGCCCCTATGGTATCCTCTTCCGGTCCATCCATTATAATCATAACCTATAGCAGGAAGATTCAGATAGGGAACCTCGCCCCAGGTAACCCAGCAGAGGCTCCGAAGAGCAAGGGTTTTATGTCTTACGCTGCTGAAGCTGATATATTTCCGGGTATCCCAATAGAATGACTTCCAATTGTAAGTACTTCCCAGGTTTTCACTGTTTATCCGCAAAGCGATTGTTGAAAAAAACCCTTTTAACGGATTAATTGAATTTCTCCTGTTGTCGTACAAGATACTGAAAACAGGACCTGCTGAGATTGCTGTACCTGAAGTTCCAAAACCATATAATTCGAACTCGCTCGGATAATCTTTCTCCCATAGTTCCTTAATATTATAGAAATCATCAAAGGCAAATCCCACGCCTAAAAAAAAATGGTTATATATTTCACGGTTGAGACTCATGGAAAGCCTGAAAACATTATAATTGATGACATTAAGGCTATCCTCCGATGTATTTGTTCCCAATCCATAGGAATCGTGACTTATATAAGAATACTCAAGTTTACCGGGGATATTCCAGGAATTCCCGGAAAGCCACAGGTTTGGAAATACTTTTAACTGGTAGTAGGAGGCAAAATTAGTAGCAGGATAGAAAGATATATTAGAGAGATTAGTATTTACCGGATCTCCCAGGTAAAATGAAGCATTAACTGAAGAAAAAGCCACTCCATTTTCAGAAGTTCCGGCCGACATCGGCATTAAAGAGAAAAAAACCTTTTTTTCATCCTGATCCTTTCTCTGTTTTGTATCCCATTTTGTAACCTTCATGAAAATATCAATCAGATCCTTTCTGGCCTGGATACTATCATTAGTTGCATCAATTGGCTGCGTCAGTCCATTAAGTACCAGAAGAAAAAGCAACAGGAAACTGATCAGACTTCTGCAGAGAGACTGGCGGAAGTCAAAATCAATAAACTTGTATTTGGGATTCCTGATAGCCATTTAATTTATTTCTCATTTAACGGGTAGTCTTCGATTATCACAGTAAAGCTAAAACGGATAACCTATAGCCAGGTTAAAAAGGGCACCCGACAGCACATCATTTGTGCTCGTCAACCAGTTTTTACCATCAGTATTGTATGGTGTCCTGAGTGGTAATCCTATATCGGCCCTCATGACAAAGAATGTGAAGTCAAATCTCAATCCAAAGCCGGTTCCAACGGCAAGTTCTTTATAAAATGTATTTTTGTCGAATTTTGAGCCAGGCCTGTTTTCATCTTCATTTGTAAGCCAGATATTACCTGTTTCAAGAAACAGGGCACCTTTAAGCAGTTTTGACATATCAAACCTGAATTCCAGGTTGCTCTCGAGTTTAATATCCCCTGACTGGTCTATATAGCCACTCTGATCATCAGAGTGATATGAACCCGGTCCAACGTACCTGGCTGTAAAACCCCTTAAGCTGTATGCCCCTCCGCTGAAGAACTGTTCAACATAAGGCAATGCAGTTGAATTGCCGTAAGGTATTCCTAACCCTGCATAGAGCCTGAAAACGAGTGATTTATTATATCCATTCCTGTAATACCGGAAGTCTGTGGTAAACTTTAAGTACTGGGAATATATATTATTGAAAAAATAGTATGGCCTTTCTGAAGGCTCTTTATTCATCCCGGCAAACAGGTCTATCACGTTCCCGGAGGTATTGATTCCTGTCTGGAAAAAGAAATTATTTGGCCTTACAATCAAAGTATTGTTGTAAGTAAAATCATATCTCGGTCCTATTATAAATTGCTCCTCGAAACTCTTCCGTATATATATGTTTTCACTGATTACCGAATCAAACTCGGGTGTTGTTTCAAGAACATTTACAGAATTTACATAAATCGGGGAAATTGAATGCTGGATATTTTTATTGCTGCTCCACTGATAGTTAAGGTTGGTCTTTATTGAAAACATTTTATAATAGGCAGTCCTGTTCAGAATGCTCAGATCGAGGTCTATACTTGTCCGCTGGAATACCAATGACGACTTTTTATCCAGCTTAAACGGCAGTATGATCCTCGGGAATGTCAAACCTGAAGCTACACCGAACTGATATGAGTAGTTGCCAATCTGGGTATCAGATTTAGCTCCCCATTGCCATTCAAATCCCCCCGTAAGACCCAGCTTCAGCCTCTCCGCACCCTTGAATGTATTACCGTGGGCAATGCTTACTGATAGCAATGGCCCGAAATAGCCTGAGGATTTTGTGGCAAGATCTCCTTCAAAAGCCAGATTTAAGTTATCAGCCATAATCAGGTCCATTTTCACATCCAGGAGATTTGCCAGGCTGTCAGATAGATTTTTTATGTATGAAATATTGACTGACTTAAATACACCAAGGTTGTTCAGACGGGTTGTTGAATTTTGCCAGGCCTTATATGAATAGATATCCCCCGCCCTGAAATAGATTGAATTTGCAATTATGTTTGGCTTCAGGATGTCATCAGTGGAACTGATTTTCATACCGTCATAAAATGAGGTATATCTTTCTGAAGATGAAGTATCTCTCCCCTGGGAATTTTTTATGCTGATACTATTGATATGATATCTGGAGAGGACTGATGCCGGAAGACCTTTCATCCTGCCAAGTGTAAGGTCAAGCCTGTTTGCTCCCACAGTTGTATCGGCTTTCAGATCAATAAACTCAGGAATAAAGTAGTAATATCCGTTCTCCTGGATCCTTCGTGATAGTTCAACTCTTGAAGTTTTCAGCTTTTCCAGGTTAAACTGGTCTCCCTCTTTGATCTGCTTCATGAAATCATCTTTACTGATAAGAGAGTCTATATGGTTAGAGAGAGTATCAAGAGCAATTTTTCCAAAATAATTTGGTGGAGCCAGATCTACAGAATAAGATACCCTTCCTTTTTTAGGATTCCTTTTACTGGTATCAATAACTGCCCATGCCTTTGTATGAAAGTATCCCTTGTCAAAAAGGTCATTCCCGATCTTGGCAGATCTTAGTTCAGGATTTACGTCAGAAATAAGTATCGGGTACGAAGAGAACGTTTTATATATCCATTTGCCGAACTTTTTTCCCTCCTTAGGCTTCATATAATTATGAACCCACAGTCCTACGGGTGGTAAAACACGTCTGCCAAAGAGTGAATTATTGACTTTGTGGTTTGTAATGGATTTGACATAGTTTTCTACTGAGGAAGTTTTTGATATGTTATGTGAATTTATGATTCTGACATCCTGCCTCCCGGTATAAAGCATCTGGTCTTTTGCAAGAAAACGGGTATTGGAACAGCCTGAAATGACCATCGCAAGAATAATTATGAATATTGATAATCTGTTCTTCATTTGTCCGGATTATTTGGCTGGACGATCTTTTCCTTCTTCCTCCAGATATCGCCGAGTGACGGATAACTTTTTCTGTAAGTAAAACCTATACCTGTTTTAACAACATCACCTTCAAATACATCTTCGTATGTGTGTTCATTGTAAACTTTCAGAAATTTGGTGGAAGCAGAATCAATCCTGTATTCAAAAGAAAAATTGTTGAGAGAAGTATTGGAAGACTGTGACTGATTACTTGTACCACTTGCTATTCCGGAAAACTCAACCTTTGCCCTGTCGTTTAATAAATTCCGTTTTACATCGTAAGAGAGGCTTGTCTTTGTCTGCTCTCCGCCCGACGATGTACCCTGGGTATATGTATCAATTCCGAATGAGATGTCAATGCCCTTTATCGTAGTTTTGGTAAGGCTGTTCAGCTGGGCAGCCACCATCTGGTTGACCTGTTCTGACATATAACTTGAAGAGGTCGATATGCCCGGAAGATCAACAGTCTCAAATAACAGGATCGTAATTGCCTGCCTCATCTGCTCCTGGGGGCTCAATGTGTTGATAATGCTCATCAGATACTGATCCGAGGTATATATTGTGAAGGAGACATCCATAACAGAAAGCCTGTCGGATATTTTCAGCGTCACATCAAAATCCACATATCTCTCCTTGTTGTCAACAGGATTGACATATGAACTTTTCACCCGGTTGATGGCTTCAAGCTTTAAATCGGGATCATCAAGCTTACCATCCCAGCGAATGGACCCTCCTCTGGTTAATCTGAAAGCTTTATTAGGCCATCCAACCATCTTAAGATTTGCTCCGCCCTCACTTATTTCATATCTGCCGTTCATATTGACCTGACTGTTGACAAGCATATTGTAATTCAGTTCACCTCCTCCCTGTATAACCATATCTATATTAAACATCTTCTTCGATATATCAATATTAATCCTGGTTGCAGGATCTATCTCAATAACCGATTCGACCGACGATTTATTATACAGGCTGCTGCCTGGTTCAATTTTCTGACCGGCCTGCCCCTCTAATGACTTCCCGCGTGTAAAAGTCAGAACATTCCCGCTCTCAGAAAGATTAAGGTTCTCACTTTGTCTGAAGTAAATATCTGTCCCTCTGGCCAGCACTATTTTTCCTTTCAGTACAGGTGATGACACAGCTCCTCTTACTGATAATTTTGTATCGATAAAAATATCACCCCAAAACGAAGAATTTTTCTCTTCCTTTCTGTTTAAAATCTGCAGATTTGAAGAAGTTATTTCAATATCTGATATAACAGATGCTTTCTTGCTGAAGTCCAGGTTGCCAGCCACAAGAAGTTCATTGCCAAGAGAATCTATTGTTCTGAAATTGTCAAAAACCATTTTTTTACCTTCGAACAGGATCTTATCATGCGGGATCCTGTAAGTAGAACTCAGCGTGTTAATCCTGAGACTTACATTTTCAATATCCACTTCTCCTGTAATATTATTGACCGCATCCTTCGTTGAAATTTTAATGTCTCCCGAGATATTGCCTTTTAAATCAGACAGGAATTTTTTTACAAAAGGTTCAATGGTAGCAAGGTGAATCTGGTTAAAATCAACAGCAAAAGTTTTATCCTTTCCTGATTTTATGTTGCCTTTGAGGTTAAGTTCAGATGAATCAAGTTTAACTGCGAGATCAAGATCAGAATTGCCTGAACTGTCCGAAATGAAGGTGGTGTTCATTGAGACATTCTTGAATTTCAGATCAGACCACTGTACATCATCAAGTTGGACATCGCCTTTTATTTCTTTGCGTTTAGATATGTCTGTTCCGATGTTCACAGATCCTGATAAAATAGCAGAGGGATTTCCCTGAATAAGATCAGTCGGAAAGATGGATGAAAGAGGCATAGTGCCAAGCTCACATATATAAGTGTTATCAGATATTCCAAAATTCAGGAAAGAATTTGTTGTATGCATTCTGAGGTTAGGGGCGAAAGTCTTCTTCTTGCGGCTGATACTTATAATATCAGGTGAATCAAGAAGCCAGTTAACCTTGTTGAGTGTGAGTTGTTTTGAAGGCACTTTAATTATCAGATTATCACTGTCTGTCGCGAGACTGAATTCAAAATCATATTCCGGCTCATCCTGCTTATCAAGTACAGAAAATCTGGAAAGTCCTTTCCCGTTGTCAAACCTGCTGGTTAATACCAGTTTATTTACAGGGTAGGAGAGGAATGAGCATCTCTCAGCTGAAAAATTCACATTCATTGTTCCTGCTGAGTCGGTTATTATTGAGTTAAGATTCCCGAATTCTATCCCTTTATATCCTATGCTGCTTGTAAGTATTTTATAGTTAAGGATTCCCTTTGAAGAACTATTAACTGCTGAAAGTTCAATATTCTCAAAGTGGAGAGTTGTATCCCTGACAATCATTTCAATGGCTTTGTGGGAACTGATATTCATTGTTGCGGTAATATCAGGGAAAAGAGATGTTCTGGCTGCGGCGCCCTTTGGAGGCAGATCAATAAATGATCTTATATAATCACTAAAAACCTTTGTCAGTGAACCCAGATCTTTAAGTGGTGTATTTATGTGTCCATATGCATTGAAAAAATCGGCCTTTCCTGAAAAAATGGTTTTTAACGAATCTGATATCAGGGATGCGGTGATCTCCTTTATTTTGGCAATGTCACCCGGGGTGGTTAATTTAATATCAGAAACATTAATGCTTGATTCTAACTCACCCCCTTTCTTTTTAAGGTTTGATGAGATCTTCCCTTCCACATCAAGAGTATCGCCGAACATATGAAGTTCATTCAGTTTTGCATTGAAGGTTCCATCAGCTGTAACCGCAAGAATTGAATCAGTAGTATTGACAATGCTTTTAAAGTCACACACCAGGGCAGGATCATCTACCAGGAGGTTAACAGCATATTGTGATGGAAGGAGTTTGAAGTCAACTTTGGCATTTGTATAGATATAGTCTTTAAAGTGCAGTGAATCAATCAGTAAAAGAGCTTCTGCATCCAGATTTTTTTTTATGATCCCTGTGCCGGAAGAGTGTACCGATCCGCTGAATGAGCCCAATATTGAATTATTAAGTATCTTATTCAGCAATAACCTGTTAAACACAGAATTGACAGTAAACCGGTCATTTTCTATATCAACAGAACCTGTCAGCCCGATATTTCCCAGATCACTTAACAGGTTAAAAGTGAAACCGGGGGATTTAAGTGAATCAGTCAGAGTGCCATTAATTGAAATCTCATTGAAATCAGGGATTTTTATTTGAATGCCTGATGCCTTAAGTGTCTCTTTAAGAATGGCACTGTTAATATCAGATATAGTAAATCGGATGTTGCCGGTGGTTTTATCCCTGTGAAAAATGTTGTATGCTTTTCCATCAAGTTTTATTCCAATTTTTCCTGGCTGGTTCACTGAAATTCCGGCAATAGTGACAACAGAATCAACCAGGCTTATATTTGCGTCGATCTTTACAGGAATCTGACTCAGAGATTGTATCAGGTGGTCTTCCTTCAGATGGTTTTTAAAACAATAAAGATCCTGAAAGGAAATTCTGGTGTTCTTAATTATAGCGCTTACTGTGCCTGTTTTTTCCGGTTTTGAAATAATATCGGAGATGCCGGCATTAGCATTTCCTTCGATATTTATCTGGCTGTTTGTTGTTTCAACCGAGAGATCTATTTCTGTTTTTCCCGGGTGCGACTCAATCCTTCCCTTCATGCTCATCATTGAAAACCCATTGGTTAAGCCGAATTTTAAATTCTTTATTGCCAAAGCTGCATTTATGCTGTCAAGCTGAATATCCGAAAGGGTAATATCAAGTCCGGAGATGCCGAAGGCAGGGGAGGAGGTAATATTTACCGGATCCTGATTGTCATACATACTGAAAGATACTTCCTGAAGTTCAATTTTCTCTCCTTTGATATTCCATGGGAAATTGAAAGAATTATCTGTGTTGCTGACATCGGATACATATTTTTGACTATTTCTTCTTAGGATGATGCTGGTTTTGGAAAGAGCTATTTTATTAAAATCAATCAACTTATTGGTGATATCTATATTATTGGTTTTAATATCAGCATTCCCCAGAATGACCTCCATTAATAATTTCTCAGAAGTCTCATTAAATATTAAGTTGATATCATTCAGAGTTAACGCAGTAAGACCGATTTTCCATGGAGTGCTCTCCCCAATGGTCTCTTTTCCGGGTGACTTTTCGACTCTGATAAAACCTGATACTACATTGATCTCAAGTGATTTGATCAGTATTGTCTTACCAGCAAGAGACATTTCATCAGTTTTCACTATCAGTTTCCTTATACTCTGAATGATATGAATTCCTGCAACTGAATCGTGCATCATAAAACTGGTCTCAGAAAATTCAGCTTTTTCTATAATAACATCCCATGGCTTTGAAGGAGATACCGGATCAGGAGGAGGTTTCTTCTGAGGTCTTGAAAATGCTTCTGCAATATTCAGTTTGCCGGCCTCATTATTTCTTGCAAGTTTTACCTTTGAACCTGAAAGAATAACCGAATGAAGGATCACTTTTCTTTTGAAAAATGCCATAGGGGAAAAGGCGGCACTGACCTCATCTGCAAATACGATTGTATCAGCATTTTGGCTGTGCATTACAACTCCCTGCACACGTATTGATGTTGGCAGAATTCTTCTTACTGAATTTATCCGGATGGGAAGATCTGTCTTTTCAAATACCAGGTTGATCTGTCGTGTGAAGAAGTTTTTGGAAAACGACAGGTTCATTAAAATAAAAAGCAGTAGCAAAACTCCAATCAGTGAGATCAGGAAACCAAGCAGAATTTTTATGCCAATTTTAATACTCTTCAATTTTTTTTCAACCAGAATACAAATTTAACTAATATAAGGGGAATCAGTGAAAAAATGAACTGAACTTCGTTTATTAGGAATTTAAAAGAGAGTGTCTCAAAAACCCTCTCTTTAATTTCTATCCCTAAATCCCCCGGGGCGAATGAAAACATGAACGGATTAATCCGCCAGTACTTCCGAAAAGGAACTTCATTCGAGGACATTATCGATGAAGATATTGAACGTGTTCAAAATCAACTAAATAACCGACCGAGAAAAAAATTATCATATTTAAAACCAAATGAATATTTCGTTTGTATATTTACCAATCAAAAAGTTGCAACTTGAATTCAGCTAATTTTAAACCAGACATAATTATGAAGAACAAAATTTTAATGGGAGGATTATTGGTAGTTATCTTAACTTTATCGATAGCCTGTAATCAAAAAAAGGAAAAAACTACCGCAGCCACTCCAGCAGTTGACACAGACCAAATTAAAAAAGAAATTCAAGCCAAGGAAGATGAATTTGCTGCGACCTATAATTCCGGAGAAATGAAGAGTATTGGCTATTATGCTGAGGATGCGATAACCTTTTCGCAAAACAGCGCACCATTAGTAGGCAAAAAAGCAATTATTGAATATTTAAAAGCCAATATAGATTCCTTATCTAAATCCAATAAAATATCATTTACAACTAATGAAGTTTTTGTATCAAATGATGGTACTCATGTGCTTGAAATTGGCTACTATAAAGTCGTTGACTCTACTAATACTGTCGTTAATACCGGAAATTATATGAGTCTGTTTGTAAAAAGAGACGGTAAATATGTCTGCCTGAGAGATATGAGTGCTTCTGATATGCCAATTCAATAAAAAGATATAGAATATATTTGTATTAGAGACTGTCCGAAAAGTATTTTCGGACAGTCTTTTTGTTTATAGAGCTGATTTTTAGAGTTTTTAAGTACCATAAAAATAGTGATTTCGCAATCCATTTTCAAGTCTCATTCGGTTCATCAGCAAACAAATTTTCCCATTATCGTCTTCTACCTCCGCCTCCGCCACCTCCGGAACGAGATGATCCCATTGAATTTGATCTGGATGCAGATGAAGAAGAATAGTTTGATGTAGATGGGCGTGTCGATGCAGAAGATCCTTTTGACTGACTGGTTGATGGCGATGTAGATGGGCGTGTCGATGCAGAAGATCCTTTTGACTGACTGAATGATGGCGATGTAGATGGGCGTGTCGATGCAGAAGATCCTTTTGACTGACTGGTTGATGGCGATGTAGACGGGCGTGTCGATGCAGAAGATCCTTTTGACTGACTGGTTGATGCGTTATTGCGATTATAATTACCATTAGCATTATTATGGTTCACGGTATTGGAACTATTTCTGGAATTATTGTAATTATTATAATTATTTGTATTATGAATCACAACTGTATTACCATGACTATAACCACCATGGTAAGGATAATGATTACTATGATAAATGCCAATCGCTATTGGTACTACCAATGGATTATAATAGGGGGGATAATATCCGTAATAATAAGGTGGAACATAGGGCACATACACTGGTGAATACATATAAACAACAACCGGACTTGATTCAACTGTTACAACGGTAGTTGTTGCCGGAACATTCACAGTAACAGGATCTGCACCAGTATACCCGGGATTAGCAGTACTTGCAGGAGTTGTAGTAGCTTTTGGCTCAACAATATAATCTTTACCGTACAAATCTTTATCTCCCACAATTTGCATTGTAACTTTTTTATCTTTATCTTTTGATACTAAGATGACGGCAACATCCTGTGTTTCTTTTTCATTGACTGCAACCTGAAGTATAAATGAAAAATCATCCCCATCTTTTTTTGTAACAACTTTGATGAAATCAACTTTATTATTCAGATCTAAATCCAGATTATTGATTCCTGTTTTTTCGTCATTTAACGATTTTTCAAAGTCTTCAACGGTCTTTGACTTTTGAAAAAGATCCATTACCGCATAAAGATCAAGATTATCTCCCGGCAAGCTTAATAATGTCGAATCCTTCTCTGTTTGACTATCTGTTTGAGAAAAAACAGGAAAGCTTAACAGACTCATCGCTAGCACTAAAAATGATAAAAAACTGTTTTTCATGATATTATGATATAATTATAAATGAATTCATGCTCAAATTTACAAAAATATAACTAACAAAAAAAAATTGTAAGCAGCAACTTACAATCTACAAAAAAAGGCAAATAAGGATGTACCGTTTTCAGCAAATAAGGATGTCTGTTTTCCCTGATCTTCTCCTGTATAAGCACTATCAGCATAAAGCGGTTGTCATTCGTCTTTCTCCGTTAGCAATTGTTCCATAGCTTGAGACCACTAAGTAGCGCAGAAGTCAATCATGTACCGATGCATCTCACTTTTCTTCAATCCCAAAAACCGTTTAGAACTTGCCCGGTCAACAATCTGAAATTCCAGTTGATCATCAGAAAGAATATACAGGCTATGTATGATGAGGGCTTTGAACAATAAAAACTTATTCAGTAAAGCTATTTTGTGATTAATCCCTCTTTCTTAAGGTGGGTTAACAGCATATATGAATAATTATCAAACCAGCTTTCAAGATCTTTTGGATTGTATGCTTCTGACTGTATTGAAAACATAAGCTGATCTGAAGCAATGTCATAAAAATTGCACTCGATATAGTAGGTTTTGTCAGTAGAGGAGTACCCTGGCGAATATACCTGTGGATAATAATAGTTATAATAACCATAATAACTTCCATAGTGCCCGTAATTCATAGGGTAATATGCTGTTCCAGGATGATATGTTGTTTGGGTATTTACATCAAGTAATGCGATTGTTAATACAGCATCACAACCTTTTTTTTGAATAGCTTCTGCAAGTTGTTCACGCGTAAAATCCTGGGTTGCTGAGAATTTAGGTGGAAATATATCATTGCTCTTTACAGCTTTTGGCCCCCTTGAAATGATCGTTTTAGCCATGCGGGATTCTACATAATAATTTGTCGCAGGTTTTTGAGTAAGTACCATAATGAAGATTGATTTATAAGGGCCTTTTGGAAGGGCTTCACGATTAGCCCATGAGCCTGTTATCTTTTGTGTCGGGCCGCAAGCTGACATTATTACAGTGAGAAGCAGCAATGAGAAAATTTTTAATTTCATAGTGTAAGTTTAAGGATGCATTTAAATTCTTATTAGTTGCAAAAAAATAATTCGTAAAGGTAAAAGAAATAAACTGAAATACAGACTTTTCTCTTTGTATCCTTAGCCAGGAGCTTCCAAATACAAAATAGAAAGCAAAGTCATCCTGGCTCGCATCAGCAGAAATTCTTTTTTCTTAATCAGCCAGTCACTCATATCAATTGCATTATCTGTGCTATCCCTGAAAGCTGATATCTTTTTCTGAGATTCCTGAGCCCAATCCTGATAACTAAAATGTATAAGCCTGCGATTATCAGCAATATTTTTAGCTTCATATAAAACTATTTTTAGGATTTTAATAGTTGAAATCGTTTTGAGAAATAAAGTTAAAATTACTATATTTGTACCTCACAAAAAATAATAATATGAAAAGGATAACTTTAATTTTTACAGCCCTTATGTTTGTAGGTATTGCAAATGCTCAGTCAAACAAAGAAGAAGTTGATTTTATGCAGTCTCTTTTCGGAATGCAAAAAAAGACTTTGGTAGCTGATTTCATGAAATTGACTGGTACCAAAGCTGATGCTTTCTGGAAGCTTTATGATGAATATGAAGTGACAAGGAAAGATCTTGGAAAGAAAAGGATCGATCTCCTCGAACAGTATGTTAATAACTATGAGAGCATGGCCCCGGAAACTGCTGATAAATGGATGAATGATGTAATGAAGCAGACCCAGGCTACAGATAAGCTTGTGACTTCGTATTATAATAAAATTAAGAAAGCTACTGATCCTGTAACTGCTCTGAAATTCTGGCATGTTGAGAATTACATTCTTACATCTATCAGGCAGTCGATAATGAGTGAAATACCCTTTGTGGAAGCAAGAAAGTAAGCTTGAATAAGTTATTTTTTAGAAATCCGGGATGCAGATAATGGTATCCCGGATTTTTTCATTGGATTTCTGAAATATCAAGGTTATTTTTTTTGATTGTTAATTACTACTGATGCGTTTGTTTTCAAAATGCCGTGCCACGAAGTGGCACAATCTGAATAACCGTGGGTGCAAACCCACGGTCATCTCTAAACTGAATGTCACAGCCCTGAAGGGGCTGAATATTAGACTGGTATAGTGGGTTATTATTCAACCCCTCCGGGGTTGCCAGAAGGTTTTCTTGTCTTTACCGT
>Ga0315273_10002134_pt1 | contig 23096 bp, 15 predicted proteins | sample YL17G02_0_MG_FD_205753 | JGI IMG/M metagenome (GOLD analysis project Ga0315273, IMG submission 205753) | Sediment microbial communities from Yellowstone Lake, YNP, Wyoming, USA - YL17G02_0 | ecosystem: Environmental > Aquatic > Freshwater > Lake > Sediment | place: USA: Wyoming | collected...
GAATAGCGGCTCGCCGTCGCGTCTCTGGTTCGCGCGCAGTCCTGTTCTCCCGATGTGTGCTGCTGGCGCTCGCCCGGCGAGGCGACGGTGGACGTGCGCCGAACTTGAGGCCTGCCTGCGCCGCGCGCCGGACGTGCTGCCGGGTGGTGACGCGCACCGCCTGCTGGCGCCGCGCCCGCGCCGCGGGTGGCAGCCCGGTCGGCGCCCGGAGGACAGCCGCACGGCGGCCGCCCTCGTCCTGTTCTACCCGCGTGACGGCCGTCCGTACCTCGTGCTCACGGTTCGCTCCGGGATCCTCTCTCGCCACGGCGGCCAGGTCTCGTTCCCCGGGGGCGCCATCGAGCCCGGCGAGGCGCTGATCGCTGCCGCCCTGCGGGAAGCCGCCGAAGAGATCGGCATCGATCCCGCCAGCGTCCGCATCGTCGGAGCCCTCACCCCGCTGCACATCCCGGTGAGCGACTTCACGGTTCATCCGATCGTCGCCGTGGCGGACGAGGCGCCGGCGTTTCGCCTGGCGACCGGCGAGGTCGAACGCGTCCTCGAAGTGCCCTTCGAGGACTTGACCGATCCGGCCCGGCTCCGGCTGACCACGCGGATGCGAGAGGACTTCCTCGTCGAAGTGCCGTACTTCGACGTGGAGGGCGAGAAGGTGTGGGGCGCCACGGCGATGATGCTGGCGGAACTGCTGTGCGTCGTGGACGCGCGCCCCGACATCGATCAGGCGATTCACGACGAAGATCCGTCGGGGCCGGGCGGGCCCCGGCCCTGAAGCCGCAATGGCCGAGCTCGCCTCGGCCCGTTGAGGAACCCAACACGTGCCCAGGGATGAACAACCCGATCGCGAGCCGTCGCTGTTCGACACGCTCGACCCGGCCGATCTCTCCGCGAGCGCGCCCGGCGTGGCGGATCCGATCGCGGCGCCGCCGGGCGGCAGCGGCCCGCGTCCCCCGATGCCGGGCGACTGCCAGACGGTGGCGTTGCACGAGGCGGCTCAGTCGCGCTACCTGAACTACGCGCTCTCGGTCATCACCTCGCGGGCCTTGCCGGACGTGCGCGATGGCCTGAAGCCGGTGCAACGCCGCATCCTCTACACGATGTGGCAGCAGCACGCCACCGCCGATGCCAGGCACCGCAAGTGCGCGAAGATCGTCGGCGACGTGATGGGCAGCTACCACCCGCACGGCGACGCGGCGATCTACGAGACGCTCGTGCGCATGGCGCAGCCCTTCTCGCTGCGCTACCCGCTGGTGGACGGCTCGGGCAACTTCGGATCGCTCGACGGCGACAGCGCGGCGGCCATGCGGTACACCGAGTGCCGGCTGGCCCGCATCAGCGACGAGATGCTGGCCGAACTCGAGCAGGCGACGGTGCCCTTCCGTCCCAACTACGACGGGACGAAACAGGAACCCGTCGTCCTGCCCGCCCGGCTGCCGAACCTGCTGGTCAACGGCGCGACCGGCATCGCCGTGGGGATGGCCACCAGCATCCCGCCGCACAACCTCGGCGAGATCTCGACGGCTCTCGTCAAGCTTCTCGACAACCCGGACCTGGCGACCACGCAGTTGTGCCGCTACGTGAAGGGGCCGGACTTCCCCACCGGCGGCCAGATCCTGAACTCGGCCGAGGAACTGCGCGAGATCTACAAGACGGGCAGCGGCACCGTGCGCCTGCGGGCGACATGGGACACGGGTCCCCAGAGCCGCGCGAGCAAGACGCTCTTCATCACGAGCGTGCCGTACACCGTGAACAAGGCACAGCTCGTGGAGCGGATCGCCGAGATCGCGGCCAGCCGGAAGCTGCCGCCGCTGGTGGACGTGAAGGACCTCTCCACCGAGGAAGTGCGGATCGCGCTCGAGGTGAAGCGGGACGCCGATGAGCGGATGGTGATGGCGTACCTCTTCAAGCACACGCCGCTGCAGACCACCTTCCCGGTGAACCTGACGTGCCTCATCCCGACCGAGAACGCGGAGGTGGGCCGGCCCGAGCGGCTCGACCTCAAGTCGATGCTGTGGCACTTTCTCCACTTCCGCCTCGACGTCGTGACGCGGCGGCTGGAGCACGAGTTGCAGGCGCTCAACCGGCGCATGCACATCATCGAGGGGTTCGAGCGGGTCTTCGACGCGCTGGACGACATCATCCGGGTCATCAGGAAGTCGGACGGGAAGGCCGACGCGGCGGAACAGGTCGCGAAGAAGTACGCGCTGGACGCCGAGCAGGTGGACGCGATTCTCGAGCTGAAGATCTACCGCCTGGCGCGTCTCGAGATCCTGGTCATCCGCAACGAGCTGCAGGAGAAGCGGAAGCGCGCGAAGCAGATCGCCTCGCTCCTCAAGGACGAGGACTGCCGCTGGAAGATCGTGCGCGCCGAGATCGTCGAGATCCGGCAGCGCTACGGCAGCGCCAAGGACGACCCGCGCCGCTCGACGATCGAGAGCGCGGGCGACGAGGTCGAGTACACGGCAGACGACTTCATCGTCGAGGAGGACACCATCGTCATCGTGTCGCGTGACGGGTGGGTGAAGCGGCAGAAGGAAGTGCGGGACCTGTCCACGACCAGGTTGCGCGAGGGCGACGCGGTGCTGGCGGTGCTGCCGGGGAGCACGCGCGCCAGCGCGGTGTTCCTCACCAACTTCGGCGTGGCCTACACCTGCCGCGTGATCGACGTGCCCGCCTCCACGGGGTACGGCGAGCCGATCCAGCGGCTGTTCAAGTTCCGCGACGGCGAGCGCGTGGTGGCGGCCTTCAGCCTCGACGCGCGGGTGACGCCAGACACGCTCTCGGACAAGGCGGACGAGGCGCCGCCCACGCACGCGCTGGCGGTGACGACCGACGGCTACACGTTCCGCTTCGGCCTAGGCGCGTTCGCCGAGCCCAGCACCCGCGCCGGCCGCCGCTACGCGCGGCCGGCCGACGGCGTCGAGGTGGTGGGCGTCGAGATCGTGCACGGCGACGAGGTGGTGATCGCGGCCACCGAGCGGGCCCGGGCCATGCTCTGCCGGATCGAGGAGATCAACTACCTGTCGGGCCCGGGCAAGGGGGTCATCCTGGTCAAGATCCAGCCCGGAGAAGACCGCGTCATCGGCTTCAAGGCCTCGCGCGGGGAGCGCGACCTGCTGACGGTCGAAACCAACCGCGGCGCGCTGCAGACGATCAGCACCGCCAAGTACGAAGTGACCGGCCGCGGCGGCAAGGGCCGGGAGCTCCTCCAGCGCGGCCAGTTCACGCGCGTCGTCCCCGATCAGGTCGACGCCCCGCCGCCCCTCGCCCCCGAATCGTAGGGCGGAGCGTCCCCCCGCAGGCGCCTGGATGCGTCCATCGAGGCCGGGCGCCGGGAACAGGTTGCGCAAGGAGCGTGTCGGTGATTCCTCGGACACGCTCCTACGCCAGCAGCGCCGCCAGTTCCGGGCGTCCCTTCCCCCGGGCGAAATTCCCTGGCGTCTTGCCGTCAGCCGATTGGCCCGGCCCGTGATAGCCTCCCGATGAAACGCAGACGCGGGGTTTCCGTAATAGAAAGACAGGCAGTCGTTTGCCGGCTGGCCGAGTCCTGAGGGAGTGAAATGAGACTGCGAACACGACTGGCGCTGGCGTTTCTCCTGATGTCGGTCGTGCCCCTGACGGCGATCACGCTCTACTCCTATTCGTCGTCGCTGAACGCGTTTCGCCGGGCCATCGAGGCCGAGGAAACGGCCGTCGCGGCGGACATGGGCCGCCGCATGGACACGCTGACGGCCGCGGTTGGCGACCGCGTGGATCGCATCTCGACCGCGGCGCAGTCCCACGACTGGACGGCGCAGGACCGAACGGCAGCGGCCGAACGATTCCGCCGCGAAGCCGCCGCGACGCTCGGCGAAGCGGCCGGGTTCGTGGCCCGCCTGCAGTTCGTGCCCGCGGCGGCGCCCGAGCCGCCCGGTCCGCCTCGCCGGCGCCCGGGTCCACCGCGGCCCGGCGGCATGCGCGGGGGCGCGCCACCGCCGCCGCCCGCGTCCGGCTCCCACGCAGGTGCGGCGCAGGGCGCCGACGATCACCAGCGCCAGGTCGTCGACCTGATCTCCCCGGGCACGTCCGTTGCAGACATCCAGCCGCTGCTTGCGCTTCGCAATCTGCCGGCGACGATTACGCGCGAGATGTCGGGGGCCGATGCCCAGGCGTTGGGCGAGGGGGTTGCGGCCGCGGCCAGGATCGCCGCGAAGGCGATCGATGGCCGGGTCCGACAGGCCGAGCTGCAGCGGGCCGAAGCCCGTTCCCAGCCGCGCGCCCAGGTCGATCAGTGGATGCGCCGGATGCGCCAGGGCCAGGGCATCGACCTGACCGTCCAGCGCGACGGCCGCGTGGTGGGCACGGTGAACGCGCAGATCGACCTCGACCGTGTGGTGGCGAGCGTGCTGTCGAGCCGCCGGCGCGACTCGGGGGAGATCGCGTTTGCGATCGGCGCCGATCGGCGTCTGCACACCACCAGCCCCGACCAGGCGAAGACGCTCGCGGCGACGGGCATGCTCGATCGGCTGCGCGGATCGGCGGAACCCCAGCAGATCGTGTCGAACGATGCCTGGGTGATGGTCACGCGCCGGGATCCGTCGGGCGTCGTGTTCGGCATCGCGCGCCCGGTCGGCGCCGCGCTGGCCGACATCCGCCGCGCCGCCGGTCGCAACCTCGGACTCGGCCTTCTCGCCATCCTGGTGGCCCTGGTCGGCATCGTCCCCATGTCTTCGCGGATGACGCGGAACATCTCGGTGCTGCACGCCGGCGTGAAGCAGATCGCTCAGGGTGACTTGAGCGCGCGGGTGATGGTGACGTCGAACGACGAGATCGGGCATCTGGCCGAGGCATTCAACCAGATGGCGCAGGACCTGGGCGCGCACGAGAAACTGCTCGCCGAGCGGGAGCGGCTGCGCGGCGAACTGGAGTTGTGCCGCCAGATCCAGAACGAGATGCTGCCCAAGCACCCGCTGCGCCTGGGGTTCGCGGAAGTGAAGGGGGTCTCGATCCCGGCCCGCGAGGTGGGCGGCGACTTCTTCAACTACTTCGCGCTCCCCGAGGGCGAGATCGTGCTCCTGGTCGGCGACGTGTCTGGCAAGGGCGTTGGCGCGGCGCTCCTGATGGCCAACGTGCAGGCGACGTTGCAGGCGCGCCTCGCGCTCGAACGCGACCTGGCGCACCTGGCCGACGTCATCGACCGCGAGGTCGAGGAGAACACGCCGCAGTCGGTCTACCTGACGCTCTTCGTCGGCATCCTCGACGCCTCGCACAAGATCCTGCGCTACGTCAACGCCGGCCACAACCCGCAGTTCATCCTCCGCGCCGACGGCGGCCTGGAAAGGCTGCCGTCCACGGGGCTCCCCATCGGCATGTTCGCGGGTCACGGCTACGAGGAACGCTCGGTCGGCGTCGAGGTCGGCGACGTGCTCTTCTTCTTCACCGACGGCACCACCGAGGCGGAGAACGTAGCGGGAGAGATGTTCGGGACCGAGCGCCTCGAAGCCCTCCTCGTGCGTCACCACGAAGAGGGCGTCGATGCGCTGCTGGCACATCTCGAACAGGAAGTGACGTCGTTCCGCGGCCACGCGGAACTCTTCGACGACGCCACGATGATGGTGCTGCGGCTGGGGGCGGCGCCGGTGCTGACCGGCGAGACGCCGGTCCCACAACCCGCGGAGTCGTAGCGGCGGGTCTTCAGACCCGCCGGAGCGGCCAGTGAGGGCCGAGCAAGCTCGGCCCCTCACTGGCACGATCGCGGCCCCAGGAGGCTGTCTAGCTCACCTGCTTCTCCAGCCACTTGTTGTAGAACCACAGGCTGATGGCCGAGGCAAAGCCGATGGCCATCAGGATGCCCCAGCCGAGCATGTTGTTGGCCGGCACGAGTTCCAGCAGACCGTCGGGTCGGACCTTCGCGCCCCTGGCCATGATCTCGTTGAAGATATAGGCGCCCACAGGTCCGCCGAGCCACGCGCCCAGCGCCAGCGGCAGGTTGGCGTAGCCGAGGAACAGCCCCTCCTGTCCCTTCGGCGCCAGCGCCCCGATGTACTCGTACATGCGCGGCGAGGTGAAGAGCTCTCCCAGCGCGATCAACGCCACCGTCAGGATGATGAACATCGAGGCGATCGGCAGCAGGTTCGCGTAGATCGCCTGAGGCCCGCCGGCCATGTAGATGGGCGCCACATTGATCAGCATCGCCACGCTGATGATGACCGTGCCCACCACCATCGAACGGATGGGTTTCATCTTGCCGAAGGCCCTCGAGATGGCGAGCTGGAAGCACACGATGATGAACGGGTTGGCCGCCGTGTAGAGATCCATCGCCGGGTTGGTCTCGACCACCTTCTTCACGTACAGCGGCAGCACGTTGTAGACCTGGTGGTAGAGGAAGTAGAACCCGGTCATGACGACCAGATACAACGTGAAGCGGCCGCTGCGCAGCACCAGCACCATGTCGAGCAGGATGCGACCGATCGAGCGTCTCGGCTTCGCCGGATCGGCGGCAGTCGCGGGTTCCCGATAGGTGAACAGCACGACGAGGAGCGCCACAAGCGAGGCCGCGGCCGCGACCGCGAAGATGTAGGACAGGCTGGCCCCTGCCGTGCCGACGCGCTCGGCGGCGGCCGATCGGTAGATCCAGGTGACGGTCGCGGCTGCACCAACCACGATCGCCGTGAAGCCCACCGTGGCCCCCCAGATGTCCCCTTGAGCACGACTCGCCCTCGTCGTCCTGTACACGAGCGTGACGATGAGGAAGGCCGCCACGGCCAGGACAGCCACGACGGTCACGATCGTGCCCGCGCTGGAGCCGTTGCGGACCACGAACGAGGCGCCGCGGCCGAACAGCGAGCCGATGTTGATCACCATGTAGAAGATGGCGAAGGCCAGGGTGGCCCGGCCCCCATGGGTCTTCTGCACGGTGCCCGAAATGCACGGCTTGACGAAGGAGCCACCGATGCCAATGAGCACGATCGCAAAGAAGAGCACGACGAAGTCGCGCGTGCTCGCGGTCACGTCCTTGCCGATCGTCGATGCGAGCGCGCTGCCGCCGAACCAGACCGGGTACCCCATCAAGAGGTAACCCGCAGCGAGCAAAACGAAGGCAATCACCAGCCCGCGCCGAAACCCGATCTGATCCGCGATGGTGCCCGAGAGGATCGGCAGGAAGAAGACCAGGAACCACAACGTCGAGTTCAAGGTGCTCGGCCAGTAGTTGCCGAAGCCGAGTTGCCCCAGGTAGATGACCACGAAGCTGGCCATCGAATAGTAGGCAGCCCGTTCGAACAGCTCGGTGACGTTCGCGGTCCAGAAGGCGCCAGAGAATTTCTGGATGGATGGCGCGGGCGCGGCGGTGACGTCGGCCATGTAAGAGCACTCCACGAGGGCCCGCAAATTCTACCGCACCTGCCCGACGGGCCCTAGCGCCCAACCCGCCCCACCTGCTCCAGCTCCCCTACCTGCCTGCCCTGAGCCCCTCGGCTGTGCTCGGGGCTCCCCGAGCCACGTCGAGGGGAGCCAGCGCAGCGAGTCGAAGGGCCCTACCTGCCCTGACCTCCCAACGCCCTCCGCATGTCCCCCAAATGCTCGAAATCCGACGCGAGCATCACCGCCACCAGGTCGGCGACCGTGGGATGCCGGCGCACGGGATGGGTGCCCTGTCGGGCCAGATCGTCGGCGGTGCAGCGATCGAGGATGTCCAGGTTCTCCGCACGCCTCGCGAGAAAGCACGCCAGGGCCTCGCCGGACGACCACTGGTGGAAGCGCGCCATCTGGAGGAACGCCTGTTCGTCCACGAATGGCATGATGGAAGCGCCCGCGGTGAGGCACAGCCGCAGCGCCGTGCCGTGCACGACTTCGAGTTCGGCCAGTCTGGTCAGCAACTCGGCGGCAGTGGGCGCTTGTGGCCCCGGCCGCTCGTGCCACCGCGCCGCGTCGGCGCCCGCGACGAGCGCACTCATCCGATCGGCGCTCTCGCGCAGGCCCTTGATTTGAAGCAGGCATTCGAGCAGGTCAGCCATGGTGTACTCAGTCGGCCTCAGACTTCAGGCCTGGGCTTGTACGCCTCGGCCCGGGGGCTGAAGCTCCCGGGGCTATACAGATGGGCGTGGGACCGGCGTCTCGCCGGCCTTCGGCGCTACAGGCACTCGGGCTCGTTGGGAGGCGGATCGGCGACCAGCGTCATCACGCACTCCCCAACGGCCTGCCACCAGCCTTCAAGCAAAGACGAGGCGGTGCGCACGGTGAGCGGCTGCCAGGTCCCGCCCGAACGGCTCTCGGCGCCCAACGCCACGTCCACGTCCCGCGTGTCGGTGCGCAATCCGGTTCCCAGCGCCTTCAAGGCGCTTTCCTTCGCGCTCCAGATGAGCGTCACCCGGCGCGAGCGATCCTCGCCCTCCGCATCCAGCACCTGCGCCCGTTCCGACGCCGTGAAGTAGTCCACGACGAGCGCCTCGCCGTGCCGGCCGACGGTCTCGATATCGCAGCCGAGGGCCACGCACCCAGCCGTGACGACGCACAGGCCGTTCTCGCCCGAGTGGCTCAACGAGATCGTCCAGCCAGCCGGTTTGCCGTCCATCCGCGCAAGCGGCACACCCGCATCGGTCGGTTCGATCGAGAGGCGTAGCAGCGAGACTGGATCAACGCCGGATTGGGCCATGGCGCCGGCCAGGACGAGCGCGCGCTTGGCGGTCCAGCGTCCGAGGCGCCAATCGCGGCGCCGTTTCCGGACCTGGAACCGGGCCAGGACGTCGCGCTCGGCGGGTGACAGCCAGTCGTCCGCCTCGGGCACGTCGGATGCGCGCTGCAGCAGCCAGTAGACGGTCGGCACTCGCCTCCAGCCATGTCGAACGGGTACGGGTCGAGACGCGCCCCCAATGTACCAGAAAGGACCGTACGCGAACCAACGTCGCCGGTCCCTCGTCTCTTGTACTGAACCGGCTTCCCTGACGGAGACCCATGCCCACATCCGGACACGTCCAGGCCGCCCTGCTGTTCTGTTTCTCGTCGATGACCGCGATGCCCGCACTTGCCGGGCAGGCGCCCGGCCGCGCCGCCGTGGTCCGCCCGTCGCAGGCCAGGCCGCCCGCGGGGCCGATGGCCCGCATCATCTGGCTGGAAGCCGAGCCCGGGGCCAGGCCGCAGCCAGGCCAGGCGCCCGTGTATCGTGAGATTCCGGCCGCTGACGCGCGCCTCGGCGACTTCACACGGTGGATCGACACCGAGGCCGGCCGCTTTGCACGGCGCCTGGTGTACCTGGCGTGGAAGCGCTTCGGCGACGACCCGGTGTTCCGGGAGCCGGTCCTGCCGATCGTCGTCCGCAAGGACGGCAACAACGCGGCGTATGCGCTCAGCATCAGCCGCCCCGGGGGACCCGAGGCGCATCCGAAACTACCCTACCTGATTCTCGATCCGAGCCCGACGTTTCTCGGCGACACCTTGCTGCACGAAGCCGGGCACGTGCTGCAGAGCCTGGCCATGCGCGGCCGCCGCGGCAACCCCGGATGGTCCGCCTTCCCGCATACGACCTTCGCGGTCAGCGATCCCGTCACCGCGCTGGCCGAGGGGTTCGGCATTCACTTCGAGACGCTGTGGGGGCATTTCGGCAGCGAGCCCGCCAAACGCGCCTACTACCATCGGCTCGCGCCCTCGTTCGAGCCCGATAAGGGCCGCAAGGCCGAGTATTTCGCGCCGGTGGACGATCTGATGAACTTCGCGCAGGTGTGGTCGCGCTACCAGGCAGTGCGTGACACATGGCCGGCATTCGAGGGGCACGTCTACGCCGGCATCTACGCGCGAAGCCAGATGGATCCGGCGCGCGATCGCGCCCGGCTCAAGTCCCCGAACGCGATGCTGGCCTCGGAAGGTGTCGCGGCCTCGGTGATGTTCTGGACGGCGACCGGGCTCGCGCAGGCCGGCGGCGCGCAACCGGGCGGCGGCCTCGACCAGCCGGCGCTGGTCGAGGCGGAAATGACGCTGCTAGAGGCGTTCGCAAGCCTGCCGGCAACCGGCTCGGCCACCTTCCGGCCGGATCTCGTGGACCTGGTGGCCGCGCTTGTGGCCCTGCGCCCGCAGGCCGGCGACATCGCCGTGTCCCGGTTCGTGGATGTGACGCGCGGCGTGACGGCGCGGCCGGCGATCCGCGAGCAGTGGCGCACGCTGTACGACAAGGCGATCATGCTGGATCTGGCCGAGGCCAAGGCGCTCATCCCGCAGATGGACGTGGCGCGAGGCGAGATCGTCGCTCAGGCGCGCCGCGATCTCGGGTCCCTGCGCGCGGGCGTCGGGCCGGTGATTCCTGTCCGGTGCCCATCGTCCAGCTTCCAGTTGAAGGCGCTCGGGGAGGCCATGCCCGTGGAATTCGACCTCAACGCGATGTCCGCGGCGGAGTACGCACTGCTGTCGTCGTTGAGCTCGGACACGCAGGCCGGCATCGAGCGCGAGCGGGCCCGGGCGCCGTTTGCGTCGGTCGCCGACTTCACCAGCCGCACCGGGCTCACGCTGCAGGCGATGGGGCTCGTGGAAGCGGAGCGACGGCCGTAACGGGACGATCCGGGGATTACGCGGATGACGCGGGAAGACGGGGTCCGGGGATTACGCGGACTACGCGGACTACGCGGGAAGACGGGGTCCGGGGACTACGCGGATTACGCGGGAAGACGAGGCCCGAGGATTACGCGGATTGCGCGGGAAGACGGGGTCTGGGGATTGCTCAGAAGATCACGGTCGAGCGAACCGTAGGCCGAAGCCGTGGGCGCGCCGGGGATCCCAGCTCGCGCGGCGACTCGCGCCGCGACGAGACCGCGGTGGCACGCGCCGGTCGGCCGGCCGATCGTGCCGTTTTCATGCGACGGGGTGTGCCGCTGCGGCACGTGGCCGATTACACGGAGTTTTCCCGAAATCTTCGCACGGCCCACCATCCGCGCACCTCCGAGCGACCTGCAATGCCGGCCGCCCGCCGAAGCCACACTACCGTGTCGTCCGTGTCATCCTCAGACCTTTGCGGTCGTCGACACACTGTGGGCGCTCCTCTCCCTTGGTCTTTTCCGGCGACCCGATCTACAGTCGTGAGGTGCCGATTCCGCACCGGCCAGGCGGCCTCACCTTCGCGGTGCTGGTCGCCTGCGCCACGCTCCTGCTGCTCGTGTTCGCCCGTCGCACCGTCGAGACGCCTGGGCGCCTGTCGGTCGTCGTGGACACCGACGCCGGCGCGGACGATCTCATCGCCCTCGCCTATCTGCTGGAACGCGAGGACGTGCAGATCGAGCTGATCGTGTCGGTGAACGGCCTCGCGCACGCGGAACCTGGCGCGCGCAACGTGGCACGGCTTGTGCGGGCGGCCAACCGGCGCGTGATGGTGGCCATCGGGGAGGACCGGCCCCTGGAAGGGCGCGCCGCGTTTCCCAACGCGTGGCGCGCCGCGGCGGAGGCCCTGTCGGACGTGACGCTGCCCGACGTCCGTCGCGCCCCGAGGCCGGACGGCGTCTCCGTGCTGCTCGAGCGGCTGCGCGCCAGCCCGGGGCCCGTCCGCCTCCTGGCCCTCGGCCCGCTGACGAACATCGCCGCCGTTGTGCAGCGCGACCGCCGCGCGCTGGCGAACATCGCCGACATCGTCATCATGGGCGGCGCCATCGACGTCGCCGGCAACGCGCCGGCGAGCGCGTCGGCACCGGTCGCCGAGTGGAACATCTACGTCGACCCGGTCGCCGCCGGCATCGTCTTTCGCTCCGGCATCCCGATCACGCTCGTCCCGCTCGACGCGACCAACCACGTGCCCATCGATGCGCGCTGGGTTGCCGACTTCACCTCCCGTCGTCACTCCGCGCTGGGCACCGCCGTCGGCCAGTTGCTCGCATCCGCCAAGCCGATGATCGAGGCCGGTGCGTACTTCGCGTGGGATCCCCTCGCCGCCGTGGCGCTGACCGATCCCGACGTGGTGAGAACGCGGGCCATGGCGATCGAAGCAGTGCACACGGGCGAGGAGACCGGTCGCATCAGAGTCCGCGACCGCGACCCCAACGCGATGGTCGCCTACACCGCCTCGCCCGCCCTTTTCCGTCGCGTCTTCTTCGACGCGCTCACGCACTAGGCATCTTCCAGGGCCGCAGCGCGCGTCGCGCGCCCGGCAAGGAGGCATCATGCCGGAACGGGAAACGTTGCTCGATCGGTTCTGCCGGTACGTCCAGGTCGATACCCAGTCCTCGGAGAAATCGCAGACCTATCCCTCGACTGAGGGCCAGAAGGACCTGCTTCGCCTGCTCGTCACCGACCTGCTGGCGGCCGGCCTGGCCGACGCGGCGACGGACCAGCACGGGTACGTGATCGCCACGCTGCCGTCGAACATCCCCGAACGACATCCTGCCCACGGCAAGGTGCCGATCATCGGGCTCCTGGCCCACGTGGACACCTACCACGAAGTGTCCGGCAAGGACGTCAAGCCGGTCGTCCATCGGAACTACGACGGCGGCGACCTCACCCTGCCGGGCGATCCTCTTATTATCCTGCGCACGTCGGAGGAACCGGAACTGGCCGCGTGCCGGGGGCTGACGATCATCACGAGCGACGGCACGACGCTTCTCGGCGCCGACGACAAGGCGGGCGTCTCGGAGATCGTCGAGGTGCTGTGGCGGTTGCAGGAGGACCCGGCGCAGCTGCACGGCCCGATTCGCATCGCCTTTACCCCCGACGAGGAGGTGGGCCGCGGCACGCTCCACTTCGACGTGAAGACGTTCGCCGCCGACTGCGCCTACACCGTGGACGGCTCGGCGCTGGGCTCGCTGGAAGCAGAGAGCTTCTGCGCGGACTCGGCGCACGTGACCGCGTCCGGCGTGGACGTGCACCCCGGGTACGCGAAGGGCAAGATGGTGAACGCCGCGCGCGTGATGAGCGCGCTGATCATGGCGCTGCCGCAGGACCAGACGCCGGAAACCACGGAAGGCCGCCAGGGCTACCTGCACCCGATCAACGTTTCAGGCAACGTGTCGGAAATGAAGGCGCACTTCCTGGTCCGGGACTTCACCGAGGAGGGCCTGCACGCGCTGGAGGACCTGCTGCGGCAGACGGCCGCCGAGGTCGTGGGCCGCTACCCGCGAGCGAAGATCGACGTCGCCATCCAGGAGTCGTACCGGAACATGCGGTACGCCATCGAGCAGCGCCCGGAGGTGGTGAACCACGCCGACGAGGCGATGGTGCGCGCCGGAGTGACGCCTAGGCGCCTGTCGATTCGTGGCGGCACCGACGGGTCGCGCCTCTCCCTCATGGGCCTGCTGACGCCGAATCTCTTCGCCGGCGGCATGAACTTCCACGGCAAGAAGGAGTGGGTGCCGCTGGAGTGGATGCAGAAATCGGTCGAGACGATGCTGCACCTGCTCGACATCTGGGTCGAGAAGTCGGCGGAATCGCAGAACGTAGAACGAAAAATGTAGGATGGCAAACGCTCTTTGCGTTTTACGTTTTGCGTTTGGCATTCTCCGTTTCAGGCTATGACCGTTCTGCTCTCCATCTTCCTCAACGACGTCCTGCCCATCTTCCTCGTGGCGGGCGTCGGGTTCGTGCTCGCCAGGCACGCGCGCCTCGACGTGCGGGTGGTGTCGCGGATGGCGTTCAACGCGCTGGCGCCGTGCCTGGTGTTCACACTCCTGGTCGACTCCCGGATCGGCGCCGACGAGGCGGGACGCCTCGCCCTGTTCTCGGTGTGCTCCATCCTCGCCGTCGGCGCCGTCGCGTGGCTGGCCGCGCGGCTGCTCCGCCTCGATCGACGGACGGCCACCGCGTTCCTGATGGTGGTCATGTTCTCGAACACCGGGAACTACGGCCTCTCCGTCATCATGCTGGCCTTCGGCCACGACGCGCTCGCGCGCGGCACCATCTACTTCGTCGTGTCGGCCGTGATGATGTACACGGTGGGCGTGTTCCTGGCGTCGGCCGGCACGCGCAGCGCCGCCGACGCCCTCAAGAGCGTGCTCAAGGTGCCGGCGGTCTGGGGCGCGGTCCTGGCGCTGGTGGTCATCGCCATCGGGCGGCGGCCGCCGTTCGCCGTGATGAGCAGCATCGAGATGCTGAGCGCCGCGGCGCTGCCGGTGATGATGCTCGTTCTCGGGATGCAGTTCGAGCGCGCCAGGCGACCGGAACGGCCGGGCCTGGTCGCGCTGGCCTCGGCCCTGACGCTGGTGGTCCAGCCCCTGCTCGCCTTCGGCCTCGCCGACATCATTGGCCTGACCGGCGCGGCCCGACAGGCCTCGATTCTCGAAGCCTCGATGCCGGCCGCGATCGTGACGACGATCCTGGCGCTCGAGTACGACGCCGCGCCCGCTTTCGTCACCAGCGTGGTGTTCGTCACGACGCTGCTGAGCCCGCTCTCGGTGACGGTGGTGATCGCGCTGCTCCGGTAGCACACCTCGCAGGACTGAAGTCCTGCGCCGCGACAGCCTTCAGTCGCGGAACAGGGCTTCAGCCCTGTTCGCGGGGACAGGCGGCACGTTCACCCGTGTTCTTCTTCGAATCGGCTGCTCAACCTGTCCACCGCGGCGGGATCCGCCAGCGTGGTCGTATCCCCGAGGGCCTTCCCCTCGGCAATGTCGCGTAGCAAACGGCGCATGATCTTCCCGGAACGCGTCTTCGGCAGGTCTGCCGTGAAAATGATGTCATCGGGCCGCGCGATCGACCCAATCTTCTTCACGACGTGCTCCTTGAGCCGCTCGGCGGATTCGGGCGTGGCGCGGACCCCGTCCTTCAGCGTGACGAACGCGGCGATGGCCTGTCCCTTGATCTCGTGGGCCTTGCCGACGACGGCCGCCTCGGCCACGTCGGAGTGATCGACCAGCGCGCTCTCCACTTCCATCGCGCCCAGGCGGTGTTTGGCCACGTTCAACACTTCGTCCACGCGCCCGAGCAGCCAGTAGTAGCCGTCGGCATCGAGCTTGGCACCGTCACCAGTGACGTAGGTGGCCTCGTTCCAGCGGCACCAGTACTGCCGGACGTAGCGCGCCGGGTCGCGGTAGATCTCGTCCGCGCCATCGCCGGCCACGGCCGCGTCAGCACCAGGAACCCGCCGCTCTCCTTCACCGACTCGCCCCGCTCGTTCACGATGCCGGCGCCGATGCGGGGGAACGGCCGTGTCGCGGACCAGGGCTTGAGCGGGGTGATGGCCGGCAGCGGCGTGATCATGATCTGGCCGGTCTCGGTCTGCCACCACGTGTCCACGACCGGGCAGCGCTGGCGGCCGATGTAGACGTAGTACCACATCCAGGCTTCGGGGTTGATCGGCTCGCCGACGCTGCCGAGCAGGCGCAGCGATGACAGGTCGTGCCTGGCGGGCCAGTTGGTCCCCCAGCGCATGCGCGCGCGAATGGCGGTGGGAGCCGTGTAGAAGATGGTGACGCGGTAGCGCTCGATGATCGCCCAGAAACGGTTCTTGTCGGGCCAGTCCGGCGCGCCTTCGTACATCGGGACCGTCGCGCCGTTGGCCAGCGGACCGTAGACCAGGTAGCTGTGCCCGGTCACCCAGCCGATGTCGGCGGTACACCAGTAGACGTCGTCTTCCTTGAGGTCGAACACCCACTTCGTGGTCGCGTACGTGCCGACCATGTAGCCGCCGGCCGTGTGGACGATGTTCTTGGGCTTCCCGGTGGTGCCCGAGGTGTAGAGGATGTAGAGCATGTCTTCGGCATCCATCGCCTCGGGCTCGCACGAGGTCGCCGCGCCGGCGAACACGTCGTGGTACCACACGTCGCGGCCGGGCCGCATCGGCACGTCCAGCTCCTGGTGCCCCCGCCGGATCACGAGCACGTGCCGGATCGAGGGGCCGGTGTCGCCGTCGCCGGCGGACGCGACCTGGTAGCCCTCGCTCGTCAGCCGATCGGTCAACGTCAGGACGAGTCCGGGCTCGTCCTCGACGAGCAGGATGCGGCGGGGCCGCGATTCGGCCGGTTCGCTCATGACCACCGTTCAGCGGCTGGCCGCCACGTCCACGTCCGGTTGGGCCTCGAGCGGCAGGTGCAGGGTGAACGCGCTCTCCTGGCCCGTGGCGCTCCTTGCGCTGAAGGCACCGCCGTGCGCCTCGACGATCCGCTTCGCCAGGCTGAGCCCGAGGCCGCTGCCCCGGATGGTCGTGCCGACGACGTCGCGGCTGCGGTAGAACGGCTCGAAGATCCGGCGCTGTTCGCCCGGCCGTACGCCGCGGCCGTGATCGCTGACGATGACGCCCAGCTCCCGGCCGTCGGGCGATCGCTCCGCGGCAACGCGCGCCCAGCGATCGGCGCCGCCGTACTTCGCCGCGTTGGTCAGAAGGTTTTCGATCGCCTGCGTGAGCGCGGGCGCGTTCACGCGCACCATCAGCAGCTCCGGCCGCACGCTCCGCTCGAGCGTGCAGCCGACCTCTTCGATCCGGCTCCTGGCGACAGCGTCCTCGATGAGCTGTCCCACGCCGACGGCGGTGCGTTCGGAGAGATCCCGTCCCGATTCGAACCCGGCACAGGCCATCACCTGCTCGACCATCTCGGTCAGGCGCCGGCCCTCCTCGGCGATCAGGGCACCGTAGCAGGGACTGCACGTCGAACCACCCGAACAGGAGGCCCGCGAACGAAAACGACCCAGACATTCGCATCTGCTATCTGCTGGTTCGACGACGAAGGCACGCCGCTCACGTTGGTCACGGGCACGAAGAAGGCGGGCACGTCGCCGAGCAGGAAGCCGCGGACGCCGGGCCGTTGCAGGTTCGCGTTCGGCTTGAGTTTCGGAATCCACTCGGCGAAGTCGGGCGGCCACTCGGCGGCCTCGGCGGGCCCATCGGGCACGATGCGTCGCAGCACGGTCCCCGTCTCGCCCGGCGTCAGGAGGAACACGCCGCGAATCAGGCGCGGGGACTTGGCCGTGGCGCGCCACTTCGCGTACTGCTGCGCGGCGACGACCGCCGGATCACCCTGGGCTTGCAGCGTCAACTGCTGGAACGCGAAGCAGGCGCAAGAGATCTCGGTGTCGAACGCGCGCGACGTGTCCCGGATCAGAATGTCACCGCGTGCACGACCGAGATCCCGCCCTTGGTCGCCTGCACTCGCGGGGCGTTCGGGTGCCTCAGTTGGAGCGCTCCCAGCACCAGGAACAGGGCGCCGCCTCCGACGCAGAGGTACCCGGTGGCCTGCCGCCAACGTTCGTTCGAGGGATCCGATTCGGGCTCGAGGCTGAAGACATACGCACCGAGTCCGGCAAAGGCCCCGCCGGCAACGATCAGGAAGGTGCCCCTCTTGTGGCTGTGCCGCAAGAAGGTGGGCGCCGTCTGCTTCGCCGCCAACGCGGCAGCCCTGGCCGCGGCATCGCCGAGCGGACCCGCGAAAGCGGCCGACGAAACGAGGACGAGCGCCAGCGCCAGGCTCACCAGTCTCTTCATGGTGTTTCCTCCTCCTGCCAGTGCACCCACGCCAAGCCGGGACCAGGGCGAAGAGATTTCCTGATCTTGCCGCAGAGCCGGTGCCGCGCCGGAACCGCCCCGCAGGACCGGTACCAACCGCCCAGGAGGACAGCCCGCATCGAACGACACCTTCCTCGCGCCACCCGACTCCGCGGTCGCTGACGAGCCGGTCGTCGCGTACATTGTGAACCAGCCGACGACGATCGGCGCCGGCTTCTGCGCGAACACGGGCAGGCGTTCCGGGGCGCTGCAGCCGTTCAGATCCACCAGGATGTCGATGCCGGCCCGCTCGATGAGGCGCGCGAGTTCGTCGTTGGACAAGTGCGACGTGTCGCAGACGCGATCGGAGGGGGCCGGGCGGTACGCACCCGCCGGCTGCGAGGCAGGGCCATCCGAGAACAGGTGGACCTCGAATCGTCCGCGGTCGTGGTGATTGATCAGCCCCCACACCGGCTTCATCGAACCGCTGGGCACCGTGGCAGGCGGGGCCGTCGTCGATCGAGGTGGGGTCGGGCATCCGCGAGCTCCGTGTGCGTCCAGTAGACGAAGTCGGCCACCGTTTATACGGCCTCTCGGCCGGCCTGCGCAAGCTGTCACCGCAGAGAGGCTCGCCGAGCTGCGCCCGGGCGGAATCGCGCGCCCGCACGCGTCTACTTCTTCGCCTCCAACCTCCAGTCCGACCACAGTGAGCCGGCAACCTCGTACATGACCAGCTCTTTCGAGTGGCGGGTGAGGAACGAACACGGCCGAATGCCTTTGGAGTACAGGGTCTGCGTCAGGTAGTAGTCCTTGCCCGCCTCCAGCGTCATGCGCAGGCCGACGGCGTCGAAGGTGTGGCTGACCAGGAAGTACTCGCCGGGATCGAGGTAGAAGAACACGTAGGTGCCGGGGCCGGTGACGCCGACGAGGACGTCGTTGGCGCGCAGCGTCGCGATGCCGTAGGCCTTCTCGGGGCCGATGCGCCGCATGATCGTCGCGGGAGTCGCCACGACTACCAGAGCCTTGTCGTTCCGGACCTCGGGCAGCGGGTGTTGCTTGTCGGTGTTGAGGTAGCGGATGGTCATCTTGCTGGACTTGAACTGGGCCTTGACGGCCTCCTGCTGCTGCTTGCTCATCTCCTCTGATTTCTCGTCGAACACCGGGATCTGAAGCCGATCCCCACAGGCGACGTGCAGCGCTTTCAGCCCCCGCGGCACGGATTCCCTGCCCACCGTCAGGCCGTAGGAAGCACTGCTGCCGTCCGACTTCCTGTATGCGAGATGGACGAAGTGGTCGTTGTCGAACGGCTTGTCGATGGCGGTGGCGATGGCGTTGCCGAAGAGCAGGCCTCCTGCGAACATGCCGATGAACGATGCGCCGAAGCCCGCCTTTCGGCCAAGGGTGTCAACCTCGACGACCACTTTCTGCACGTCGTCGTAGCTGATGTCGAGCGGACGATCCCCGGACTTGACGCGCAGGCGGCGGCTCGCCTCGTCGAGCACCAGGCTGGCGCCTTTCTCGTCCATCTCGCGCTCGCTGGTTTTCACGAAGCGAATGTTGACGTCGGTGAACGCTGACTGCTGCGCGATGAGCGCGGCGACAAAGGGGAGAAGCAGGACGATACCCGAGCGCTTCATGACCCACCTCGCATGGAAGCTGCGGACGGCCCGGGGGAAGCAGCCCAATGATACTGCACGCCGAAAGGCTGTGGCCCGATTCATCGCGCCCGCGCGGACGATGGCCCGTAAAGGGCCTCTCGGCCGGCCCCAGCCAATCGCGTGGGGCCCAGCGACGGCCCCAACTCCTGGCGCCTCGCGGTCCGATGGCCCAGTGGGGTCAACGGAACCCAGTTGGGTCATGCGCAGGCTCTCATGAAGGCCACGCCTCCGGCGAACGAAGGCGCCGACCGCAAGAAGGGTCTACTTGAGGGGGGTTCTGTCGACCCTCTCGATGATCCAGCCGTCGGCCCGCCGACGAAGCGTGAAGACAACGCGTTGCTTGATGACGGGAGGCGCCGTTCCCGACTTCACGACGGTCTTCTGCTCCACCACCGTGTGGGCAGTCGCCGTCGCGCCGTCCGCCGTCACCTGGATCGAACCGACCACCATCTGCATCGTCAGCGATCGGAAATCCCGAAAGCTCGCTTGCAGACGATTCTGGTCGGTGGGACCCAGCCAGGGCTGAATGGCCTTGATCGCTCCCGCGTCGAGCGACTCGAACGCGTGCTGGTACCGCTGCAGCGTCTCCCTGACACCAGCCTCCATGGCGACCGGGTCTCCGGCGGGCACGTTCTCCACGCCGGCCGATGGGCGTGACACTGACGGGGCCACGACCGCAGGCTCCCGAGGTCGAGGCGACGCAACGACTGTTTCCGCAATGGCCTTGGCGATGTCGGCGGACGGGGGCAGCGGCGCGGCCAACTGGCTGGGTACGGCCGCCGCCCGCCGGGCGTCTTCGGCGGCAGCCGCGAAGAGCTGCGCGGCTCGCCATAAGACGCGGACCGACTCGTCGGGTCTGTTCGTGTTCAGCAGCTCACTGCTCTCCTCTTGTTGCCGGACGGCGTCGTTGTACGCGGAGGCGGCTCGCGATGGCGCCTCTGCCGTGACCGCTTCGCGGCGAGCGATCCCCGCGCGCTTGAGCGCTTCGCCCAGAATGGCATCGAGGATGCCTCGCAGATCAGGGTCCGCGGGCCACGTCTTGAGGCCACCGACACAGGTCTCGAGCGCCTGTTCCCGAGACCCCTGTGCGACCTGCTGCCGGGCAAGTGCCCGGACCTTGGTCAGCGCCGGCGTCTCTGTCGATGCGGCAATCGGCGGGAGGGGTATGGGAGCGGGCTCACTTGGCACCGAGACGTGGGGCCGCTCTTCATCGGCACTCGCCGCACCAGATTTGGTGGTTGCGCTCGCCGGGGGCGTCGTTGGCTTGCGCCCAGTGAACGTCAGCAGGGCGAGGACGACGATCAGCGCGACCATCCCGGCTGCCGCGGCAATCAGGCGCCCGCGCGAAAACAGGCCTGAGGAGGCAGCAGTGACCGGCGACGCGGTGAGCATCTCGACCCAGTCGGCGGGCAGTGGGATCGGAGAGCGCGCCAATGACGTGACCTCGACAGGGCCCTCCAGGCGCTCGAGTATCGACTGCTCGCTCCTTTCGGTGCGCGGCTCACGGCCGCCGGATTCATCCGCGCCAACGGGCTGCAGGTCAGCCACTGTTGGTGGGGGGGCCTTGTACTCCGAGCGCGCCGGCTGCCTGTCCGACACCTCCGGGCCCAAGCCCGCGGTCTTCACGAACCCGGGCGTCACCACGGTTTCCGCGTTCCCCCGTGGGACCGCGCGCTCCGCGTGTCCGGCGCGGAGCCGCACGGTTTCCGGATACGCGTATCGGTTGAGGAGGTCCGCGTGCTCTCGGTCAACCGGTGTGGTTACCTCGTACCCCAGGGCGGCGGGTGGGGCTTCAGGAGACGGGGCCGTTACCTGCTGCCTCTCCTGCACCTGTCTCCAGTCGGCGCGCATCTCGGCCAGAGCCGCGGCAACCGCTTCGTGAGGCGGCGCGAACTGTTCGAGCGCGGTGAGCGCCGCTTCCGCGTTGCCCAGGTCGCAGGCCTGTCGAGCACGGGCAATGGCGGCCGATGCCTGTCCGTCCAGTTCATCGCGCCGACAGGCTTCCTCGTGTTCCGCGAGCTTTCTTTCGAGCAGGACGAGTTCGCTCGAGACCAGAGGGTGCGGCGGCGCGAATTCACGGAGAACCGCGAGAGCCTCGGCGAACGCCCCCTCGTCGAAGAGCTGTCGCGCCCATCCGAGGGTGGCCCGTACGCGCCGTTCTTCGTTCTCTTTCCGGGGAGTCTCTTCGATGGCGACGAGTTGCCGTTCGAGGTCCGCGAGCGCCTCACACACCTCCCGATGTGGCGGTGACCACTCCCGGAGCGCGTCAAGAGCTCCCTGGTGGTCGCCAGTGCGAACACGCTCGCGCGCGTCGGCCACCAGTCGTTGAACGGCCCCCTCGAGTTCCTCCTTACGCCGCCGTTCCTCAAACGCCGCGAACGCCCGCTCCACCTCGGCGATCGCGGCCGTCACCGCGGGGTGCGGCGGTTCGAACTCGCGCAGCGCCCTGAGGGCGATGTCGTACTTCCCTGCGGCGGCCAAGGCTCGGGCTCTCGTGATCTCGGCGCGCGCCTGCCCTTCCAGTTCGTCCGCAGGGCGGCGTTCCAGGATGGCTTGGTACTCCGCCTGCATGTCCAGGAGGACTGCCGTGACGTTGGGCGGGGCAGGCGTGATGGCGCGCAGACGGTCGACGGCTGTCTCATGGGCCGCGCTTTCGAAGAGCGCCTGCGATTCGACGATCGCGGCTGCCGCCCTCTGGGCCTCTTCCTGTTGCCCTGCACGCTCGGCCGCGGCGGCTTCCGCGGCGGTGACCAGCTTCAGCGCTTCAGGGTGCCTCGGGTCGAGCGCGAGCACCTCGTAGGCCGCGCGAATGGCCGACCCGTACGCACCCTCGGCCAGACGGTGCTGCGCCCGCTCGATCGCCTGGACAATCACACGCGCGTGCTCGCGCCCACGCTCGATCCCGTACCGGACCTTCTGCAGCTCGCGCCTGAGATCCTCGGCGCCATCGGCCGGCACGAGTGCCGACGCCTGTCGCACCCATCCCGAGGCCTCGATGACGTCCTTTCGTTCGAGGCATTGCACCGCCAGGGAGAGATGTTTGCGGGCCTCTGCGACATCGAGCGCCGTTCGGCCTTGCTCGATGATGTCGAGCGCGCGTCCCTCGCGGGGATCGATCGTTGCGGCCCGTTCGGCGTGCTCGATGGCCGCTTCGTAGTCGCCGCCCTCCAACGCCCGCCGGGCTGCTTCCAGGTGGCCCTCGATCTCGTCCCGGCGCCGCCGCACGAAGCGCTCGGCTTGGGTTCCACGTGCACGGCGGCCCGGAGCCGGCGAAGGCGCGCCGACCATCTCAACGGGCACCGTTGCGCCGGTCGCCGCCGAGGAGTTGTCCGTGCGTTCGGGGCGGCCAGTGGGCGACGAGCGGAGGGCCGCGATCTCCTTCCGCATGTCGAGAAGATCCTGGTACCGATCCGAGACGTGCTTCTCGAGCGCCCGCGCGATGATCCGCTCGATACGCGGATCGACACCCGGGCACAGGCGTGACACGGGCTCCGGCGATCCCCGCATGATGCGCTCGATCACCCCGTCGGCAATCGTGCCGGGAAAGGCCTTCGTATAGGTGAGGATCTCGTAGAGGACCGTGCCGACGGCGAACACGTCGCTCCGTTGGTCGATGGCGCCGCCGACCAGTTGCTCGGGCGACATGTGGTTGACCGTCCCAACCACGTCGCCCTGGCGCGTCATGGTGGATTCCGCAAGACGCGCGATGCCGAAATCGACGATCTTCAGCACCCCGTCCCGGTCGATCATGATGTTGGCCGGCTTGATGTCCCTGTGGACGATGCCGGCCTTGTGCGCATGCGCGAGACCGCTGCAGAGATCGTCGATGTACGAGAGCTTCTGTTGAAGCGAGAGCGGCGCGCCCCGGCAGATCATCTCCCCCAGACTCTCGCCAGGCACGTACTCCATGGCGATGAACGGCCGGCCATCGAGGTCACCGAATTCGAAGATCGTGACGATGTTCGGGTGGCGCAGTCGGGCCGCGGCGCGTGCCTCTCGGGAGAACCGTTCGCGCAGTTCGCTGTTGTCTGAGAGATCCTCGAGGAGAAGCTTGACCGCCACGAGCCGATCGAGGCTGGGGTCTC
>Ga0315273_10002135_pt1 | contig 23091 bp, 23 predicted proteins | sample YL17G02_0_MG_FD_205753 | JGI IMG/M metagenome (GOLD analysis project Ga0315273, IMG submission 205753) | Sediment microbial communities from Yellowstone Lake, YNP, Wyoming, USA - YL17G02_0 | ecosystem: Environmental > Aquatic > Freshwater > Lake > Sediment | place: USA: Wyoming | collected...
GGACTCTCCTACGCCTCCGTCCGGCTCGGGACCTATCGTGGCTCTATGGTCGGAAGCTGGAAGGTGGAGCCGGTGTCGTTCCCCGAAGTCGGAAGGCTCATGGCCGAGCTCGGCCTCTCGGAGACCGTTGCGAGCGTGCTCGTTCGGCGTGGGCTCGGCGACCCCGAGGCTGCACGGGCGTTTCTCGAGCCCGAGGGCATCTCGCACGATCCGATGCTTCTCGGTGATATGGCAGTGGCCGTCAGGCGGCTGCGCGTTGCGGTCGAACGCGGCAGGCGGATCTGCGTTCACGGCGACTACGACGTCGACGGAATCTGCGCCACCGCGCTCGCCACCCTGACCCTGAGAGAGCTCGGTGCCGACGTCGTCTGGTACCTCCCGAGCAGGTTCGAGGAGGGCTATGGCGTGTCCGCCGCGACGATCGCCCGCCTCGCCGAGGAGGGCGTCAAGCTCATCCTCACGGTCGACTGCGGTATCACGGCGGTGGCGGAGGTCGAGGAGGCCCGCCGTCTCGGGGTCGAGATGATCGTCACCGATCACCACCGCCCAGGCGAAACGTTGCCCGATTGCCCGACCGTCGCCACCCGTCCCTCCGGCTATCCGTTTCCCGACCTCTGCGGCACGGGCGTCGTCGTCAAGCTCGCGCAGGCACTCCTGGGCGCCGATGACCCCGCTGTCACCCGGCACGCCGACCTCGTAGCGCTCGCCACGATCGCCGACGTCGTGCCCCTCGTCGACGAGAACAGGGCGCTCACCGCCACGGGCCTTCGTGGCCTCGCCCGAACCCAGAAACCCGGGCTCGCGGCACTGATGCGGGTTGCCGGCGTCGACCCGGCGACCGTCGACGCGACCGCGGTCGCGTTCCGGCTCGCGCCGCGCATCAATGCTGCGGGACGCCTCGGTCGGCCCGATGTGGCGCTGCACCTCGTGCTCACCGAAGACGCGCACGAAGCAAACCTGCTCGCCAACGAACTCGAAACCCTCAACCGCGACCGCCAGGCCGTCGAGGAGAAGATCCTCCGCGAGGCCGTCGCGGTTGTCGACGCCTGGCCCGAGGAGAAGCGCAGCCGTCGCGCGTACGTGGTGTGGGGCGAGGGCTGGCACGAGGGCGTGATCGGGATCGTTGCCTCGCGTCTCGTCGAGCGGTTCGGCCGACCGGTCGTGCTGATCGCCGGTGAGGGCGATCGCTGGAAGGGTTCCGGTCGCTCGGTGCCGAGTTTTGACCTCCACGCTGGCCTTGCCGCCTGCGCCGATCACCTCGAACGGTTCGGCGGCCACCGGGCTGCGGCAGGACTCTCGATCCACCCCGATCAGCTGGAGCCGTTCGCGGAAGCTTTTGCCGCGCACGCGGATGCCGAGCTCGTCGACGAGGACCTGACGTCTGTGACCCGGATCGACGCGATCGTTCCGGCAGCGGCACTCACCCTCGACCTCGCCCGCGAGCTCGAGCAGCTCCAGCCCTTCGGTCTCGGCAACCCCGATGTGACCCTGCTCGTGGCGGCGTGTGAGGCGGTTGGTGCCTCGACCGTCGGTGAGGGCAAGCACCTGCGCTTCCGGGTGCGTCAGCACGGGCGAGACGCCGGCAGCGCAATCGCCTTTGGCTTCGGGAGCCAGCTCGAGCGTCTACGGTCAGAGTCTCGTTTCGACGTCGCGTTCAGGCTCAAACAGAACCGCTGGAACGGCACCGTGGCGCCCCAGCTCGTCGTCCGGCGGGTCTTCGACACCTCCAGCGCCTACGAGGAGCTGCGGACGTGGCTCACCGAGCTGTGGCGGGCCGGCGAGGCAACGTGGACACCCGAGGCCCGCAGGATCTTCGGCGAGCTCTCAATCGACGACGCCGGGGGCAAACGCCAGCTGCTCGAGTCGCCAACCTTCCGGGAGCTTCTGGCCCACGGCGCACCACTCAGCCTGCCGCAGGCGGCCTAGTGCACCGTTCCAGAAGTCACTCGTGCCCTGGGCGGCTGCAGAGCGGTGCCGGGCCGCGTCCTCGGTCGCCCCGGTATGACCCGATATCGGGGCTCCCTGCCTCCTTGCCCGGCTTGCTTTTCGCGCGCCAGGATCACCAAGTGACTTCCGGAACGGTGCACTAGCCCGAAACGCGCTCAGCCGGCTGGGCCGGGCGGGCGACGCTGCGACCTCGCTGACGCGACGCTTCGCATCGGCCCTACGGAATCGGCACAGATGTATCGCGCCTCGGGAATCGGTGCAGGCGCATCGTCTCGTAGGGGCGAGGCGCAGCCTCGACCGTCTGCGCCGACAGGCTGCGCCGTGAGGGGCGGGCCATCGACCGTTCGAGCTCGGCGAGGAGTCGCAACACGCGGCGACGTTCGAGGTATCTGTGGAACGATCCCATGGCCCCAGTTCTTTCGGCAGATCGGTCCGCGATCCTGTCACTCGAAAGGGCACAAGTAGACTGAGGGAATGGCCGTCGTCGATGCGGAACGTCATCAGAACGACCTCGTCAGTGAGCTGATCGCGAACGTCGAGGCCTACAACCCCGGCGTCGACAAGGAGTTGATCCGGCGCGCCTTCGACGCGGCCGAGCTGGCGCACCGCGGCCAGGTGCGGCGTTCCGGCGAGCCGTTCATCACCCACCCGCTGGGAGCCGCACTGATCTGCGCCCAGCTACATCTCGACGCGCAGACGATCGCGGCGGCGCTGCTGCACGACGTCATCGAGGACACCGAGACCGACGTCGACGAGCAGCGCGCGGCGTTCGGGCCCGACATCGCGCAGCTCGTCGAGGGCGTGACGAAGCTGACACGCATCAGCTTCCAGAGCCGCGAGCAGGCGGAGGCCGAGAACTACCGCAAGATGATCGTGGCGATGGCCCAGGACGTGCGCGTGATCCTGATCAAGCTCGCCGACCGGCTCCACAACATGCGCACGATCGAGTACCTCGGCAAGCAGAAGCAGGTGCAGAAGGCCAAGGAGACGCTCGAGGTGTACGCGCCGCTCGCGCACCGACTCGGTATCCACGCCGTCAAGTGGGAGCTCGAGGATCTCTCATTCCAGATCCTCCATCCACGTAAGTACGCCGAGATCAAGGCCATGGTCGCCGACCGCCGGGCCGACCGCGAGGCCCAGGTCGAGACAGCGGCAGCGGCACTGAAGAACGATCTCGAGAAGGCCGACATCCCTTCCGACATCTCGGGACGCGCGAAGCACTTCTACTCGATCTACGACAAGATGGCCAAGAAGGGCCGCGAGTTCAACGAGATCTACGACCTCACCGCAATGCGGGTGTTGATCGAGCGCGGCGGCGACGAGGGAACGCGCGATTGTTACGCGGCGCTCGGGATCATCCACGCGCTCTGGAAGCCGATGCCCGGCAGGTTCAAGGACTTCATCGCGATGCCGAAGCTGAACCGCTACCGCTCGCTCCATACGACGGTAATCGGGCCGAATGGGACTCCGCTCGAGATCCAGTTGAGGACTCGTCAGATGCACGAGGAGGCCGAGTTCGGTGTCGCCGCGCACTGGCTGTACAAGCGGGGCCGCTCGTCGAAGGGCGACGACGAGTGGATCGCGTGGGTCAAGACCCTGATGGACTGGCAGGGCGACGATCAGGACCCGGCCGAGTACATGCGCACGTTGCGCACCGACCTCTTCGACGACGAGGTATACGTCTTCACCCCGAAAGGCGAGGTGAAGACGCTGCCGGCGGGAGGGACGCCGATCGACTTCGCCTACGCAGTGCACACAGACGTTGGCCACAAGACGGTCGGTGCGAAGGTGAACGGCCGGATCGTGCCGCTGCACTACAAGCTCAAGAACGGCGACTTCGTGGAGATTCTGACCTCGAAGTCCGGTCGGGGGCCCTCACGCGACTGGATGTCGCTCGCCGCCTCCTCGCGCGCCCGTAACAACATCCGGCAGTGGTTCCAGCGCGAGACGAAGGGCGAGACGGAGGCAAAGGGGCGCGAGGCGCTCGACCACGCGCTGAAAGCCCAGAATCTTCCCTACCGCAAGCTTCAGGGCTCCGCCGTGCTGGCGCAGGTGATCCGGGATCTCGGTTTCAAGAAGGCAGAGGACTTCTACCTTGCAGTCGGCTCGGGCAAGCTCGGCACCGGCCAGGTCGTGAACAAGGTGTTGCAACGGCTGAAGACCGACCAGGTTGCCGAGGAGCCGGCCGTCACGCTCAAGGCGCCGAAGGCCCGCTCGACGGTCGCGGGCGAGAGCCTCGGGATCGTCGTCCAGGGCGTCGATGACGTGCTTCTACGGCTCGCGAAGTGCTGCACGCCGGTGCCGGGAGACGAGATCCGCGGCTACATCTCGCTCGGCCGCGGGATCACGATCCACCGTGCCGACTGCCCGAACGTGAAGGCGCTGATGCGCAATCCCGAGCGGTTCACGCCCGTGGAGTGGGAGGGGAACGCCAGGGCGAGCTTCAGGGTCCAGATCGCGGTCGAGGCGTGGGACCGCGCGAGGCTGCTCGAGGACGTGGCCAGGACGTTTTCCGAGCACGGCGCGAATATCGTTGCCTACGGCGGCACCGTTGATGACGGGATGGCGAAGAACTGGTACACGGCCGAACTTGGCGACGTCAAAGCCCTGCGCTCGCTTCTGTCGGCGCTCCGTCAGTTGAACGCCGTGTTCGATGCCTACCGCGTGACGCCCTGAGTGGGGAGTTCGCGATGGAAGAGCGTATCGCGAACTCCCCACTCAGCAATCTTTCTGCGCGCTTCGCGTAGGGCCCGTCCTACCGTCGTCCCGCTGGAGACGTGCAGCTCGGCTGATGTGGGCGACGCTGCGGCTCGCTGACGCGAGCCTCCGCATCGCCCCTACGGGGTTGTGAGCGCACGTCGTTCTCGTATGGGTGAGGCGGCGCCGAGCGCCAGCGAGGTAGAGCCTCGTCCGCCGTCCACCGCCGGCGCCTCTCCGCGTCAGATCGGCGAGCCGGGCATCCCTTGAACGAGGGATTGCATCACCCGGCCGGGTGCCTACAACTGTGAGGAGGGGGAGAGGGGTCACGTCGCTGAGGCCACCCGGGCAACCGGGTGGCCGCGCGGCGTGTCGCGGTACTGAGCCGTGGATCGACGCTCGAGGCTCAAGGCTCCCAGGCTTCGCCGCCCGTGTCCCAGCCAAGCAATACGTGGGCCGAGATCAGCTGCGCCACCCGTTCGAGAAACGACGTCTCGGCGTCACCGTCGATCGCGAGCTCGCCCACGACTGCGCCCTGGTAGAAGACGGGCACGCTGGTTCGGCGGGTCGTGTCGACTACTCCTGCTTCGGGGCCGAGCACGAGCTTTCCGTCGTCCAGGAAGAGGACGCCGGCCCACTCGATCGTCGGCTCCCGCGCGAGCTCAGCCACGACCGCGCGGAGAACATCGTCGGCGTCGTTGCCGCCGTCGAGGATGCAGTCGATCGCCTCGAGCGCACGGCTGCTCACTCGACGAGATCCGCCAGCTCGAGATGCGAGTGGTATTCGGTGCGCGCATGGTCGAAGTAAGGCAGATAGCGGCCGTAGTAGACAACGCCCTGCGCGTCGGTATCGGAGAACCAGACGCGTGTCAGCGCCGAGTATTTGAACGGAGGGCGCCGGTCGGTGAGGCGTCCGAGCTCGAGGGGATCGGCCATGGCTAGTGCGGCCTCCCCGAACTTTTGATCTGGAACTCGTTGTCGGCGTCGGAGGCTGCACTAGCTGTAGCCGCTCCCGGGACAGGATGCGCCAGTCCCCTACGGGGTTGGTGGTCGACGGTTTCGGGACGGCACATCAGCTCTGGATTAGGGCGACGAGCTGGTCGCGGCGCGAGACCATCTCCGCTTCCGAGAGCGCTTCGAGGTTCAGCCGCAGCAGAGGCTCGGTGTTCGACGGCCGCACGTTGAAGTGCCAGGTGTCGAAGTCGACGGAGATCCCGTCGAGGTGCGAGACGCGCCCGCCCTCGGCGGCGTAACGCTCCTTGATCTCCTGGAGCTTTAGCGGCACATCGACAACGGGCGTGTTGATCTCGCCCGTGATGAAGTACTGATCGCGGAACGGTTGCAGGATCTCCGACAGCTTCGCCCCACGCGTCGAAATGAGCTCCAACATCAGGAGGAACGGAACGACACCTGTGTCGGCCTGGGTGAAGTCCCGGAAGTAGTAGTGGGCCGAGACCTCACCGGCAAAAACGGCGCCTTCCTTGCGCATCCTGTGCTTGATGAACGCGTGCCCGACGCGGTTGACGAGCGCGGTGCCGCCGGCCGCGGCGATCGTGCGCGGCACTGCCCAGCTCGCGCGCACGTCGTAGAGGACTGTGCCTCCGGGGCTCTTCCCGAGCATCACCTCGGCGAGGAGAGCCGTCACGAAGTCGCCCGGTACGAACTCTCCGGTGTCGTCGACGAAGAAGCAGCGGTCGGCGTCACCGTCATAGGCGACACCGAGGTCGGCGCCTACTTCGCGCGTCTTCGCGATGATGAACGCGCGGTTCTCCTCGAGCAGGGGGTTCGGCTCGTGGTTCGGGAACGTTCCGTCCGGCTCGAAGTAACAGGGGACGACCTTCACCTGAGGCAGCCGTGCCAGCACGGGCGGCAGCATCGTGCCGGCCATGCCGTTCGCGGCATCGACCACGATGCGCAGGGGAGCGATCGCGTCGATGTCGACGAACGACAGCACTTTCTCGACGAAGCCCGGCCAGACGTCGAGCGGGGTGATCTCGCCGCGCCGCTTCACGGGGCCGAAGCCGGCCTGGGCACCTGCCCTGACATCCTCGAGACCGGAGTCACCGCCCACCGGCAGCGCCCCGCGGCGGACGATCTTCATGCCGGTGTACTGCTTCGGATTGTGCGAGGCGGTGACGCAGATCCCGCCCTCGAGCCCGAGTTCGCCGACGGCGTAGTAGACCATTTCCGTGCCGACCATCCCCAGATCGCGAACGTCGGCGCCGCCGTCCGCGGCCCCCTCCATCACGGCCGTCGCCATCGCGGGCGCAGAGACGCGCATATCGCGACCGACGGCAATCGAGCGAGGCTCGAAATGCTCGACATAGGCGCGGCCGATCGCATACGCACCTTCCTCGTCGAGCTCGGAGCCGTAGAGGCCGCGTACGTCGTACGCCTTGAAGACCCTGGGGTCGAGCATCACCCCATCGTAGGGCAGAGCAGCCGGATGCGATGCGGTCAGCGGCTCGTCAGCGTCGAAGCGTGGTCGGGCACGTAGGTCATCGTGGAACGGTCCGGTCGGACGTAGCCTTCGTCGGACTGGCGCGGGGGCAACTTCAGCGCCGGCACGTCGAGCACCTCGTAGGGGATCGCCGAGAGCAGGTGCGCAACGCAGTTCAGTCGGGCGTTGCGCTTCTCGTCCGCCTCCACGACGTGCCACGGGGCGATGTCGGTGTCGGTGTGGACGAACATCTCGTCCTTGGCGCGTGAGAAGTCGACGAATCGGCGCCGCGACTCGATGTCCATGCTGCTCAGCTTCCAGCGGCGCGTCGGATCATCGAGGCGCGCCTGGAAGCGCCGTTCCTGCTCCTCGTCGCTGACCGAGAACCAGTACTTGAGCAGCACGATGCCGTCCTCGACGAGCATCCGCTCGAACTGGGGGCACTGGCGCAGGAACCGGCGGTGCTCGTCGGGGGTGCAGAAGCCCATGACCTTCTCGACGCCGGCGCGGTTGTACCAGCTGCGGTCGAAGAGGACGATCTCCCCCGCCGCGGGGAGCTGCGAGATGTAGCGCTGGAAGTACCACTGCGACTGCTCACGCTCGGTTGGCGCCGGCAGGGCAGCGATTCGGCAGTAGCGCGGATTGAGCCGCTCCTGGATCCGCTTGATCGCCCCGCCCTTGCCGGCTGCGTCCCGGCCCTCGAAGACGACGGCTACGCGCGCCCCCGTCTCGCGTACCCAGTCGAGCATCAGTGCGAGCTCGATCTGCAGCCGCTGCAACTCCCCCTCGTAGACCGCGCGCGGGATCCGCGCCGGATGTGCCCGCTCGCCGTCGGTTCGCGCCATACGACGAGGCTATCTCAGCCTGCGTGCGCCGTCGACCCGGATACAGTCGCACGATGGACGCGACGCTCGCGATCGCGATCGGCCTGGCGTTCGCGTTCGCGCTCACGAACGGCTTCCACGATGCGTCCAACGCCATCGCCACCCTCGTCGCGACGCGGGCGGCCACGCCGGCCCAGGCGATCGCGCTGGCGGCGGTGTTCAACATGCTCGGCCCGATCCTCGTCGGCTCGGCTGTCGCCGCGACGATTGCAACGATCGTCCAGGTCCCCGCCGATCAGACCGTCGCCGTGATCGGCGCAGGCCTGATCGGCGCTACGAGCTGGAACCTGCTGACGTGGTGGCGCGGCCTTCCCTCGAGCTCCGGGCAGGCGCTCGTCGGGGGCCTCGTCGGTGCCGCGCTCGTCGAGGGAGGCACGAGTGCGGTCAACTGGGGCGGCTTCGACGGGTGGCGCCCCGTCGGTGTGATCGGCACGCTCGTTGCGCTCGCCATCTCGCCGGTGATCGGCGGGGTGGCAGCGTTCGCCGTGCTGCGGTCGCTCAAGCGCGGGCTGCGGCGCGCCGGCTCGCGGATGCGGACCCCCGTCAACAACGCCCAGTGGGTGGGCTCGGCGGCCCTCGCCTTCAGCCACGGCTCCAACGACGCCCAGAAGGCGGTCGGGCTGATCGCGGCCCTCCTGCTCGCGGGCGGAAAGACTCAGACGCTGTCGGCACCCCTGTGGGCGACGGTAGGCTCGGCCGCTGCGCTGACGCTCGGGACGGCGCTCGGCGGCTGGAAGATCGTCAAGACGATCGGCCAGAGGATCTATCGCATTCGCCCGCTCGATGGCTTCTCGAGCCAGGCGAGCTCGTCGGCCGTCATTCTCGGTGCCTCGTTCCTCGGCGCACCGATCTCGACGACACACGTCGTCGCCTCCTCGATCGTCGGGATCGGAGTCGGGCGGCGGCGGTGGCACCACGTACGGTGGGCCATCGTACGGGATATCGGGATTGCCTGGCTGACGACGATTCCTGCGACGGCCGTGATCGCCGCGGTCGCATTCATGATCTGGAGGTGGGTGGCATGACGACGAAGCAGAACTGGTTTCTGCCCGAGACGCCCGATGTGCTGGGAATGCTGCGGCGGCAGCTCGGGGTGACGATCCGGGCAATGGACGCGCTCGTCGAGTGGGCGCAGGGCGACGAGAGCGCGGCCCTGCGGGTCAGGGAGCTCGAGCACGAAGCCGACGTCTGCAAGCGCGAGCTCCAGCTCGCGCTCGTCCGCGCGTTCACGACCCCGTATGACGCCGAGGACCTCTACTCGCTCGGGCGTGGCATCGACTGGATCCTCAACCTGTCGAAGGACGCGGTGCGCGAGTCGGAGGTGATGATGTGCCCGCCGGATGCCAGCGTTGCCCAGATGGCGGTGCTGCTGCGCGAAGGCATCGGGCATCTCGATGACGCGGTTGCGGCGCTGCAGGAGCGGCATGCCGATGCAACCGTGTCGGCCGACGCTGCGCTCAAGACGGAGCGCAACATCGAGCGTGTCTATCGGAAGGCGATGGCGGAGCTACTCGAGCTCGACGACCTCCGCGAGGTCACAGCGCGGCGGGAGCTGTACCGGCGCTTCTCGAGGATCGCCGACCTGCTGACCGAGGTCGCGGAGCGCGTCTGGTACGCGGTGATCAAGGAGTCCTGACGTGCCCACTGGTCGTCCGGCCGCTGTGACACGCTCGCACCTCAGCTACCGAGGGAGATCTCACATGAAGAGAACTGTTGTCCTGTTCGGCGTTGTCGCGGCGCTCGGACTTGCAGCCATGGTGGCGCTCGTGTCGAACTCGAACGCCGGCAAGCCCGTGCCGTCGCCGGCGCTCTATCCTGACGTGGTCGAGGCGCTACCCGATCACCTCCAGATCCAGAACGACCACCAGCGCGAATGGCTCCGCTTTACGACGACCCACATCAACCTCGGGCCGGGGAACCTTCAGATCCGCGGAGGCGGCCAGATCGCTCCCTGCGTCATCGACTCGATCGCCTACGAGCAGTGCACGGTGGCGACCCAGGAGATCCTTGACGCAGCGGGCAGCGTCGTGCTCACGCATCCGGCGGGCGTCGCGTTCTTCCACCCCGAGCACAACCACTGGCACCAGTCTGCTGTTGCCTCCTTCAAGATCAAGAGCGGCAACCCCGACACCGGAACGGAGATCGCGACGGGCGTGAAGATCACGTTCTGCTTCGTCGACGTGGTCTTCACCGGCGTGACCGGTAACGAGAAGAAGCAGACGCCGCGCACGTACTTCGACTGCAACGGAGACTTTCAGGGGCTCGCCGTCGGCTGGGGCGACTCCTACCACCAGTCGACACCTCTCCAGGAACTGGAGGTCACGGGGTTCCCCGTCGGCGACTATTACCTCACGCACGAGGCGGACCCGGACAACCACTGGCTCGAAGGGCCGTCCAACGACTCGCCCGGTGAGCTGAACAACTTCACCTGGGTGAAGTTCCACATCTCCCGCACCGGCGCGAACCCCGAGGTCACGGTGATCGGTCATTCACCGTGCACCGGGGCGCAGTGCAACGTCGGCGCGAATCCCTGACTCGACCGGTCGCAGGCGAGGAGGCCCGTCCTGCGGGCCTTCTCGCCGACGGCGTCCGGGTCGGGCTCAGCGGGTCAGCACCGCAGGATCTCGACCGCCCGCTGCGGGTCGTCGCGCGCGGGAATCCCCGGCAGGCCGACGCAAATATGCCCCATTTGCGGCCATTCTATGTCGTCCGATGCGCCTCGTACGCTTCAGTCATGGAGCAGCCCACCCGGATCGACCTCCTCGAGCTCGACATCGACCTTCGCCTCGCCGACCTGTGGCGCGAGGCAGCTGACGTCTCCGAATGGAACCTCGAGGTCGTCTCGGCCTTCATGCGGGCCGCGTACGGAAAGGGCTACTGCGACGCCTTCACCGAGGACTCGCCCGGCTCGCTCTGCCACGACCACGGCTACGAGATCCCCGGTCGGCAGCAGTCCGTTCGCGCAGCGTAAAGGCTCCTCAGCGCCGCGCCCTTCCGACCGTGGGTATCCTGCCAGGGTGACCAGGAAGCGCTCTCCTGCGCGTCTCGTCATCGCCCTCTCGATCGCGGCGGTGCTCGCAGTCTTCCTTCTGTACACCTCTATCGCAGGTGGTGGTACCCCGTCGGTGAAGCCGAGCGAGCTCGCAGGGCAGACGGGTTCCGTTTCGCTCGTCGGACAGGTTGTCGGTAAGCCGACGGGAGACTCTCACGCCGGCGGCTTGCGGTTCCGGCTCCGTGACGTCAAGGACGCCTCTGGCACCACGGTGCCGGTCGTCTACACCGGCAGCGTTCCCGACCTGTTCGCCACCGGTCGCGACATCGTGGTCGATGGGCAGCTGCAGAACGGCACGTTCGTCGCCACACCCGGCACGATGGTGACGAAGTGCCCTTCGAAGTACACGGCCGTCAATCCGGCAGCACAGGAGTGAGCCCCGAAACCTTCGACCGGAAACCCCGTAGGGGACTGGCGGAGCCTGTCCCGGGAGCGACCGGAGCGGATGTTCCGGGATGAGGCACGAGATGGCTGAGTTCGGCCGCGCGGCGCTCGTTGTCACGCTCGGCCTGTGCCTCTATGCGGTCGCCGCCGGGGCGCTCGCCGCGTCCTACAGACGCCGGCGGCTGGCTCTCTCGGCCCGGAACGCCCTCATCGCAGCGTTCGGCTCCACGCTCGTAGCCGCCGCAGTTCTGGCAGTGGGATTCCTCCGCAGTGACTTCTCGCTCACGTACGTCGCAGAGCACTCGAACCGCTCGCTCTCGGGGGTGTACAAGCTCTCGGCCTTCTGGGGTGGTCAGGAGGGATCGCTCCTCCTCTGGCTCCTGATCCTGACGGGTTACGCGGCACTCGCCGTTTGGGTCAACCGCAACCGCACCCGCGATCTCGTCGTCTGGGTGACGCCGGTACTCGGGGGCATCGCCGTCGGGTTTTCGTTCCTCCTCGTCTTCGTCGCGAGCCCGTTCGCCGTGCAGGCGGCACCTGTCGACGGGGCCGGCCTCAATCCGAGCCTGCAGAACCCGTACATGATGTCGCACCCGCCGTTCCTCTATCTGGGCTACGTGGGCCTCGCGGTGCCCTTCGCCTTCGCGATGGGGGCGCTCCTCTCTGGACGCACGGACGAACGCTGGATCGTCGCGACGCGGCGCTGGACGCTCATCGCGTGGACAGCCCTCGGCATCGGCCAACTGCTCGGATCCCACTGGGCCTACGTCGAGGTCGGCTGGGGTGGGTTCTATGCCTGGGACCCGGTAGAGAATGCCGCGCTGATGCCGTTCCTCGCCGCGACCGCGTTCCTCCACTCGGTCATGATCCAGGAGAAGCGCGGGATGCTGAAGGTGTGGAACGTCGTGCTCGTCTCGCTCGCGTTCTGCCTCTCGCTCTTCGGCACGTTCCTCACCCGCTCCGGCATCGTCAACTCGATCCACTCGTTCTCGCAGAGCGACATCGGCCCCTGGTTCCTCGCGTTCATCGTCATCGCCGTCGCGTTCTCGACAGCGCTGATCATGTGGCGTCTGCCTCTGCTCCGCTCGACGACGAGGCTCGAGTCGCTCGTCTCGCGCGAAGCTGTCTTCCTCTACAACAACCTGCTGCTCGTTGCGCTCTGCCTGACGATCCTGTGGGGCGTCGCCTGGCCGATTCTCTCCGAGGCCGTGCGCGGGCAGTCGGTCGTCGTCGGCAGGCCGTACTTCGACTTCTTCCTCAGGATCTTCGGCCTGCCGCTGCTGCTGCTGATGGGAGTGGGGCCACTGATCGCGTGGCGCCGGGCGTCGCTGAAGGGCCTCGGCCGCACGTTCCTGTGGCCTGCTGCCGTTGCGATCGTCACCGGTGTGGTGCTGCTCGCGCTCGGGGCAGGATCATCGCTCCCGGGCCTGATCGCGTACACCTTCTCGGCCTTCGTACTCGCCGCCATCGGGCTCGAGTTCGTGCGCGGCACACGGGCGCGTCGGGCGCTCTCGCACGAGTCTTGGCCCGGCGCGTTCGCGTCCCTCGTCGGCCGCAACCGCCGCCGCTACGGGGGCTACGTCGTCCACGTCGCGATCGTGCTGCTCGCGATCGGCATCGCCGGCGCGAGTGCGTTCGACTCGGTCGTCGAGGGAAAGCTGGCACCGGGGCAGTCACTTGCCGTCTCCGGATACACCGTCACCTTCCAGAAGCTGACGGAGCGCGAGACGCCACACGCGGCCGAGGTGCGGGCCCACCTTGCGGTCAGCCGGGGCGGGAAGGATCTTGGCCCGCTCGAGGCGGGCAAGAACTCGTACAAGATCGCGGGCCCCGATCCGCAGGTCTCGTCGGAGGTCGGAATCCGTACGAACTACCTCACGGGTGAGGATCTCTTCGTGATCCCCGAGCAGGTGAACGGCGACGGCACCGTGTACTTCCGCATCTTCGTCAAGCCGCTCGTCAACCTGATCTGGCTCGCCGGCCTCGTGTTCCTGCTCGGTTCCGTGATCGCCCTGTGGCCCGATGCCCGTGAGCAGCGCCGGCTCGCTGTGAGGTACGACGAGGCCGGTAGCGCCGTCCGCGGCCGGTGAGTACTGCGATCGTGCTGGGAGCGGCGCTCGCCATCGTTTGCGTCGTGCTCGTGGCCTTGCCGTTTCTGCGCGAGCCGGAGCCCGTTTCCGACGAGCTCGACGAGCTCACGCCGGAGCGGCGGCGGAGGCTTGCTCTTGCCGAGGAGCGTGATCGCGCCCTCGGCGCCCTGAAGGAGCTCGAGGCTGATCACCGGGCAGGCCGGGTCAACGACGAGGACTATCGGGCTTCGGTCGGGCCGTTGCGCCGCGAGGCGGCGCTGGCGCTGCGCGCGCTCGATAGTCAGGCAGAGAAGGTCTAGCGTGCCCGGGCGCGAAACCATCTCCATGCCCCGGCGGATGGCCCTTGTGGCCGCGCTTGCAACGACACTGCTCCTCGCGGGGGCAGCCGCCGGCGACCCGGGCTCCGATAAGGCCCGCGTCGACGCGCGGATCGGTGATCTGAAGGCGCAGGCACAACAGGCGGTTGGAACGGAAGGTGTGCTCACGAGCGAGTTGAGCAGCCTCAACTCTCGAGCGCGAGCCGCCGAGGCAGCTGTCACTGCCGAGCAGGTGCGACTCGTGGCGCTCGAGGCTGCTCTCGTGGCAGAACGCGCCGAGCTTGCTGCTCTCGAGCGGGAGATCGCCGACGAGACGGCGCGTCTTGCCGTTCTCGAACGGCAGTACGAGGCAGCGCTGGCGGCACTCGAGCAGCGCGTGCGCGACATCTACGAATCGGACTCGCCCGACCTGATCGCCTTCGCGCTCGGCACGACCTCGTTTGCCGACCTGCTCGACAACCTCGAGCTCTTGAACCGCATCGGGCGCCAGGACGAGCAGATCGCCGCGTCTCTCGATCACACCCGCACCGAGCTCCAGCAGACGCGGGCAGCGACGGAGCTTGCGCGGCAGGGCGCGGCCCGGTCGGAGGCGCTGATCGCCTCCCGGACTGAAACCCAGCGCGCGACCCGAGACAGGATGGTGGCGAGCCGCGATGCGCTCGCCGCCGCAGAGAGTGAGAAAGCAAGCGCTCTGGCGACGGTTCGAGAGGATCGAGCCTCCTTCGTAGCCGAGGCCGACGGTCTTGCTGCGCAGAGCGCGGCGCTCGCCGAGAAAATTGCAGCCGCTCAGAGAGCGCAGTCGGCCGCTCCTCCGGTCAGTGCGCCTGCGCCGAGCGCCTCCAGCGGGCAGCTCGGCTGGCCGGTCGCCGGCCCGGTCACGAGCGGATTCGGGTCGCGTTGGGGCCGGATGCACGAGGGCATCGACATCGCCGTAGCTTCGGGCACGCCCGTCAATGCTGCCGCGGCCGGCACGGTCATCTACGCAGGTTGGGTGTCGGGCTACGGGAACATCGTCGTAATCGACCATGGCAACGGCCTCTCGACCGCCTACGCCCACAATTCGAGTCTCGTCGTCGGGCAGGGTGCCGTTGTGGGCAGAGGCTCTGTTGTGGCGCTCTCGGGAAATACGGGGCACTCGACGGGCCCACACGTGCACTTCGAGGTGCGTGTCAACGGCGCACCGGTCGATCCGCTGGGGTATCTGTAGGTCAGACCCGGGAGACAGGCTAAGCCTGGACCCACCTGTGACCGCCTGTCACCGTCCGGCGTCTACGCGGCGTCGGTTGCCGCCGCCGGTAGGGCTTCGGCCGGGATGTAGTGGAGATCGGGCAGTGCGCGCCAACGCTCCTCGAGCCCGAGGCCATAACCGGCGAAGAGCTCGTCCGGCACCGTGAATCCGACGTAGCGGAGGCCGATATTCTCGACCAAGCGGCGGTAGGGGCGGTCGAGCAACGTGACCGCGGCGATGCTCGCCGGGGCGCGCTGCGCGAGCGTTCGCGTCAGGTAGGCGAGAGTCAGCCCGGTATCGACGACGTCCTCGACGAGGAGCACGTCCCTTCCTCCGATCGGCGCGTCGAGATCCTTCAGCAGCCGGACTCCACCGCGAAGACCGTCGGCGTAGCCGGCGAGCTCGATCACATCGATCGCGTGCAGAATCGGCAGAGCCCGCGAGAGATCTGCGAGAAAGACAGCACTCGACTTCAGCGGCGCCACGAGCAACGGCTCGCGGCCGGCGTAGTCGACGGCGATCGCAGCCCCGAGCTCGCGCACACGCGCCGCGATCTCGGCCGCTGAGAGGTACACCTCGCCGGCGGGGTGGTGTCCTATGAGGCGAGCTTCAGTCGGTATCGCTGGGCGAGGCGCTCGAGATCACGCCGGTAGAAGAGCTTGACGTTGACCTCCGGGTAGAGCTCCCGCAGTTCTCGCAGCTTGCGATTCTTCCGTGTCACGAGAGACTGCTTCATCACCGTCACCTCGATGTAGAGGTTCTCGTCCGGCAGGAAGAAGTCCGGTCTGAATGCCCGTGTCACCCGTCCCTCGGCGTCGCGCTCGAGCACGAAGGACGTCGGCTCGTACTCCCACGGAATCGCGTACCAGTCGAGGATCCTGGCGCACTCCAACTCGATCCGGTTGGCGAACCGCGGCGGCTCTACTCCGCGGTACGCCTGGAACCGGTGGGATTCCGACCGCACAGTTCCACGGTACTCGGGCTCTCGGACGGCCCTCCCGTGCGGCCTTCCTAGATGTTCCACTTTGAACTCGTCGTTCGGGTGGGCGGCCGCACTAGACCGTCAGGGAGCCGCGTCGTAGACTTGGGCCATGTCGAACGGCGCCGACCCCGATCTCCGCATCGCTCACCTCTCCGACCTGCACTGCGGCGAGCAGTACTTCGAGCCGAGCCTGCTCGAGCGCGCAATCGGAGAGATCAACGAGCTCAGGCCCGACATCGTCATCTGCTCCGGCGACCTGACGACCCTGGGTTTCAAGCACGAGTACCAGTTGGCCCGCCAGTACATCGACAAGATCGAGTGCGAATCGCTCGTCGTCATCCCAGGGAATCACGATTCGCGGAACGTCGGCTACGTGCATTTCGAAGAGCTGTTCGGGGAGCGGAACTCCGTGCTGCGCAAGAGCGGGGTCACGGTCGTCGCCGTCGATTCGACGGAGCCCGACCTCGATCACGGGAGTATTGGCCGCGGCCGATACGCCTGGATCGAGCGCGAGTTTGCGGCGGAGCCCGCCGACCTGAAAATCTTCGTCCTCCACCACCACCTGCTCCCGGTTCCCGGAACAGGGCGTGAGCGCAACGTCGTGTATGACGCCGGCGACGTGATCGAGTGCCTGCTCCGCGCCGGCGTGCAACTCGTGCTCTCCGGCCACAAGCATGTGCCGTACGCGTGGCGGCTCGAGAACCTGTTCGTCGTCAACACTGGCACTGTCTCGTCGCTGCGCTTGCGGGGAAACACACGACCCTGTTACAACGTGATCGAAATCACCGGCAGCCATGTCGATATCTGGCGCCGCCATCCGTTCCACGGGCAGGAGCGCATCATCCAGTTCTCGACCGACACCTTCGAGTACGAAAAGTACACCGGGCGGATCGAGTCCGAGGTGACATCGCGCTCGTGAGAGCCGTTGCCGTGATCGACGGGGAGCACTACGCCTCCGTGGTCCGGGACGCCCTCGTCGAGCTTCCCTACGAGATCGTCGCCGCGGTGCTCGTCGGTGGCACCGAGAAGCTCCGTGGTGGCGAGGACTATGGCGTCCCGCTTGCAGTCTCACTCGAGGCCGCGATTGCCGAGCACGCGCCTGATGTCGTGCTCGACCTCTCGGACGAGCCGGTGCTCGGGCCCCCGGCCCGCTTCAGGCTGGCAGCGCGCGCCCTTGCGCTCGGCGTCCCGTACGAAGGTGCCGATTTCCGGCTCGACCCGCCACGTTTCGAGGCGATCGACACGCCTTCCATCGCCGTGATCGGAACCGGAAAGCGCGTCGGGAAGACTGCCGTGGCCGGCCACGTGGCGCGGACGCTTGCGCGCGATCGAGAGATCGTCGTCGTGGCAATGGGTCGTGGCGGTCCGGCTGAGCCCGAGCTCGTTGAGCTCCGGCCAACGGTCGCTGATCTGCTCCAGCGCTCCCGCGCCGGACGCCATGCCGCGTCCGACCACCTCGAGACAGCGGCCCTGACCGGCTTGCCGACCGTCGGCTGCCGGCGCTGCGGTGGTGGGCTCGCAGGGGCGGTAGGGATCTCGAACGTGCTCGCCGGCGTGCAGCTCGCGGAGGAGCTCGGCCCCGACCTCATCGTGCTCGATGGGAGCGGTGCGGCGATTCCACCGATCGCCGCCGACCGCCGGATCCTCGTTGTCGGCGCCCACCAGGATGCGGCAGTCTCGACCGGCTATCTGAATCCATACCGCGCACTGCTCGCGGACCTCGTCGTCGTTGCGATGGCCGAGGACGGTGTCGCGCACGGCAGGCTCGCGGCGGCGATTGCCGAGTTGACGCGACCGGGTGTACCGGTCGTACGCGTGGTGCTGCGCCCACGTCCTCTCGACGACGTGCGCGGCCGTAGGATCGCCTTCTTCGGAACGGCGCCCCGGGCACAACACGCCCGCATCGCCGCGCATCTCGAGGCGGTCTACGGGGCCGAGGTCACACGCGTCTCCGGGAACCTCTCCGACCGCGCCGCCCTCCGCGGCGAACTCGCCCACCTCGATGCCAACGCGATTGTGATCGAGATCAAGGCCGCCGCGATCGACGTCGTCGCCGAGGAGGCGGCGCGTCTCGGAATCCCTGTCATCCTGGCCGCGAACGACGTCGTGCCACTCCCCGGTGAGCCGGATCTCGACCTCGGCCTCGAGCGACTTGCCGTCGAGGCGATCTCGAGTGCGGTTGTGGGCGTATGAGCGAGCGCCGCTATCTGGCGCCGCTGCCCCTCGGCGGCGACGAGGGCCCGCCGTGGTCGAAGGGGCTGATGGCGCGAGCGCTCGCCGCGACGGGCCTGACACCGACACGGGCCTACGAGCTCGCTCGTCGCGCCGACGCCGACATGATGCAGCAAGGCGCCCTCGAGCTCGATCTCGACCGGCTCGCCGAGGTCGCGGGCGATGTCCTCGGAGAGCCGGAGGCGGGGCGGACGATGCGCCGACTGCGGCGACTTCAGGCGCTCCAGCATCTCGAGCTCCCCGTCCTCCTGCTCGTTGGTGGGGCGACGGGCACGGGCAAGTCGACTATCGCTACGGAGGCTGCCCATCGGCTGGGGATCACGAGGGTGACGTCCACCGACTTCATCCGGCAGACGATGCGCGCATTCTTCTCGCGGGAGTTCATGCCGTCGGTGCACTATTCGAGTTTCGAGGCTGAGCTGGCGCTAAGCAGGGCCGACGAGGATCTCGCGGGCGACGCGGCACTGCTCGGGTTTCTCGACCAGACGCGGAACGTGCTCGTCGGCGTCGAGGCCGCGATCGACCGCGCCCTGACCGAGGGCTGGTCGATGGTGCTCGAGGGGGTGCACATCGTGCCGGGCATGATCACGGTCGATCGCGCCGATGCGCTTGTCGTGCAGTGCGTCGTAGCGATCAGCGACGAGCACGAGCACCGCAGCCACTTCTGGGTGCGTGACGCGTCGACCGATGGTCTGCGCCCGCTCGAGAAATACCTCGAAGGGATGACCGAGATCCGCATGATCCAGGACGTCCTGCTCGAGCGAGCACGTCGATTCGACGTGCCGGTAATCGAGAACGTCTCGCTTGACGACGCGGTCGGCCAGGTGCTCGACCTCGTGTTGACCGGAGCGGAGAGGATTTCCTTTCCTGCAAGATCTCGAATCCGCTAGCGCGAATCCTGCGTAGCTCGCGGTGGAAGAGCATGCCGCGAGCTCCGCAGGATTCTTCTGTTTGCAGATCTGGGCTTCGCCTTCGATCGCGAAGATCCCTGAAGAGGCCGGCCCGCCGGCCCGCTCTGAGAGCGCGTCATTGCATTGACCGCCGGTAGACTCGCCTCATGGTCACCGAGAACGATGTCATCGAGGCGCTGCACGGGGTGGAGGATCCGGAGCTCGGCATGGATATCGTCGAGATCGGCCTCTTCTACGAGGCGAACGTCGACGGCACGAGCGTGAAGATCATCTACTCGCTGACCTCTATGGGGTGCCCCGCGGGTCAGATGATCGCTGAAGGCATCCACGACGCCGTCGCCGCGCTGCCGGACGTCGAGAGTGTCGAGGTGGAGCTGACGTTCGATCCGCCGTGGACTCCCGACCGAATGTCCGACGACGCGAAGTTCATCCTTGGATTCGGCTAGCGCCGAATCCAACCTGATGTCGTTCAAGCGCGTCCGCGCCACCTCGTCCGCCGCCGGGGCGGTCGACAACTGCGCATCGCTCTACGGGGTCGGCGGCTGGGGAACGGACGGCTTGGCGGCGCCAGACGCCTGCGTGTAGGCGCAGATCACGTACCCCGCGAGGCGCTTCTTCCCACCCGAGCTTCGCGCCGTGACGATCCAGCCGGTCGCCTGCGCGCGGTCGTCGACGGCGTTTGTGCCGTTCGCCGGAGCCGAGTTGATCAGGCTGCCGTAGAAGTCGTTCCCGACATAGTCGGTCGTCGAGGTGGAGAGGAAACCGCCGCCGCCTCCGACCGGCACCTGGCCCTGGTCGCACGGGATCAACAGCTGATGCTCGCCGAGCGTCGTGACGTCCTTCGTCAGCCGCCGGACGACGAATGCCGTGCCGGGTGGAATTGTCCCTGCAGCAAGGTCGCCCGCCTTGATCGTGCCGTTCTTGATGTCGGCGCCGGTGACGGCGCCCGACCGGATCTTCTCGGCCGTGACGGCGTTGTTGCGAAGCTGTGCGGTGCCGACGCTTCCCGGTGGCAGGACGGCGTTGCGTACCGCCTCGCCGACGCCGGTGAAACCGAGCGCCGCCACGACGAGTGCCGCGAGGGAGAGACCGCGGGAGAGAGGATCGCGCATCTGTTGACAGGCTTCAGCCTGTCACCTGGGTTTCCTCCCCGGTTACGGGATGGAGAGCACGATCTTGCCGAGCTGGTCGCCCGCCTCGAGGCGTTCGTGCGCGGCTCGCGTCTCGGCCAGCGGGAAGACCCTGTCGATGTGCACCCGAGCTCGGCCGCTGCGGACGAGCTCGTAGGCCCCCAGGAAGTCCTCGCGCGAGCCCATTGTGGAGCCGTACACGGTCAGCTGCTTCCACCAGAAGCGGTGCAGCGCGGCGGGTGGGTTGGGGCCGCTCGTGGCGCCGCAGACGGCGACCCGTCCGGCAGGGGCGACGGCCGCGAGTGACCGGGCCCATGTCGCCTCGCCAACCGTCTCGACGACCACCTGGACGCCCTTTCCGGTCGCCTCTGTGACCGCGGCGACGACGTCGCCGGTGTGATGGTTGACGGCGACGTCGGCGCCCCATTCGCGTGCCCGCTCGAGCTTCTCGTCGCTCCCCGACGTGACGATCGTGCGTGCGCCGAGCGCCCGGCAGATCTCGAACGCCGCCGTTGCGACGCCGCCGCCGATGCCCCAGATCAGTACCCACTCGCCCTCCTGCGCGGCAGCTTTCGTGACGAGCATCCGGTAGGCCGTCTCGAAGACGAGCGGAAAAGCTGCCGCCTCCTCGAACGACACACCATCATCGAGCGCAAACACCTGCTTCGCAGCGATCGCGATGAGCTCGCAGTGCGTCCCGTCGCAGTGCTCACCCACTACCGAGATCACGGGCCCGTGCTCGAGGCCCGGGTTGAGCACGACGCGATCGCCGACGGAGAGGCCGTCGACGCCTGGGCCGAGCGCTTCCACGACGCCCGCACCGTCCGCTCCCAGGATCCGGGGCTTCGGCACGGAAGGAAGCCCCATGCGCACCCACACGTCGAGATGGTTGAGCGACGCAGCCGCGAGGCGAACGAGCACCTCGCCGTCACGGGGCACCGGGTCCGTTACATCCTCGTACCGGAGCACGTCAGGGCCGCCGTCCTCGTGGATCCGAATCGCCTTCACGGGCACAATCCTCTCATGACGGCCGCCGACCTCCGACGCTGTGCCGCCGACCTCGGGCTCGACGCCGTCGGTGCCGCGCCTGCCGCAGCGTATGAGGAGACCGAGCAGCACATCGGCGAGCGCCACACGCGAGGCCTCTTCGCCGGGATGAAGTTCACGATGGCCCAGCCCGAGGTCTCCTGTCACCCCGAGCTGCTACTCGACGGCGCGGCGCGCACCGTCGTCTCGGCGGCGCTGTGTTACTGGGCCGACGGGCCCGAGCCGGAGCCCGGGGAGGGTCGACTGCCGCGGTACGCGTGGCGCGACCACTACGCGGTCCTGCGCGACCGGCTCGACGAGCTGGGGCAGCGGCTCGGTGGAAGCTACCGGGTGCTCGTCGACGCGAACCAGCATGTCGACCGTGAAGGGGCGAGGCGTGCGGGGATCGGCTTCTACGGCAAGAACACGATGCTGATCACCCGTGAGCACGGCTCCTGGGTCGTGCTCGGAACACTCGTCACCGACGTCGAGATCGAGGCGACGCCGCCGCTCGACCTCGACTGCGGCCGCTGTCGGCTCTGCATCGACGCCTGCCCCACGGGAGCGCTCGACGAACCCGGGGTACTCGATGCGAACCGCTGCCTCTCGTACTGGACGCAGGCTCCCGCGCCCGTGCCGGAGGCCTATCGCGAGGAGCTCGGGGCCTCGGTGTACGGTTGTGACATCTGCCAGGACGTCTGCCCCTGGAACCGGGGTGTCGAGAAGCGGCGCGCCGAGCGACCGCTACCGGAGGACGCCGTCCCAAACGTCTCTCTCGTCGACTGGCTCGCGCGCGACGGCGCCGACCTCGTCACAGAGCTCGATCGGCTCTACGTGCCGCGGAACGATCCGCGGTGGCTCCAGCGCAATGCCCTCTACGCGGTCGGCAACACGGGTGCGGAGGAGGCGACATCGCTCGTCGAGGAATGGGCTGCGAGTGACGATCCGATCCTCGCTGACGCGGCCTCCTGGGCGGGCTCGCGGATCGCCGGGCGTCTGCGATGAGCCCCGAAATCGACAACCTCGCCGTGCTTGCACACGAGCTACGGAGCCCCTTGGCGGCGCTCGCGGCGATCGCAGAGGCGTACCCCGCTGCCGATGCCGCTACGAGGCGGCGTCTGCTCGAGCTCGCCGTCGCGGCGGTGGCGGGTCTCGAGCGGCTCCTCGCCGACGCTGCGCCGGCATCCCTTCGGCTTGTTCGTTTCGACGCCGGTCGGCTCGTGGTCGACGCGGCCGAGACCGCGGCGCTCGGAGGCGCACTGGTCGTGGTGGAGACCGAGGAAGTGCTCTTGGTGGACGGCGACCCCGAACGACTTCGCCAGGCGCTCGACAACCTGATCGCGAACGCGGTCGGTCACTCACCGGCCGGCGGCACGGTCACCGTGACAGCGCGTCGCGAGGGCGGATCGGTCGTGATCGTGGTCGCCGATGAGGGTGACGGAATCGCGTCAACCGACCTCGCACGCGTGTTCGAGCCGGGCGTGCGGCTCACGGCCGCGAGGCCGGGCTCCGGGCTCGGGCTGGCCGTCGTCCGCACGATTGCTCGGGCGCACGGGGGAGAGGTGGAGGTGGAGTCGAGCCCGGGCCAGGGCGCGACGTTCAGGCTCGTGCTGCCGGGCGCTTCCGCCGCGGGCTGAGGCCGAGTTCCACCTGGAGCTCGCGGGCCCGCGCTGCGACGCTCGCGCGCATGTCGGCCGGCTCGAGCACAACCGTCTCGCCGGCGTCGGCGAGAACCTCGGAGAGAAGCCATTCGTCGGTCTTGAACGGCAGT
>Ga0315273_10002136_pt1 | contig 23090 bp, 15 predicted proteins | sample YL17G02_0_MG_FD_205753 | JGI IMG/M metagenome (GOLD analysis project Ga0315273, IMG submission 205753) | Sediment microbial communities from Yellowstone Lake, YNP, Wyoming, USA - YL17G02_0 | ecosystem: Environmental > Aquatic > Freshwater > Lake > Sediment | place: USA: Wyoming | collected...
GCTGTCTACGAGGGCGAGAGCTACGCCGATGTCGCCGCGGTCCGCAACACCGTTGGCCTGCTCCCGAAGGCCACCAGGGCCGCCCGCATCGAGGATACCAAGCGCACGGCCGACTTCGCCCACGCGCTCGGCGCGCCCAATGTCTCCTCGCACATCGGCTACATTCCCGAGGACCGATCGGACCCCGACTACGCGCTCCTGGTGTCGGCGCTCCAGCAGATCTGCGACTACATCGGGCAGCACGGCCAGAGCTTCAACCTCGAGACCGGCCAGGAGACCGCGGAGTTGCTCGGCGACTTCATCGGCGATGTCGGCTGCGAGAACCTGGGCGTAAACTTCGATCCCGCGAACATGATCATGTACGGCACCGGCGACCCAATCGAAGCGTTGACTGTGCTGGCCCCCTGGGTGCGCGGCGTGCACTGCAAGGACGGCGAGTGGCCCAAGTCCCCGGGCACGCTGGGCGCAGAGCAGCCCCTTGGGCAAGGCCAGGTCGGCATGGAGCGCTTCGTGGCCAAGCTCGAGGCAATCGGATACCAGGGCCCGCTCACCATCGAGCGGGAGATCCCGGGCGAGCAGCAGATGCTGGACTTCATCGCCGGCAAGAAGCTGCTCGACGACCTCAAGGCAAAGCTGGGCATATAGGGCACACCGTAGGGCAGGAACTCATCTCCTGCCCTGATTCCCGTCGTTCCGCCGAAGAAGCCCCGGCGCTCGCTGACAGCTGAGATCGGGGAGAGTAAGGAGACATCCATGCGGGCGAACTACCAGGTCAACGCGACACCCATGTTCCGGGTGCTCTCAGACGGCCAGATCGAGGAGATCTACCTCGGCGCACTGCAAGTGCTGGAGCGAACCGGCACGCGCGTGTACCACGACGAAGCGCTCAGTCTGCTGAAGAAGGCCGGGTGCCAGATCAGCGACGGCAACCTGGCGCACATTCCGTCGTGGCTGGTGAAGGCCTCGCTCGAGACGACGCCGGAGCGGATCACGCTCGCCGGGCGCGATCGCAGCAAGCGCATCACCCTCGAGCACAACAAGATCTACTTCGGGACCGGGTCCGACTGCCCATTCGTCATTGACCCATACACTGACGAGCGGCGGCCCTACACCTTCCAGGACATCCGCAACGCCGCCAAGATCGCGGAGGCGCTGCCGAACATCGACTTCCACATGTCCCTCGGCCTCACGTCCGACGTGCCCCCCAAGACCTACGACCGGCACCAGTTGCTCGCGATGCTCCAGGGGACGACCAAGCCGCTCGTCATCACCGCGGTGGACAAGGACGGCTTGGCCGACCAGTACGAGATGGCCTGCGAGGCGGTCGGCGGGGCGGCTGAGTTCGCGAAGGCCCCACTGTTCGTGGTCTACATCGAGCCGTCATCCCCGCTCAACAACTCACAGACCGCGGTGGGCAAGCTGCTCTACTCCGCGGAGAGGGGGATTCCGGCCATCTACACCCCGTGCCCGATGGGCGGCGGCACAGCACCGGCCACCATGGCCGGGCTGCTCGTGCAGTGCCTGGCCGAATGCCTCACCGGCGTCGTGCTGGCCCAGCTCAAGAGGAAGGGCGCGGCCGTCGTGATCGGCGGCGTCGTGTCTATCGTTGACATGAGGACCGCCGTCCTGTCATACGGCGCGCCCGAGCTCTCCTTGCTCAGCGCGGCCTCGACGGACATCACCAAGTGGCTGCGTTTGCCGATGTTCTCCACCGCCGGTTGCTCGGACGCGAAGGTGCTCGACCAGCAGGCCGCCATCGAGTCGGCCATCTCGGTGGCGATCGCCGCGCTCTCCGGCGCCAACCTCATCCACGACGTCGGCTACCTCGAGTCAGGGCTGGTCGGCTCCTTCGATATGCTCGTCATGTCCGACGAGGTCATCAGCATGGTCAAGCACATCATGCGCGGCATCACGGTGGACGACGAGCACCTCGCGACCCAGGTGATCGAGCGCGTCGGCCCCGGCGGCCACTTCCTGGCGGACGATCACACCCTGGCGCACTTCAGGAAGCAGTTCTGGTTCCCCGCGCTGCTCGACCGCAGCCGCTGGTCGAACTGGGAGGCGGCCGGGCGGATGAGCCTGGGCGAGCGAGTCCGACAGAAGGTGAAGGACATCATCGAGAATTTCCAGCCCGAGCCGATGGAAGCGAAGACGGAGCAGAAGCTCGAGGCGATCATCGCCCGCGCCGAGCGGGGAGGGCAGAAGAAGAAGGCCCGGTAGCTCCGCCGGGTGATTTCGTGTCCCGGAAGTGGGGGCTGATGGGCGCATCAGCCCCCTCGCCCTGCCGTCTGACCTACCAACCGGAGGAGCGCCGCACGTGAGGCGAGCCTACGCGTACACGCTGCTGATCGCTCTCATCTGGGGGGTGTCGCTCGTCCTCACCAAGGCGCTCCTGCTCGCCGCCCGGGACGGGCTGAGGCTGACCCCGCTTCAGGTGGCGTTCTACGCCATGGGGCCCGGCTGGCTCTCGCTGCTGGCCGTCCTGGCGGCGAGGCGTCGTTTGCCTCTCATCCGCCTGATCCAGCCCCGGGGATGGATCGTCCTGCTGGCGATGGGCTTCTTCGGGTGGGCCGGCTACCGCGTCGCCCTCAACTTCGCGTTCGTCGCCCTGCCGCTTCCCGACGCCATCATCATCAACTACCTGCATCCTGCATTCGTCGTGGTGTTCCAGGGCGCGGCGTTCGGCGCGGTGGTCGGTCCCCTCGTGCGCTCCGCGCCGCCGGCGAATGCGGCCGCCCGCCCGGCCCCTGCCCGGCTCGCGCTCGGGATGCTGGTCTGCTTGCTCGGCGTGGCCTCCATCGCCACGGAGGGCCGGCTGGCCGCCGTCGGCCGCGTCGAGTCGGCCTGGGGCGCGCTCGCCGCGCTGTTCGCCGCGTTCTGCTGGGGCGTCTACTCGAACCTGGATCGCTTCATCCCGGCGCGGGGGGAGAGCGACCGGCGGTCGCTCATGCCCGGCGTCCATACCTTCCTCTCGATGACCTTCGGCATAGTCATGCTGGGTGCGGTGGTGATCGGCGCCGGCGAGCTCCGCTCTGTCACGGGGTTCACCGTGGGGCTGTACCTGGGGCCCTGGGGCCCAGTCAACGCCTCGGCGTGGACCTTGCTCACGATCCTCGGCGTCGCAGTCTACTGCGGCAGCTACACCCTCTGGCTGCACGCGCTGGAGCTGGGATCGCGCTTCGGCCAGGCGGACAAGCTGCCGCCGCTCACCTACCTGACCCCTCTCTTCGGGGTGACGCTCGGCTGGCTCGTGCTGCACGAGCCCTTCGGCCGGGGCTTCTGGCAGGGAGCCGCGCTCATCGCACTGGGCAATCTGCTGAATTCTCGCCGTCCGCCCCGCCGGGTGGGGCCGCCGTAGACGCCCCGCTTCGCCCTGTCCTTGCGGGCCGCCTGTCCGCCGTGCTATCATCCGCCCCGGAGATGGAAGGGAGAAGGCATCAATGACACGCGTCGGACGGCATCATCTGTTGCTGGGCGCGCTGCTGATCGCAGCCGCGCTCGTGTTCGGGTGCCAGAAGAAGACCGAGGCGCCCGCGGCCAGCGCGCAAGCGCCCGCGGCCGAGAAGGCGGCGCCGCAGCCCGCGGCCGCACCTGCCTCGCAGCCCAAGGCCGCTCCTGCGGCACAGTCTGAGAGCGAGGCCGTTGCCGCTGCGCGCAAGCTCGGCACGCAGACCACGAACCCGGTGGTGACCACCGCTTCGGGCCTCCAGTACATTGACGTGAAGACCGGTGAGGGGTCGGCCGCCCAGGCCGGGCAGACGGTCACTGTTCACTACACGGGATGGCTGGTGAGCGGGCAGAAGTTCGACAGTTCCGTCGACCGCGGCCAGCCGTTCACGTTCGGTCTCGGCGTGGGGCAGGTGATCAAGGGCTGGGACGAAGGCGTCGCCGGGATGAAGCCAGGCGGTGTGCGCAAGCTGATCGTGCCGCCGTCGCTGGGCTACGGCAGCCGCGGCATCGGCCCCATCCCGCCTGATGCGACGCTCACCTTCGAGGTGCAGTTGCTGAAGGCACAGTAGAGAGGGTGTGTCGCGGGTATGCCGAAGGCATGCCCGCCGACCCCCTACCTCATACCTCCCCCCCAAGCACTCTCACAACACCCCCTCACGCCCGAATCGGGTACGCACCCCACTTCAGCGTCGCCTCGATCATGGCGCGGTAGTTGGCGAGCGGCACGTAGTTCGCGATCGAATTGCTGCTGCCCACACAGTACCCTCCGCCTGGCCCCACCTCCCGGATGCGCTGCCGCACCTCCGCCTCAACCTCCTTGGGTGTGCCGCGCGTCAGCGCCCCGCCCAGGTCAATGTTCCCGATCAGCGCGAGATGCTTCCCCCACTTCCGCTTCACCTCCACGATATCCATCGCTTTCGGCTCGATGGGCTGTATCGCGGTGACCCCGCAGTCCACCAGGTCGGGAATGATCTCCCAGTACCGCCCGTCGCAGTGGTGGATCAGCGGCATCGCCTTGCTCGCCGCCACCTCGCCATATCGCTTGAACCACGGGAACAGGACTCGCCGGTAGAAATCCGGTGAGAAGAAGTATCCGTCAGTGTGCGCCAGGTCATCGGCCAGCCACAGCGCCCGCACCCCCGGCAGGCTCGCGGCCTTCTGGAAGGCTGCGAAGAGCAGCGTGCCGATCCGCTCGATCACGCCTTCCACCAGCCCGGGGTCGTCGTAGAGCGCGAAGGCCATCCCCTCGAATCCCATCAACTGCCGGCTGGTCTCCAGAATCCCCCACGTGCCCGTGGTCAGCGCCATTCCCTCCGGCAGGATCGCCGCCGCTTTCTTGATGTGATCGTACTGCACCTGCGACTCATCCGGCCACGGGTACCGCTCCAGGTCCTCCCGCGATCGGATCACCCCCTGGTGCTCCTCCATCCAGGCCTTATCGACAGGCGTCTCGGAGTACTCGCTGTAGGCCCCCTGGATCACGTTCCAGCCCTGCGGAAACAGGTGCAGATACCACGGCGCGAGGTGGATGTAGTCGTACCCGGCCGCGTGCCAGAACGCGACGTCGGCCTCCACGTCGTAGTCATCGGTTCCCAGCAACGAGTTCCCGACGTGCCGGCCGAGAAACGCCTCCTTCACCGGAGGGTCCATCAGGAACTCCGACGGCGGCACGCGGTCAGGCTCTTCCCGCCGCAGCGCGGTGAGGAATCGGTTGACGTCCGGCTTGCGTTCTTCCACTGCCATCCCTTTCTGCCGCTACCGCCTGGCCTTCTTCGCGATCCGCGTCACCCACGTCGCCTTCGCCGTCGCCGCCTTCGGCTTCAGCACGATCCTCGACATATGCCCTCCCCAGGAGGACCGCAGCCGGTCGTCATCCAGCGGCACATCCTCGACGGACGCCGTCAGCGCCTTCCCGTCGAATGTCACCTCAGCAGCGCCCAGGGTGATCACGCCCCTCGGGCTCACCTCGGGCGTGAGCGGCGTCAGCAGCGAGAGCATGATATCGGTGCTGGGCTTCTCCAACTCAAAATCGTCCACCGCCTCCAGATACGCGCCTTTCCCCCGGTGCAGCCGATACGTGCGCCGCCAGGAGGTGATGCCGCTGGACTTCGGGTATGTCCCGGCGACGTCCATGCTGAACTCCGCGCCCGCATCATCGGCCCGATAGCTCACGTTGGTTGCTTTGAATTCCTCGCCCTCATGCTGCTGTACCCCGTTCGCCGTCGGCAGGTTGTGATATGCCGACTGCATGGTCCATATCTCGTACCGCTGGTCGCTGAAGGTTTTCGCGGTGTATGTCCCCACGCCCGCGTCCACGAGCACCGGCTTGCCGTCCAGGTACACGATGAACTCGCCGACGTCATTGTGGTTGTGGCTCTCATTGTTGTGGCCGCCCTTCGCCGCCAGGTAGAGCCCGCGGTCAGATCCCTCCTTCTCTCTCGCCACCATCACCTGCGTTCCCTCCAGCCACACGTCTCGCACGAACGGCGGTTTGGCCGGCGTACCGATCCCTTGGGAGTCGAACAGATTCGGCAGCGTCCGCAGCAGAGACCCTCCCAGCAGCGTCCGCGCCCCTCTCCTTCCGTAGACCCACGAGCCAAGGGCCCTCATCTCTGGGTCGTTGATCCGCCGCCCGTACCGGTACACCAGCCCGGCCGGTAGGTGCACCTTCGCCGGCGCGTCAGCGAAGTCCACGAAGTAGTCGCCGCTGATATGCGCCCGGTAGATGTACCGCCCGATCTCATGCACCAGCGGCTGGTCATACACGTCGATCTTCCCGCCCGACGCGCCCCGCAGCAACTCCAGGCAGTCCAGCAGCGACGCTCCGGCCACCGTCCAGTAGCTCGGCCCCTCGTCACAGCACCCGTCGGGGTGATAGCCGGCCAGCCACCGGTCCACGATCTGCATCGCTTTGCGCGCCGCCTTCGTCCGCCGTTGCGGGTCCGGCTCCAGCAGCAGGAAGCTCGCCAGCACGTTGGATGAGCACCACGGGCTCCAGTTGTTCAGCCGCCCCTTCGTCTCGATCCCCATCCACCAGTACTCGTCTTGTGTCAGGAACGGGTCGAGGATGCGCGACTTCACCTCCCGCCGAATCCGCTCCGAGATCAGCGGGTCCACCGCGTCCAACCGCGAGCGCATCAAGTAGTGCATCCACGCCAACAGGTCGCCTGTCTCTCCCGCGAACAGGTCTACCCATTCCGTGGTCTGGTCGCCCAGCGCCCCGCCGCGGTTGTTGTGCGCGGGGATCACCCAGCTCGACTCTTCGCAGATCGCCCAGATGCCGTTGATGATGTCATCGCCGAACCGGCCCTTGCCCTCGACGCACTCTGCCAGCACCAGGGCCTTCAGAGCATCTCGTCGCGAGAAGTACTGACCCTCGTACCTGCTCCTGTTCCCGGTCCGCGCAAAGTCCATGTACAGCGCGGCCGGAAGCGCTGGCCAGGTGTAGCCCAGCAGCTTCTCGCCTTGCGCGATCGCTGCCTCTCTCACCTCCTCTGGCAGCCCGTCCCATGCTTCGCGCTCATCCACCGTCGGGAACGGGTGATAGGCGCTCAGCGAAGCGATCATGCCGCTCAGATCCGAGCCACCGTAGCGTCCAGACAGCATTCCACTCGACATCGCGGAAGTACCTCCATCCTCACTTGGCACCAGCTCGTACCACATCGTCTGTGCGGTTCCCAGGGCGAGCCCCTGCGAATCGTCGCCCTGCGTCGGCAGTCTCTGCATGCGCTTGCCCGACGCGCTCAGCGCGTATGCCTTGAGCTTTCGCCCGCTCCAGGTCAGGCGGCCCCGCACCGGCTCCGCCAGCACCGGCGACTGCGGCGAAGTCGCCCTCCGAGCTTTCCTCCCAGGTCTGGCCGGTATCCTCGCCCCCTGGAATCCGACTTCACCCCCTTGCGGCACATCCCCAGGCAGGTCGAACGGGAACCATCCGCTGGCATCCGTCCTGAACGTCCTAGTCGGCCCGTCCTCAGCCTTTCTCATATCGTCGGCCTCAGCCGTGTCGGCACGTCCCAGGGCTCCGCACAGCGACAGGCATGTGACTGCAAGCAGCGCTGACAGGACGACCACCGTCGCTCTCATCCGTTCACCCGTCCGGCGGCGGCCTCGCGCGCCATGCTCATCGCCTGTGTAGGATTGCACTCACCAGCTCGTCCTCGCCAGGATTCGCGCCTCGCGCCAGGAAGACAGTTCCCCACGGTAGCAGCAGCACCTCCATAACGACCCAGAGAGCGAGGCATACGGGCAATGAGAGTCATCCAGGTCGGCGTCGGGGGGTTTGGCACCTCGTGGCGCCCCGCGCTCACCACTATCCCCGGTGTTGAGGTGGTCGCGCTGGTGGACACCAACCCCGAGAACCTCGCGGAAGCGAAGAGCTTCTTCGGGCTTCCTGAATCCGCGTGCTTCCCCAACGACGCGTTGCCCTGGGAGCAGGTGGACGCCGACGCCATCGCGCACAGCACTCCTCAGAACTTCCGCCACGCTCACGTCACCCGCGCCCTGCGCGCCGGAAAGCACGTGGTCGCGGTCAAGCCTATGAGCGACGCGTGGGAGACAGGGCTGGCTATGGTCCTGGAGGCAGAGCGCTGCGACAGGAAGCTCCTGATCGCGCACCAGATGCGCTGGCACCCCCTCATCCTCAAGCTTCGCGAACTAGTGCAGAGCGGCGCGCTTGGGAAGGTCGGCTATGTCCACCTCGATTTCTTCTACGGCCGAGATGGATACACGGGCAGTTGTCCGCAGCGGTACCCGCTGCTGGTCCAGGGCTCGATCCACCACTTCGACTTCCTCCGGTGGGTCCTCGACTCTGACGCCAGCCGCGTCTGGGCCACGAACTTCAACCCTCCGTGGATATCGAGCACGGAGATCAAGAGCGGCTACGTGGCCGTGGACATGGCCAATGGTGTGAAAGCCTGCTACCGCTCCGTCCCCACGCGCTCTGACCAATGCAGTTGGCTGTGCGAGTGGCGCATCGAGGGGACGGATGGCATCGCCGAGGTGAAGAAGGATCGCGTCTACCTCAACGGCGATGAGATCCTCTCCGGCTACGAAGACGGCGAGTCCTTCAACAACCGCCGGCTCCCCGAGCTTCAGAAGGCCGTGATGCAGACCTTCATTGACTACCTCAACGGCGGTGCGGAGCCCGGGGTCTCGGGCCGCAACAACCTCAACAGCCTCGAGACGGCCTTCGGCGCGATTCGCTCCTGCGAGACCGGACAGAGGTACGAACTGACTACCTGTCGCCTGTAGGGGCGCCATTCATGGCGCCCACTCGCGATCTGCCGGGAGAACAACAACCATGCCGACCTTCGAGCACACACTTCATGCCGAACTCAATGCCGCGCCGGTTGTGGACCCCCACACCCATCTGCGCGCGTCGAAGCCGGCCGCTGACAACCTGGCCGATCTCGTCCTCTATCACCACGTCTGGGTCGAGCTGGTGTCGGCCGGGATGCCCCCGACGGCGGCGACCAGGGCCGGCCTCCCGCACGAACTCGCCGATCCGGGCATGGACCCGCTGGATCGCGTCAATGCCGCGCTGCCCTATCTGCCCCATGTCCGCAACACCACCTGCGGCTACCTGTTGCGCACCCTCCTTGCCGACCTCTACGGCGTGCCCGCGGGTGAGCTGACGAAGGACAACGTGGACGACGTCGCCGCTCGCGTCGCCGAGCGCGCTGGCGATCCGAGCTGGGCCTCCCATGTCCTGAAGGACCGGTGTCACATCCAGAGCAGTCTGACGGTCGAGCGGGGACAGGGGCCGCCCTGGGACGCGAGCATGGGCCGCGGGATCGAGCAGAGCCTGAACCTGGTGAGTGGGAAGAAGCCGCCTCGCGAGACGCTCGCCGACATGGAGCGGAGCCTGGGCGCGGAGCTGCGCACCGCCGAGGATCTGGGGCGAGCGCTGCACGACCTCGGCAAACGATACAGCAACGAGGCCATCCGATTCGTGGGGCTCTGGCTTCTGCCGCACCTGGAGTTCACCGACCCGGGCGCAGCCGAGGTGACGAGGATCCTACGGCGCGCGGACGACGGCGAGTCGCTCGATCGCGCCGGCCTGAGCGCCTTCACCTCCTACAGTCTCCGCCGCTTCCTCTCGGGCCTCCGCAGCGGACCCCTCCGGACCATCCAGGTGATCGTCGGCGCACAGGTGCTGCCGCCGCACCGGTCGCTCACCCACTGGAGCCCCGAGTTCCCGGGCGCGCTCGGCAGGATCGCGGGCGAGTTCGAGGAGTTCCACTTCGACTGCTCGACCGCCTCCGACCTCTACACCCAGGACCTCGCCATCCTCGCCAAGCATGTGCCGAACATCAGCGTCGGCGGCTACTGGTGGCACACGCTCTACCCCTACTACATCCGCAAGAGCATCGAGGCGCGGCTCGACATCGTGCCCGCGAATAAGATCGTCGCGTTCTTCTCCGATGCATATCACGCCGAGTGGTGCTACCCGAAGCTGAAACTGGTGAAGCGGATCTTCGGCGACGTGCTTCGCGAGCGCGTCGAGTGCGGCCTGCTCACTGAGCAGATCGCGCTCTCGCTCGCCAGGGAGACGTTCTTCGACAATCCCATACGGATCTACGGGCTGCCGGTTGCGTAGCGCCAATGCCATGCCTAGTGGCGTAGGTTTGTGGTCTGCGCCTCGCGCGGACCACAACCTGCGTTCGCCTGACGGACCCTACATCGCCACGATCTTGCGCATCGCCTCGGCCGTCGCCTTCATCCCCGCCTCGTCGCCCGCCACTTCCTGGATCACATCCGAGTCGTAGCCGACGCTGCGCAGCGCCTTCATCACCGCCGGCCAGTCGACATCGCCCTCCAGCAGCGGCACGAACTCGTGCCCCTTCCGGCGGAAGTCCTTGAAGTGCACCTTCTTGACGGCGCTGGCGAGCATCTCGATCCAATGCTCCGGGAAGGCCCACGGGACGAAGTTGCCGACGTCGAAGTACACGCCGATATACTCGCAGCCGACCTCGTTCACGAAGCGCTGCGCCTCCAGTGGCGAGAGCAGGAACTTGTTCCAGACGTTCTCGACGCCGATGGAGACCTTGCCGCGCGTGGCATCCCGGGCGATCTTCCGCATCGCATCCTGAACGTTCGCGTACATGACGTCGTACCGAACCTGCGGCGTGAGTTGACCCGGGTGAACCAGGATCGTGTCCGCTCCCAGCGCGGTCGCGATGTGCACCGACTTGCGCAGTCCCTCCAGCGCGCCGGCGCGCGCCGCGGGATCGGGAGACGCGAACCCGGAGCACATGCTCGGCACCAGTGAGGGTATCGCCAGCCCCAGGCGGTCAGCCTCCCGGGCCATCTCGCGCAGCGCGGCATCACCGACATCCGGGGGCAGCGATCCACCCTCCCGGACGCACAGCTCGAGGCTATCGTAGCCCGTCGCCTTCGCGTACGCCAGGCTCTCGGCAACGGACTTATCGGCGAAGAACAGCTGAGTCGCGCCAATGCGCATGGCATCCTCCTGGTTCTGCTGCAGCGCGGGGGAATGCCCGGGCTGTCAGCTTCCGCCCTCGGTTCGGCGCTCGCGGGCGCAGGTCCTCTCCGCGAGCGTGTCGGCCGCTCGCGGCCCTTCCATCCTCGCCACCCCGGCGCCTGAGTGCCGAAGCCCCGTCGGGCTACTTCGCGTCGAACGCCTCGAAGAACCGCCGCGGGTTGTCGATCAGGTACCGGTTGATGCGATGCAGCGAGAAGCCCTCCGCCATCAGCATCGGCGCCGCGTGCGTGATCGTGTACGCGTACGTCCGCCTGCCGGTCTCGGGGTGTTCCTTCTCTGCCTCGTGCCACACTCGACCGTCCTCGTCGAAGCTCCAGTTAGCGTCGATGCTGATGAACACCCGGTCGCCGAACTCGTCGGCCTCGAGGCGCTTCAGCAGGTGCACCATCTCCTCCCACGGCGTGTCGAACCCGAAGTCGAAGTTGTTGAACTGGAGATAGCCTCCCGCGCGCGTCACCTCCTCCAGGTACTCGATCTGCCCCTCGAGAGAGCGGCCCTCCCAGCCGAACTTCGCCTCGATATGCGAGTAGAACGTGGCGCTGATGCTCGCGCCGTGCTCTCGCAGCAGCTCCATCTGGCTGCGGGCGCCGGTGCAGGCGTGCGTCACGATCGGCACGTGATGCCGGCTCTGCGCCCTCGCCGCCGCGCGGAAGTTTTTCGCCTCCCACTCGTTCTCGGTCACGTCGGCGCGATTGCCGGCCACCTTGATGATGCCGGCCCTGATCCCCGTGTCCTCGAATCCCTCGTACCCCTCGGTGATGTCTTTGATCATGTGCTCTTCCATCCCGGCCTCGCTCAGCTCCTGGATGCCGGCCGGGCCGGAGCCTTGACCGTACGCGCCCGTCGAAAGGATCAGGTTCAGCTCGGGGACGCGCTGGTTCAGCGCGATGACCTTCGGGATATCGGGAAACGGGCCGCAGTCCACCAGGGTGTTGATCCCCACCTCCACGGCCTTCTTCGCGAGCATCACCTGGTACTCCATCGCCTCCTTCTCGAAGCCGGCGACGGAGCCGAACGGCCCCCCGCCCGGGCAGAGGTGCTCGTGCACCAGGGTCACGCCCAGTTGGGAGGAGTCTATGCGCCCTCTGACTGTGGGTACCGTTGCCACGCGCTCACGCCTCGCCCCTTCGGCCGCTCACTTCGCGGTCACCGTGACGGCGTTCGCGCCCTCCGCGGTCAGCTCCATCTCCTGGCTCACCGCTCCGCCAGCCGTGGTGATCGCGACGCGGTACCGGCCCAGGAAACCCCGGAACTTCGCATCGCCCTTGGCGTCGCTCGTCGCCTCCAAGCGCGTCCACCATCTGCCCTTGATCAGCTTGAGCAGCCTTTCGTAGGCCGGCTTCGGTGTCAGGTCCTCCCGCACCAGGCCCGCGGGCGCGCCTTGCCACTGCCCATCATTGAAATCCCACCAGGTGATGGCATGAACAGCCGGGTGAGAGAAGAGCGCGGTGTAGAACTGCTCGACATAGGCCGCCTGGCGCTCCTCGCCCTCAGGCGTTGATGGCCACGGCTTCGGTAGCATCCACCCATGCTCCCCGGAAAGGGCCGTCATCTCCGTGAAATGGAGTGGCTTGCCGAATCGCGAGTAGGTCTCGCACGCCTGCCACACCCTCAACATCGGCCATTCCCCCCTGTGCATGTGGCTCTGGATGCCAAAGACGTCTACCAATCCCCTCTCCGGATTCACCAGCTCGGCCGCCAGCTTCTCGTAGTCCTCCCCCAGGTTGTACTCGTTATAGAGCAGCGTCGCATCGGGGTTCGCTGCGCGCGCCCAGCCCAGCGCTTCCGCCACCATCGCCGCCGCGCCGTCCCGCTTCGCCCAATGTCCGACTCCGTTGTCACATTCCGCCGACACCGTCGCCTCGTTGACCACGTCCCAGCAGTCAACCAGGCCCGCGAACCCGGAGACGATCTCCGTGATCCGCGCGCGCAACTTCTCCCGGGTCTCCTCCACCTCCGAGGGGCCCCACTTCGGGTACACCTCGTGCCACACCAGCGGGTGACCCTTGGTCGTGATCCCATGGGCGCGGCACCACTCGGCCTGCTTGCGCAGGCGCTTCTCCTGTGTCTGTCCGGGCTCTCGTTCATATGCGCCCCAGTAGAACCCCAGGGTGGCGTAGTTGAGCAGCGCCGAGAATTCCTCCTCGTACGCCGCCTCCAGCTTGGGGTCATGGTAGCTCAGAACGGGAAACGCGTTGGCTCCGAAGAGGAACGCGTGTCGCGTCTGCTCGACCGCGACTCGCGCCCCCGCCACCGGCTTGCCCGCGCCGTCCACAACGCGAACCGTGGCGTCGGCCTTGCGGTGCCGCTCAATGCGCGTCTCGGCAGTGGAAAGGATGTTTGCTTCGCTCATCTCGCTGTTCCCTCGCTGTTCGTGGCTCGGCGTCTCGCCCGCGCCGTGTTCTTTGGCACCCGCTGTCCGCCGCGGAGCGCTCCCCCCGGCCGGTGACAGCGCGGTGGATGCTATCGGCCCGCGCGCGGTCCCGAGTCCGTAGATCGGAGCGCCTTCGGCATCGAGGACCATCGGCGGGGATTCGTCCGGCGCAGGCAACCGTCCTGCTGTGGGCGGGGGCGATCCGCTGGTGTTGTGCAACCGGCCTCGGGGTGCACGGGCGCTGCTCGCCCCTCAGTCGAGGATCTTCGACCACTCGTTCAGGTTGTGTTTCCTGCGGAACCCCGCGCGCTGGTACGCCCGGAGCGCCGGCGCGTTCTCCAGCCCAGTGCTGATCAGCACCATCGCCGCGCCCCACTCCTTCAGCCGTATCAGTGAGCGCGCGACCAGCGCCGTCGCCAGCCCCTTGCCGCGGTGCTGCTCCTCCGTGCCGACGAACCCGAGCTGACCGATCGGCCCGCCGCCTGCCGCCAGCAGCCGCGGGTAGAGGCGACCGCCGCAGGTGGCCACTTCCTTGCCCCCCCCGCGCGCCGCCAGCCGGAAGGTGCGAGCGCCGAACTCCGGGTCAGCCTGACCGTCCCCTAGCTCATACCCCGGCGGCAGGTCGCGGGGCACGATGGAGTCGGACATGTCGGCGACCATGAGCGCCTCCGACTGGCTCATCAGGAAGCCGGCCTGCACGAAGGCGTCCGTCACCTCCGCCACCCAGTGCGGGTGGTAGGGCTCCAGGCCGAGGATGTACCCGCCGTAGAACCTGCCGGAGAGGCAGGTCGGCCCGCAGATCCTGCGCACCCGATCCCGGCGCACCTCCATCTCAACCCGCGCCAGCAAGGCCGCTGCTTCCTCGACCGCGCCCGGTGCCGCCGCCAGCAGATGGACGAAGTGCTGGCTGTGGTCGCGTTCGCCGTGGAGGAAGCAGCGGGGCGCGCCATCGCGGTACGCGATCAGCATCCTGTTTGGCTGGTACCTGTGCCCGAGCGTTCGCCAGTGGGCGGTCAGCTCCGCATCAACCGGGCGCGTGTACGGCCAGCCCGCGGTGTACTCGTTGATCAGCCGGAGCACATCCGGTTCGGTCTCGGCCGAGAACGGCCGCACCTCCATCGGTTCTCCCACCGCGGGTCCTCGCTCCAGCACTCTCGATCACCGCACGATCTCGACGACCACGTCGCCGAACAGACCGTATGGCACCAGGTTCCGCTTCGCCACCCACCGGGGAAGGTCCACGAACGTGAACGGCCCCGTGGTCACGGGCCGCTTCTCCGTGAGATGGCTCGGCCCGAGCAGGTTGCGCGGGCTGCCGCACAGCTCGATCTCGACGCGGTTCCGGCCGGGCTTTGCGCAGCGGGTGATGTCTGCCTCGTACGGCGGCCAGGCGCGCACCTCGGCCAGCTTCCCGTTGACGTGCACGGCGACACAGCCGCTGTACTGCGGCCCCACCTTCACCACCGCGCGCTCGCCGTCGCGAAGCCGAAGGCTCACCTCCTGCCCGTAGAACATGCTGCCAGTGAAGTGCGGATAGCCCTGGTCGCACCAGTCTCCCGGCTGAAGCAGTTCCGGCTCGGCCCCGATGGCGTCGGTCTCCCGATTCACGCCGAAGTCGCCGATGAGATAGCAGTCCTCCATCTCATACTCCGGCGCGTCCCGATACTCGCAGCGCACGATCAGCTCGTTCTCGCCCCGCTTCACCCCCTGTAGCGGCACCCGGTCCATGCTCCTATCCAGCCACCAGCCCGTCGCTTCATTCGCCACGGCCGCGCCATTCAAGGTGATCTCGAACAGCTCGGCCGACTCGATCACCAGGTCGATGCCGTTGGCCGGCAGCGTGCTCACCGGGAAGGTGAACTGCAGCTCCACGGTGCGCGGCGGCACCGTGCTCGGCTGTGCATACCGCACCCACGGCTGCGCCACCGCCTGGGGAGAGATGTCCACCAGGCCCATCTGCTCCCTCAGCCGCTTCTGCGCGACCCACACCGGCAGCAGCTCCGACCACTCGCCGCCCGCGAACCGCCACTGGCACATGTCCAGGGGCAGGCTATTCTCCACGGACCGGCGCGCCTGCCACCTCCGGCCCAGCGTGATCTCCTTCACCACCTCCGGCGTGCGCGGCCGGCGTCGCGCGACCGGCCGCGACTTCGGGTCCAGCGCCAGCGCGGCCGAGCCCACCGCCGGCAGGTGAAGCTGCACCACCGTCTTCCCGTCGGCGATGCGCGCCGGGATGGCGCTCACCTTGCCGGTGACGAAGTCCCACTGCTCGACGCCGCCCTCGCCCGCCATCTCGACTGTGACGTCATGCCCCGAGTCCCGGTCGCGGTTCACCAGCATCAAGTAGGTCCGCCCCTGGTACGTGCGCTCCTGGTAGACCACCGGCCCGAGCTGCCGGCCGGAGTCGCCGGTGATCGAAATGCGGCGCGGGAGCACCGCCCTCAGCGCGTCCTCCAGCTCCATCCGCGTCGGGTGGATGTGGGTCACGTTGCGGTGCGCGAACAGCTCGTCCAGCCCGGGCGCCGGCTTGCCGTCAATGCGGGTCGGCCGCCGGCGCATGCAGATCACCTTCCCGCCCGCGTCCAGGAAGCGGCGCAGCAGCTCCACCGTCGAGCTGAACAGCGTGTCGCTCTGCGGGATGATGACCACCTTGTACTTCGCCTTGCCGATCGCGAACTGCCGTCCCTTCACATCGCCGTGACGAGAGATGATGATCTCATCGCCCAGGCCGAAGTCGTAATGCAGCGCCAGCAGGTGCTCGGCCATCTCCACCAGGTGGCGGCCCTCCCGCTTCCACACCTCGCGGTCGATGCCCAGGCCCCACGACGTGGTCACGCTGTGGAGCAGCAGCGCCTCCTGCACCGGCTCCCCGATGGCGGCGAAGAAGCAGGTGCGTGCGGAGTAGTCCTCGATCACCGGGAAGTACTTCCACCACGGCTGGTAGGTGTAGAAGAACAGCGGCCAATCGCGCTTGCGATGGCCCCGCAGGCTGTAGGGGACGAAGTGCTGGCAGCGCGTGTTGATGCCCAGCGCCACCTGCCAGTCCCCGATCCACTTCTGCGCCTCCAGGCTCATCTGCCAGCCCGAGGCGCCATAGGTCTCGCTCAGCGTCCGCCTCCGGCCCATCTGGTGAGCGACGCTGGAGGCCTGCTTGCAGGTGATCGGTTCGTCAATCAACTCCCGCAGGATGTCCACGCCCGGGCGCTGCATGTACTCCAGGTGCGGCATGGCGGCCCCGTTGCAGGGGATCTCGAGCTCGAACTGCTGCTCGTAGAGCATGTGCCCCGTCAGGTCGAGCCCATGCCTGTCGCACCACTCGCCGACCTGTTTGCCGAAGGCCTCCGCGAACAGCTCCGTCACGGTGCGCCAGAAGTCGTGCCGCGTCTGGAAGTGGTCCAGGTTCTCGGAGTACAGCTCCGGCAGCCGCGCGATCAGGCTGTAGCCGCGGCGGCGCTCGAACTCCTCCGCCAGCCGCCCGGTCCAGGGCAGGCGATGCCTGATCCCGGAGTTGCTCGAGATGTTGGGCTCATCGGTGAAGATGCCGGGGATGGTCTTGCCGAACTCGCTGCGGAACCGGCGGTACGGATGGTAGCAGATCTCAATGAAGGCCTTCACCGCCTCTGGGTCCATCAGGTCCACGTACGGCGTGTTGTTGTACCAGGGCGACGGATCGGCGATCCTCCACCGGTACTGTTGCAGTTCCTCGCCATCGGCGGGATGCTCGCCTGACGCCAACGGCCTGTAAGACGCAACCTTGCCATCTGTTCGGCGCGCCGCAAACCGATAGTGCGCTTCCGCCCCCGCCGGCGCCGGCTCCAGGAACTTGATCCCGAAGTCCGGGTTGCGCTCGATCACCAGGCCGCCGCCGAAGCCGCTGGGGAAGCGGTCCTCGTCGTACAACCAGGCCAGCATGCCCTGCTTCTTCGCCTCATCCACCGCCGCCGCGATGCATTCCATCCACCGCTCGCCCATGTAGCGGATCATCAGCCCGCTGCGGTCGTGCATGATGAACCCGCCCAGGCCGGCGCGCTTCATCTCGCGTATCTGCTCGCGAAGTTCCTCCGGGTCGAGATCGTCGTTCCAGGACCAGAAGGGCGCGCCTCGCCACTCACTCCCGGGGCTCTTGAACTGCTTCTTCAGACCATCGGTTCTCACGTCCTCATCTCCATCACATCTCGGTGCGGTGCACTTGCCGACTACCTCGAGGCCGCGCCCACTACGAGTACCGTCCGCGCTTCCAGCCCTCATCCAGCATGGCCAGGAAGTTCGCTACCGGCACGTAGTTCGCCACAGTATTGCCCGACCCGAGCGCCCACCCGCCGCCCGGCGCGCATCCCTCGATGCACTTGCGGGTGTAGGCGCGGACTTGCTCCTCGGTCCCCCGCGCCAGCACGTCCATGTCCACCCCTCCCAGGAGGGCCATGCGGTTGCCCCACTTCCTCTTCGCCTCCCACACCGGCATGATCACGTCCTCGAACGAGTGCTTCGCGTCGATGCCGATATCGTCGATCAGGTCGTCGGTGATCTCATCGAGCTTCCCGCACGAGTGCAGCAACACCGGCTTGCCGTGCCGATGCGCGATCTCGCACATCCGTTTCTGCGTCGGGAAGATGTACCTGCGGAACGTCTCGGGCGAGGCCATCGGGCCGTTCTTGAAGCCCATGTCATCGTTCAGCCACTGGGCGCCGACGCACTCCATGCTTGCGGTTGTCTCGACCACCTTGCACAGGACATCGTCCACCTTCCGCACCACCGCGGCCACCAGGTCGGGCTGGTCAACCAGCGCATAGCTGAAGGTCTCGAAGCCCATCAGAAAGGTCAGGTTCTCGAAGGGGCCGCCGGGGATCATCGCCGCCACTTGCATGCCATCCGGCAGGTGCCGCGCCAGCGTCTCCAACCCCTCGAACGCGGCCGGCGTCACCTCCGGCCAGGGGTACTTCTCGAACTCCTCCCAGGTCGTGATCGGGCCCTTCGCCTCGTTAACCCAACCCCTCTCGCCGCGGGAGAGAGCCGCGGTATCCTCCGTCATCATGTCCGGCCGGGGGAAGCCGATGTTCGGCTGCCCACTGATGTAGTCATATCCCAAGTTGCGCCAGAAGCTCACCCGCCACGCGGCCTCACCGTCGGAGTCCCCGGGCGGGGGTCCCTGGATCGCGGCCATGATCTCGTAGTCGTGGAACAGCTCCGCGAACGGAACGCGATCTGGCTCCCCCTGCCGCCGGACCACCTTCAGGAATCGCTCGAAGTTGGGCTCAGGCTTCCCTGTCTTCATTTCGCCTCCCGCGGCACAACGATCACGCTCTCGATGCCGAGCGCCTCGCCGACCTTCTTGATTGTCGCAGCGCGATGGCCGATGCCGAGCGCGAAGTGATGCGTCGGCCCCTCGGCGATCCACGCGCGCAGGAACGTCTTCACATCCGGCTCAAAGAACCCGCGCGTGTTGGTGTTCCCCGTCGCCGGTATCGGCCCGGCCATTGATTCGCCCTCCGCGATCACGAACTTGAACCGGCCCTCGTGCGTCTGCGTGATCCCCAGCACCGAGATCGGGCCTTCCTTGATACTGAACTCCACCGACGCGCCCGACCCCGGTTTTCCGTGGTACTTCACCAGGCTGCGCAGCGCCGGCCGCCCCTGCGCCACGTTGATGTGGTGCGGGCCGTCGTGCCCAACCAGCACGAATCCCTCGTTGAAGTCCACCGGATGGAACTCGGCGAAGCTGCCGCCGATCTCCAGCCGGTCCAGGATGAGCATCGCGACGCACGTCTTCAGATCCAGTTCACTGCACATCGGGAAACCGGCGGCGGTGAGCAGCGAATTGCCGACGATGAGGTTGCTCACCACCTGCCTCATCTCGCTGCCCTCCTCCGCCTCGTAGTAGTAGGCGAGGCCGTCCAGGCTCTTCTCCGCGATGAACCGGTCCAGCGCCACCGCCACCCGCGCCGCCGTTCGCAGATCCTCGTCGGTCAGCTTCCGCGTCACCGGGTCGGACTTCGCATCGGGCGCGTCGAAAAAGCCAAGGATTTCCCTGCTCTTCGCCTCGATCTCCTCCTCGGTCACGGTGCGGTGCTGCCGCAGGATGTCGTCCGGCTCGCACTGGACGATGTGGATGCCGAAGTGCGCGGTGAAGGCCGTCGGATCGCTGTGCATGTCGAGCATCGCCTCGAGCACGTGGCCCATTTGCCCGATGCGAGCGCCCTTGAGATCGTGCAGCACCTTCGCCACATCGCACCAGTCGGCTACCTCCCGCTGCGCCTCGGGGTCGTCGCGGAGTGTGCCGATCACCGACGGCGGCGGCCGTTTCCCCATCCGGATCGCTACCCCCGTGAACTCCGGCAGTGAGCAGATGTTGTCGTTGGCGAGCTGCATGTAGGTGGTGGCGCGCTCGTAGTCCAGCGCAGCCATCGGCTGCAGCGCCACCAACACGATCGGGATGTCGAGTTCGCGGACGATCATCCCCCAGGTCGAGCTGGTGGCGTAGGTGAGCATATCGCAGAACACCAAGTCCAGGTCGGCCGCCTTCATCCGCTTCAGCGCCGCACTCGCCGACCGGGCCTCGTCCACCAGGCCGAAGTTCACGCTCTCGACCGCGTTCACCCGGATCTGCCCCTCGAATTCCGCCATGTAGCCGAGCAGCTCATCTCGCAGGCCGGGGAACTGGCCCCAATAGGTGTGATGGCCGACGCCAAACAGGCCGACCCGCGCCGTTCTCGGTTTGCGACGCTCGACCAACATGATCTTCCTCGTCACCCATCCCTCGGACGTACAGGAAGGCGCGGGCTGTGCCCGCGAGTGCCATCCATCCAGCGAAGCAGGCGACATCCCGCTCCCGCCGCTTCTTCTTCCGGTGCGGCGGCCGCTTTCCTGTCGGGCGCCGCCTGCATCGGAGGCGATCTGGAGGATGCACGCCGCGCCTGTTGAACCATAGCGCCGAACTGTGGGGCGGAGCGCTTGCAGCGCTCCGCTGCGTGTCTGTCGCAGGGGAAGAAGCACGTCCTTGAGTCTATCACCGCGCGCTCTGGTCGCCGGCCTCATCGGCATCGTCCTGGTGTCCCTCATCGTCTCTTGGGCCGAGTTGGTCACGGGGCAGATCATGATCGGCCTGCTCCAGATCCCTCCTGTCGTCGTCGCCGCGCTGTTCGTGATCGTCCTGCTCACCAGGGCCGCCAGGCGCTTCGCGCCCCGCTTCGCGCTCGCCCCGGGCGAGATCGCCGTCGTCTACTGCATGCTCCTGGTGGCCGCCATGCTGTCCTCCCACGGGCTGATGCAGCGGCTGCTTCCCACCCTGGTCGGCGCCAACTACTACGCTGACCCGGGCAACCGCTGGGAGGAGCTGTTCTTCCCCTTCATCCGCCCCTGGATGGTCCCCTGGGATCCCGGCACCGGCGCTCACCAGTTTGCTGTCACGGCCTTCTACGAGGGGCTGAAGGAGGGCGAGAGGCTGCCCTGGCTCGCGTGGATGAAGCCGCTCGGCGCCTGGATGATCCTCGTGCTCTCGATCTTCGCTGCCTTCTTCTTCCTCGCCGCCATCATCCGCCGCCAGTGGAGCGAGAACGAGCGGCTCTCATACCCCCTGGTGCAGCTTCCGGTGGAGATGATCCGCGAGCAGCCCGGGCGGTCCTTCCTCAGCAATCCCCTCACCTGGATCGGTTTCGCCGTCCCCACCATCGTCTACGGCATCAACGGCCTCCACAACTGGAATCCCTCGCTCCCCGCCCTCAATCTGTCCATCTACATCAACGACTACCTCCGCGACCGGCCCTGGTCCGACGTCTCCTGGTTCATGGCCTACATCTCGCCCGGCGCGGTCGGGTTCTGCTACCTGCTGCCCGTGGAGCTGCTGCTGAGCTTCTGGTTCTTCCTCCTGCTCGCCAAGGCGCAGGACGTGGTGGTCTCGGCGCTCGCGCTGCCGCCCCTCAACGCCCAGCACGCGGGCGCCAACGGGTACATGGCCTACCAGACCACGGGCGCGTACTTCATGCTGGTCATCTACCTCGGGGCGGTCGCGTGGCCGCACCTCAAGGGCCTGCTGCGCCGAGCGGTTGGCCTGGGCGGCCCCCACGGGCGAGAGGAGATGGTCCCCTATCGCACCGCAGTGTGGGGCCTGTTCCTGACGCTGGTCGTCGCCGTGCTCTGGTTGCTCCAGTCCGGCATGACCATAGCCTACGCCGCGCTCGTGATCCTGGTCTATGTCTTCGTGGAGGCCATCGTGATGGCCCGCGGCTGCGCCGAGGGCGGCCTGCCCATGGCCGAGGGCTGCTTCACCCCCATGGACGTGAGCGCGCTCCTCGTGCCCCAGATCGCGCTCGGCCCCCGGAACCTGACCAGCTCGGCCTTCTTCGACGCCATCTTCACCCGCGATCTGCGCGGCATTCTTCTCACTGCCTTTCTCGACGGCCAGAAGCTCGGCGACGACACTGGTGTCAAGCGGCGGACTATTGGCTGGGTGTTCGCCATCGCGGTGCTCGTCACCATCCCGGTCGCGGCCTTCATCCAGCTTTCCCTGCCCTACCACCGGGGCGCGCTGACCCTCTACGAGTACATGTACCAGGGCAACAACGTCCAGTTCTTCCGCGAGAACGCGGCCTGGCTCCAGGGCGAGAACCCGCACCTGTCCGGCGCTCTCGTCAGCTTCCTGCTCGGCGGCGCGATCACCGCCCTGTTGGCCTTCATGCGGGTGCGCTACGTGGGCTGGCCCTTCCACCCCCTCGGCTACGTGCTCTCCACCTCGTGGACCGTGCTGAGCTTCTGGTTCCCCATGCTCATCGCCTGGATCATCAAGTCCCTGGTGGTGCGGTACGGCGGCATGCGGCTCTACAGCAGACTGCGGCCCCTCTTCCTCGGGATGATCTTCGGCGAGTTCACATCAGCCGTGATGTGGACCCTGATCGCCGTCTTCTGGCACGTGCGAGCGCCCTTCTTCCCCTGGACCTAGCTCGCCCCGACAGCGATCTGGTGGCACAGGCTTCCAGCCTGTGGGAGGCGGCGCAGCCCCCTGGTGGGAGCCCGGCCCTCACGGCGATCGCCTACGTTGCTTGTACCCCCAGGGGTAAGGCCGGCCGCAGCTTGCCCCCTACCTACCCTCCGCGCACCCTATACAGATGCACGTCGTACGCCCCAAACGCATCCTCAAACCTGCCGCCCGTGACCGCGATCGTCCTGCCCTCCCCGATCACCTCCGCGACCGCCTTCGCCGGCAGCCCCTTCACCTCGAACTTCCCATGCGTCTTCCCGTTGCGCATGCCCACAGAGAACAGGTACACGGCATCTCCCTGCCGCTTTGCCATGATGTCAATGGGCACGGACTCATTCGTGCTCGTCGCCGTCGCTGCCCCATCCACCGTGGGCGAATTCAGCGCCGGCGCGAGGGACAGGATCTCCTGGTTGATGGCCTTCACCGCCGCCATCATCTCCGGGTCGATCAGCAGGCCGGCCTCCACGAACGTCGGCTTGAACTGGTGCACGAAGTACATGATCCCCATGGAGCCGTGGATCAACGACATCCACACCTCCGCCTTCACCTGGTGCGGCGTCGCCTTCCTGTCCGGGTCGTTGATGTGGGTGCACTCGATCGCGTTCCAGATAATGCGCGGGCGAAGCCCGCGCGTGCTCTCCGCTGGGGCATCGCCAGCGGAAGCGAAGCTTCCGCCCTCGATCTTCTTGCCCTGGCTCCACTCCCGCAGGCGGTCCAACCCTTTCGCCACGCACCAGAGGTAGTTCTCGCCGTCCGGCTTGCGAATGCCGACCACCGGGTAGACGTCGTAC
>Ga0315273_10002137_pt1 | contig 23089 bp, 24 predicted proteins | sample YL17G02_0_MG_FD_205753 | JGI IMG/M metagenome (GOLD analysis project Ga0315273, IMG submission 205753) | Sediment microbial communities from Yellowstone Lake, YNP, Wyoming, USA - YL17G02_0 | ecosystem: Environmental > Aquatic > Freshwater > Lake > Sediment | place: USA: Wyoming | collected...
CCGCCGCCCCGCTCCTGGAGCAAAGGCTGGTCGAACCTGTCGACGGGGCGGTCGACCGCCGGGTAGCCCTCAGGCTTGCAGGTCTGGTCGGCGGGCTCAGCCCGACGCAGGCCCTGTGGGCCGGCCGGCGGCTGAAAGTGTCGAGTGCCCTCCTAGCGCTCCTGCAAACGGCGGCGAGGATGAGCGGTCCCGCAGGCCGCCTACCTGGCGTGGACGGGCCGCCGCCGGCGACCGCGAATACCGCGGGGCCGGGTCCAAGCGCCCGCCCCGTCGGCCCGGGCCGCGAGGCAGTCCTGTTCTTCTGGGCCGCCGCTCCCTGGGAGCCGGAGGTCATCCTCCTTGCAGCCGCTGCGGTGCCGGCGGGCACTTCCGTGGAGGCCGCCGAAAGCCTGATGACGCTCTGGGCCAAGAGGGCTACCTCAGGGGTGCCCCGCCTTCCCTTCGACGGCGTGGGGCTGATGAAGGAGCTCGGTCTTTCCCCTGGGCCGCGCCTGGGCAAGGCCCTCCGTGCGGCTCAGCTGGCCTGGGAAGCCGGGGAGGCGACGACCGCCGAGCAGGCGCTCGCGGCGGCCGAAGAGGCTCTCGACGAGGGTTGAGGAAACGCCGAGCCGGGCCATCTTCATGGCCCGGCTCGCGCGGGTCCGCCTATCTCATCTGCCGATCACAGGCTTTGGCCGGGGGGAGGCCTCGATCCTAGCCCTGCGGGGGCGCCTCGGTCGTGGTGGTCGGCTCGTCGGTGGTCGTCATCTTCTCGTAGTAGCCCGGCACCTTCTTGCCTTTGATGACCGCCGCCGGGGTGTGGTCGCCGGAGTGCCTCAGGGAGGAGATGGTTCCCCCGAAGTTGTCCGGGTGAACGGCCGACTCGGCGGTCACTTCGTCGGGGGTCTCGGTGTCCTCTAGCTCGGCGGCCGACTCGGTCGTGAGGTCGGTCGACTCGGTCGTCGCCTCATCGCTGTCCTGCGTATCCGGCGGAAGGCTGCTCGAGGTGGATAGCGACACTTCGTCGCTCGGCGCCGGGCCGCCGGCCGCCGCGGCGACGCCCGCGATGAGGAGCGCGACGGCCGCGACCATCGCCATCAATGTCAGAACCCTCTTCCCCACGATGGCGCCTCGCTTTCCTGCGTGTGCCGGTACTATGGGCCGGCCGCCGTGACTATCGTTGCCCTCGTACAATAGGAACGAAGACGCGGGCTAAAGGTTGTGGGGCGGGCATCCGAAGGTCCTTGCGCTGCCAGCTCGCCAGGAGCGCCGGGCCCTCCTCTTCGGCGCGCCCGTGGTATCCTATCTCTCCCTTTTTGGGCTTATTACCCTGGTTCACGTGTCACTGGAGGCACCTTGAAGGAAGGCATTCATCCCAAGTACGTGGAGAGCAACGTCGTGTGCTCCTGCGGTTCGACGTTCACGACCCACTCGACCCTCCCCAATATAAAGGTCGAGGTCTGCGCCGCCTGCCATCCGTTCTATACCGGCAAGCAGAAGTTGGTCGACACAGCCGGCCGCGTCGAGAGGTTCAACAGGAAGTACCGGCGTCCCGACACGACGAAGTAGCTCTCGTCTGTTGTGCCCGCCGAACTGAAGGTAACTCTTCTTCAGTACACCCCGTCCCCGGAGCGCGCGGTAGCATCCGCGGGTAGGCTTTGCTATGCGCCTGTGAGCGCCGCCGACCTCAAATCGGGGATGAGCGAGGACGACGTGCGGAGGCTCGTGCGCGGCCTGGTGCGCTCCGGGCACATGAGCGCTCTGGAGCACGCCAGCTTCACGTTCGCGGTGGACGGTATATCCCGCGCCTGCTCGCATCAGCTGGTGCGGCACCGGGTCGCTTCGTACAGCCAGCAGTCACAGCGCTACGTAAGGTTCAACTCGAACGGCGATTTCGTCATGCCGCCCAGCATCGCCGTGTCTCCGGAGGCCCGGGAGGTGTTCCTCGAAGCCATGGAGAACGCGCGAAAGGCGTACGAGCGCCTTGTGGAGCTGGGGCAGGCCGAGGGGCGGGGCAACGAGTCGGTCTTCGAGGACGCTCGTTTTGTGTTGCCCAATGCCGCCGAGACCAAGATCGTCGTGACTATGAACGCCCGGGAGCTGCGCCACTTCTTCTCCCTGCGCTGCTGCCGCCGGGCGCAGTGGGAGATCAACCAGCTCGCGTGGACGATGCGACGATCGGTGCTGGCCGCGGCACCCTTGCTGTTCGAGGGGACCGGCCCGGGATGCATGACGGGCGGATGCGCTGAAGGAAAGATGTCCTGCGGCCGACCTTATACAGAAGAAGAGGTCCTCTCCATGGACTTGGTCGGAGCGGCGGGAGATCTGGACTGACATGACAGCGCAAACGACAGCGGAAGAAGACTACTCGCAAGCCGCTTCCCACGATCACGCGTTCGGCGGACAGGCGGTCATAGAGGGAGTCATGATGCGCGGGCGCCACTCCTGGGGAGTCGCCGTCCGCCGGTCCTCCGGCGACATCGCCCGCGTGGCCTACCCCTTGCCTCCGGCCGGTTCGCGCAATCGGTTCTGGCGGTTCCCGGTGGTGAGAGGGGATGTCGCTCTCTACGAGTCGATGAGTCTGGGCATCAAGGCTCTGGGGCTCTCGGCCAACATCAGCCTGGAGGGGTCGGCCGGGACCGAGACGGTCGCAGCAGAGGTGGGGGGCGTGCACACGGCCCAGCCGGCTCATGGGGAGACCGACGGAGGCATGCCCGAAGAGCCGCCTTCGTTCGGGTGGAAACAACTCGCGGTCACGGTGATCATCGCAGTCGGCATGGCGGTGGGCCTCTTCATTGTCGTGCCGCTGGTCGTGGTCAAGCAGTTCGAGACGACGTTCGCCAACCCGTTCCTCTTCAATCTGGTCGAAGGGCTGATCCGGATCGCCATCTTCATCCTGTACCTTGTCGTGATCAGCCTCATCCCCGATCTTCGCAAAGTGTTCGAGTATCACGGGGCCGAGCATAAAGTCATTCACGCGTACGAGGCATGCGGGCGACCGGATGCCGAGTTCGCCCAGAGCTTCTCCACCCGTCATCCCCGTTGCGGCACCGGCTTCCTTCTGTTGGTGATGGTGATATCGGTTTTTGTTTTCGCCATGGTCGGCAAGCCCAGCGTGGCCTGGCTGGTGCTCTCGCGACTCATAGGGATCCCTCTGATAATCGGCATCGCGTACGAGATCGGGATCAAGTGGGCGGGGCGTTCGCATGGTCTCTTCGCCCGTATCCTCCTCTGGCCGGGTATCCAGTTGCAGCGCCTCACCACCAGAGAACCTTCCATGGACCAGCTCCTGGTCGCCGCGGCCGCTCTTGAAGAGGTCATCATCATGGACACGGCCGAGATCGCGGCCCAAGAGGAAGCTCTGGCGCTGATGTGATCGATCGCCTCGCCCAGGAGATAGAAGACAAGTACGCTGCCCTGACCCGGCAACTGGCCGATCCGGAGGTGTGGAGCGACCAATCTCGCTTCGCCGAGCTCTCCAAAGCTCACTCCGACCTGGAGGAATCGCACCGGCTGGCCGCCGACTACCTGCAGACCCGCATTTCGCTCGAAGAGGCGGAATCGATGCTGGGTGAGGGCGGGCTCGACCCGGAGATGAAGGAGTTCCTGGCCGAGGAGAAGAACGCCGCCCGGGACAAGCTGGAAACGCTGGAGCACGAGATCAGGATGACCGTGCTCGAGAAGGATCCTCGCGACGACAAGAACGCCATCGTCGAGGTGAGGGCCGGCGCCGGAGGCGACGAGGCCGCCCTCTTCGCCGCCGAGCTGCAGAGGATGATCATGCGCTACGCCGAGCGGCTGCGGTTCAAGACCGGCTTCCTGTCCACGACGGAGGCGGCGCTCACCGGGGTCAAAGAGGTAATCTTCGAGGTCAAGGGCCGCGGCGCCTACGGCGCGCTCAAGTACGAGTCGGGAGTGCACCGGGTGCAGCGGGTCCCGGTCACCGAGTCCACGGGCCGCATCCACACGTCCACGGCGACCGTAGCCGTGCTCCCCGAGGTGGAGGATGTCGAGATCCACATCGATCCGAACGACGTGCGGGTAGACGTCTATCGGTCTACGGGACCGGGCGGGCAGTCGGTCAATACGACCGACTCCGCGGTGAGGCTCACCCATGTCCCCTCGGGTCTGGTCGTCTCCTGCCAGGATGAGAAGTCGCAGCTACAGAACAAGGAGCGCGCCTTCCGCATCCTGCGCGCCCGGCTCTACGACATGGCCCAGGCCGAGCAGGATGCGCAGCTGGCCGCGCAGCGCCGCAGCCAGGTAGGCACCGGAGACCGCGCTCAGAAGATCCGGACGTACAATTTCCCGCAGGGCCGGGTCACCGACCATCGCGTCGGGCTCACCTCACACCGGATCGAAGCGATCCTTCAAGGTGACCTGGACGAGTTCACCGAAGCGCTGCGGGCGCAGGAACGCGCGGACCAACTCGCCGCCGCCACCATCTGACGACCGGGGCGGGAGGGCTGCTGAGAAATGACGCCTCGCTGCAGGATTGCGCTGGGTATGCGCCAGGCGAGGATGCAGGGAGCGCTCGTAGCAGCGCTACGAGCGTGACCGAGGACACAGCATGGCGCCGCCCTGGGCGATCCGGTGGCCGAGGTTTCATTGCTCAGCAGCCTACTAGGCCCGTGGAATCATGGACCATCGGCAGACTGCTGCAGACGGCGGCCGGCTACCTCAAGGATAAGGGCTCGCCGTCGGCGCGTCTTGACGCCGAACTGCTCCTGGCCGATACCCTGCATCTCGAGCGCATCGACCTGTACACCCAGCACGACCGCCCGCTGACCCCGCAGGAGGTGGCCTCATACCGGGCTCTCGTCGCCCGGCGGGCCAACCGGGAACCTGTCGCCTACATCCGGGGACGGGCCTATTTCCGCCATCTGTGCCTGGAAGTCCGTCCCGGCGTCCTCATCCCCCGGCCGGAGACGGAGGAACTCGTCGACCTGGCCCTCGCCACCCTGCGGCGCCGGCCTCCCTGGGGAGACCTCCCCGACCGTTTGATACCTCCGGAGATACCCGTGATAGCGGATGTGGGCACGGGGAGCGGAGCCATCGCGCTCAGCCTGGCGCAGGAAGCCGGTGTGCGGGTGCTGGCCGTCGACGATAGCCCGGCAGCGCTGGCGGTAGCGGGTGAGAACGCGAGGTCTCTGGGTCTGGACGGACGAGTAGTGCTCCGGCAGGGAGACCTGCTGGCGGGCATCCCCGAGTCCCAGCTAGAGATGGTCGTCAGCAACCCGCCCTACGTCCGCTCCGGCGACATCCCGTCTCTCGCCCCCGATATCCGGCTGTACGAGCCGGTCGCGGCTCTTGACGGCGGCCCCGATGGTCTCGATGTGTACCGGCGTCTCGTGCCGGAAGCGGCTCGCGCCCTTCGGCCCGGAGGCACGCTCCTGCTGGAGGTGGGAGAGAGCCAGGCGGGTGCCATCTCCGATCTAGCCGTGGCGGCTGGGTTCGTGCTCGTGTCGGTGCACAAAGACCTGTCCCGTAAAGAGCGCATGGTGGAAGCGACGCTTCCGGGGGCGCCGGCCCTGGCGCCCGAGGATCTGGGCGAGGTGGAGGCCTGGGCGCTGCGGGTGGCCCTGGATGCCGGCGCGGTCATCGGCATGCCCACCGACACCATATACGGCCTCGCCGCGCGCTGGGATCTCGCGGCCGGTATCCGCCGGCTCTTCGCGGCGAAGCAGAGGTCGCCGGAACAGCCCGTGGCCGTCCTCTTCGCCTCGGTCGACGCCGTCAAAGCGGCCCTGCCCGACCTCGACCCTGCGACAGCCAGAGTGCTGGCGGCACTGCTGCCCGGTCCCTACACCTTCGTGGTGGCCACGTCGGTGGCCCGGCCCGATCGCGTCGGGACGCCCGATTCGCTCGGGGTCCGGATCCCCGACCATGCGGATCTGCTCCGCCTGTTGGCCACCATCGACGTGCCGCTTGCCGCGACCAGTGCCAACGTCACCGGTCTTCCCGACGCGGCCACCGCCGCGCAGGTCGACCCGGTGGTGCTTGCCCATTGCTCCCTTGCCGTCGTTCCCGGGGCCGGGTCGGCGGGAGTCGCCGGCATCGCGTCTACCGTCGTCGACCTGCGGCCGCTGGCGGGCGGCGCGGAACCCGTAGTCCTGCGGGAGGGGGCGGTCTCCCGCGATGAAATGCTGGGCCGCATCCGCGCCTGCGCCTCACGAGCCTCTGGTATTCTTGGCTCTGCTTTTCTGGAGGAGGAGGCCAAACCCATTGATTGAGACCCACCGTGCTCTGAGCTATGCCGACCTGCCGCTCGAGCAGGTCGACCCCCTGGTGGCCCGGCTTATCGGTCGCGAGCTGGCCCGGCAGCAACACAACATCGAACTGATCGCCTCCGAGAACTTCACGCCGGTCCCGGTGTTGGAGGCGATGGGAAGCGTGCTCACCAACAAGTACGCCGAAGGCTACCCGAGCAATCGCTACTACGGCGGTTGTGAGGTCGTGGACGAGATCGAGGCGCTCGCGATCGCGCGGGCGAAGGACCTCTTCGGCGCCGAGTACGCGAACGTCCAGCCGCACGCGGGGTCTGCGGCCAACCACGCGATCTACTGGGCGGCGCTCGAGCCGGGCGACACCGTGTTGGCGATGAGTCTGGCTCACGGCGGCCATCTCACGCACGGCCACTCCATCAACTTCTCGGGCCGCGGATACACGTTCTTCCACTATGGGGTGGACCGGGAGACCGGCCGCATCGACATGGACCAGGTGCGGGAGCAGGCCCGGAAGCATCGGCCGAAGCTGATCGTCACCGGAGCCAGCGCCTACCCCCGGACCATCGATTTCGCAGCCTTCCGGACGATCGCCGACGAGGTGGGAGCCGGGCTCATGGCCGACATCGCCCATATCGGCGGGCTTGTGGCGGCCGGAGCCCATCCCTCTCCCCTCCCGCACTGCGAATGGGTGTCGGTGACGACCCACAAGACGCTCGCGGGTCCACGCGGCGGGGCCTGTTTCTGCCGGGAGGTCGACGGTCCCCGGCTGGACAAAGCTGTATTCCCTGGTCTGCAGGGCGGCCCGCTCGAGCACATCATCGCCGGGAAGGCGGTGTGCTTCTTGCTCGCCGGGACCGATGAGTTCAAAGCCAAGCAGCACCTGACCGTCGAGAATGCCCGGGTCCTGGCCGACTCCTTGCTCGGGGCCGGGCTGACGCTGGTGTCGGGCGGCACAGACAACCACCTGCTGCTCGTGGACTTCTCGGGCACCGAGATGACGGGCAAACGGGCGCAGGAACTGCTCGACCGCGTGGGCATCACGGCTAACAAGAACACCGTCCCCTACGACGAGAGGCCCCCGGCGATCACCTCCGGCGTCCGCTTCGGGACTCCCGCGATGACCACCCGCGGTTTCGGCCCCGAAGAGATGCGCGAAGTCGCCGCGATCATCGTCGAGACGCTCAAGGGCGAGCAGAAGGAGGAGAGCTTGAACCGCCTGCTGGCCCGCAGCCGGACTCTCACGGCCGCCTTCCCGCTCTACCGCACGCTGGGAGCCTGATATGTCCACGGCGGCCGACGCCGGCGGCCGCCCGGTCCGCCCCGCCTGGGAAGACTATTTTATGGAGATCGCCCGGGTCGTCGCCAGCCGGTCAAGCTGTCTGCGCCGCCAGGTCGGGGCCGTGGTGGTGAAGAATCGGCAGATCCTGGCCACCGGGTACAACGGCGTGCCCCGCGGTCTCGCCCACTGTGACGAGCGCGGTTGCCTCCGGCAGCAACTCGGCATACCGTCCGGCGAGCGCCACGAACTGTGCCGGGGGCTGCACGCGGAGCAGAACGCCATCATCCAGGCCGCCTACCACGGCGTCGCCATCCGCGGCGCGGAGATCTACTGCACCCACCAGCCCTGCGTGGTCTGCGCGAAGATGCTCGTGAATGCCGAGGTCGTCGCCGTCTACTTCTCGGGCCTCTATCCCGACACGCTCGCCATGGACGTCTTCAAAGAGGCCGGCACGCAACTCCACCCGATGGGTTGAGCCCTTTCCCCGGGCGTGGCTTCCGGTCCCTCTCGTGGTTTCATCTATGAACGGCAATCTCAGCCAACGTCTTTGAAATACCATCTGGGATGTTATAGTGGCGGGGTTTGTGAGGCGTCGCTGTGAGCGGAGACCCTCGGCGAGGCTGGGGAGAGGCGTGGACGATGGCGTTCACGCTCGTCGGGTTCGTGCTAATCTGCACCGGGCTGGGGTATCTGGTGGACCGGTGGGTGGGCACGAGGCCGTGGCTCATGGTGGCGGGAGTGTTCGTGGGCGCGGCTCTGGGCTTCGTGTATCTGGCCTCCTTCCTCTTCTCCGGGCCGGCGGGGAGTCGCGATCGGAAGAAGACGGGGACCGACGGCGAAGAGCCGGATGGGCGTTTGTCGTAGCGGGCTTGTGGACGGGGAGGCTGTTCTGGCGTTGACGCTGATATCGGTCGCGGTCGGGCTTGCGCTGGCGGTGGCGTACCACCTTTTCGCCAGCCGGTTCCAGGGCTGGACCGCCCGGCACGCCTCCGCGACTGCGCCTGTGCTTGCGATCCTCGGCTTCGTCGTCCGGCTCATGGTGATCACGATCGTCCTGGTCGTGATCGGGCTCTGGACTCCTCTCAACATCCTGGTCGTGTGCCTCGCGTTCGTAGTGCTGTTCTCCATCCTGAACGGCTGGTCCGTCTACAGGCTTGTGTCCAAACGCCACGGGGCGCCGCCTTCGGCGGGCGCCAGCGGTCTGACCTAGGGATCCCCGGTGCTGACCGACGAGAGTGCGAGCAAGATTCTAGAGTCGCTCAAGGAGTTGAACGTCCAGCAGCACATCGTTTCCATCCCCAAGGTAGGGCCGTTCGACCTCTCCATCAGCAACGTCGTCATCTACATGTGGGTCTCGGCCTTCATCGTGTTCACGTTCTTCTTCATAGTCAGCCGGCGGCTGCGCAAAGAGCCCGACGGGATGCAGACCGTCGCCGAGATCTTGCTCAATTTCGCGACCGGCCACCTTACCGGGCAGATCGGGGAGAAGGGCAAGAAGTACTACTACCTGATCCTCACGTTGTTCTGCTACATCATGGTCACGAACCTCATCGGATTGATCCCGAAGCCGATACCGCTCAAGGGCTATACGCCGACGGCCAACATCAACGTGACCTTCGGGTTAGCGATGGTGGTCTTCTTCGTCACTCAGTATCAAGGCTTCTCCCGACACGGCGCCCGAGGATACCTCGGCTCCTGGCTGGCCCCCCCGGGAGTACCCAAGGCCCTCGTGCCTCCTCTCAACGGCATCTTCTTCATCGTCCACTTCATGGGCGAGTTCTTCAAACCGCTGTCGCTGTCAGTGCGACTTTTTGGCAACACGATCGCCGGGCACCTGATCATCCTTGTCATGCTCGGCCTCATGCTGCAGTACGCGAGCGCCATCGTGATCATCCCGGCGGGGCTGTTCGTGGTGATCATGCTGCTCTTCGAGGTGTTCGTGGCCTTCATCCAGGCTTATATCTTTTCTCTTCTTTCCGTTGTGTACATCGAATCGGCTATATACGCTGGACACTAGCGCCAATCCGGGACCAAGGAGGACAAGACAATGGACGCTGAAACCGCCGCCCGACTCGCCGCAGGCATCGGCATGGGGCTCGCTACGATAGGCCCGGGCATAGGCATTGGATTGCTGACGGGCCGCACGGCCGAGGCTATCGCCCGGCAGCCGGAAGCTTCGGCCGACATCCGGACGGCCTTCATCATCGGTCTGGCTCTTGCCGAGGCGCTGGCCCTGTACGCCTTCGTCATCGCCATCATCCTGCTGTTCGTCGCCTGAGAACGGCGGACGTTCGGTAGGTCGACCACATGAAGATATTCGAGATAGATCCAGGGCTGTTCCTCTGGTCGGTGATCACCTTCCTGATCCTGGTCGGTCTGCTCTACAAGTTCGCCTTTAACCCCCTGATGCGGTTGCAGAAAGCCCGGCAGGCCGAGATCCATCAGTCGATCGTCGACGCTGAGAGCCTGCGGGACGAGGCTCAGCAACTGCTCGCCGATTACAAGCAGCAGCTTGCTCAGGCCCGCCAGGAGGCGGATGTGATCGTGGAACGAGCGCGCAAGGCCGGTGAGTCCAGCAAGGCGGAGTTGATGGAGGAGGCCCGGGTGCAGTCCGAAGCCACCCTGGCCAAGGCCCGCCAGCAGATAGAGCGCGACACCAACCAGGCTCTCCAGAGGATCCGCGAAGAGGCGGCCGATCTGGCCATTACCGCCACGGCGAAGGTGGCTCGTTCCAGTCTGTCGCAGGAGGATCAGCTCCGGCTAATCCAAGACGCCATCAATGAGATCGACCTCAGCAAGATCAGCGAGAACTAGAAGAAGGCCGTGAGCGAGGGCAAGATCGCACGAGTGTACGCGACCGCGCTGTACCAAGCAGCAAAGGAAGAAGGCCGCACCGAGGAGGTGCGCCGCGACCTGGGCCAGTTCGTCCAGGCGGCGGACGCCTCGGACGGTCTTCGCCACCTGCTCGTCACCGAGGAGATCTCCGACGCGAAGAAGAAGGAGGTCCTGCTCGAGCTGACCCAAGGCGGCGACGAGCTGCTGCGTAACCTGCTACGCATCCTGGTCGACAAGAGCAGGGAGAGCGAGGTGGCGGGGATCCACAGGGCCTTTGTCGCGCTCGTCGAGCAGGCGCAGGGCCTGGTGCACGTCGAAGTGGCGACCGCCGTGCCCATGCCGCCCCCGGTGCAAGAGGCACTGCGTGCGAAGATCGCATCCGCGCTCGGCAAGACGGTCGAGCTCACGCCACGTGTAGACAAAGACCTCCTCGGTGGGCTCCGGTTGCGGATCGGTGACAAGGTCGCCGACGCAAGCGTCCGGCACCAGTTGGAGCGCCTCCGTGAATCGTTGATCAGCCCTGTAACTAGTTTGGAGGGTTCAGTTGAAACTGCGTCCTGAGGAGATCACAAGCGTCCTTAAGTCCCGTATCCAGCGCTATGAGCCCGGTGTCGAGATCCAGGAGGTCGGTACCGTCGTGCAGGTAGGCGACGGCGTGGCCCGGATCCAGGGCCTGGAGAATGCGGTCGCCTCGGAGATGCTCGAGCTCCCACACGGCGTCATGGGACTGGTGCTCAACCTGGAGGAGGACAGTATCGGCGCCGTCCTGATGGGTGAGGACACGCTCATCAAGGAGGGCGACCAGGTCAAGCGCACGGGCAGGGTCATCCAGGTGCCGGTGGGCAAAGCCCTGATAGGCCGGGTAGTCAACCCTCTCGGCGTTCCGCTGGACGACAAGGGACCCATCGAGACGACGGAGTTCCGTCCGGTGGAGTTCAAGGCGCCGGGCGTCATCCGCCGCCAGCCGGTCAAAGAGCCGCTGCAGACGGGCATCAAGGCCATCGACTCGATGATCCCCATCGGGCGCGGGCAACGCGAGCTGATCATCGGCGACCGGGGCACCGGCAAGACCGCTATCGCGATCGACACGATCCTCAACCAGAAGGGCCAGGACGTCGTCTGCATCTACGTGGCCATCGGGCAGAAGGCCTCCACGGTGGCCGGCCTCGTGAACCGGCTGGAGCAGTACGGCGCGATGGACTACACCATCATCATCATGGCGCCTGCCTCCACTTCGGCCCCTATGCGGTACATCGCCCCCTACGCGGGCGCCGCGATGGGGGAATACTTCACCTATTCCGGGCGGCATGCCCTCTGTATCTACGACGACCTCACCAAACACGCCGACTCCTACCGGCAGATGTCGCTACTGCTGCGCCGCCCCCCGGGCCGCGAGGCCTTCCCTGGCGACATCTTCTACCTGCATAGCCGTCTGCTCGAGCGGGCCTGCAAGCTAAGCGACAAGGAGGGGGGCGGGTCGCTTACGGCGCTCCCGATAATCGAGACACAGGCGGGAGACGTGTCTGCCTACATCCCGACAAACGTGATCTCCATCACCGACGGCCAGATCTTTCTCGAAAGCGACCTGTTCTACTCCGGTATCCGGCCGGCCATCAACGTGGGCATCTCGGTATCCCGGGTGGGCGGCAACGCCCAGATCAAGGCCATGAAGAAAGTGGCCGGGTCGCTGCGCCTCGACTTGTCCCAGTTCCGGGAGCTGGAGGCCTTCGCCAAGTTCGGATCGGAGCTCGACCAGGAGACGCAGAGGACGCTGGCGCGCGGCGAACGGCTGGTAGCCTCGCTCAACCAGCCCGAGTTCGTGCCCTGGCCGGTGCAAGACCAGGTGATGGTCATATTTGCGGCCACGAAGGGCTATGCTGACGAGGTGCCGGTGGCCGACATATCCCGGTTCAATGGCGGGTTGCGTAACTTCCTGAACCAGCAGCATCCCGAGATCGGGGCAGACATCGTGTCGACCAAGGACCTGACCCCCGATACCGAAGCCGATCTGCGCGCGGCCATAGGGGTCTTTAAAGACTCCTGGTTCGCCGACCGGGGCGAGTCGTAGGAGCCCATGGCCTCGCAGCGAGACATACGCCGGCGCATCGCCTCGGTCCAGAACACCAGGAAGATCACCAAGGCCATGGAGATGGTGGCCGCGGCGCGCCTGCGGCGCGCGCAGCAGCGCATCGAGGCCACCCGGCCTTACGCGCTCAACATGCTCGAGTTCATCGGGCAGTTGGTGCGCTACATACAGGTGGACCTGACAGACTACCCGCTGCTCAAAGAGCACAAGGACATCAAGAGGGTGGCTGTTATCGCCCTCACCGCCGACCGAGGCATGGCAGGCGCGTTCAATTCGAATATCATGCGCCGGGCGCTCGACCGGGTCGACACCTACGCTGCCCAGGGAGTGGCCAGCGACCTCGTCCTACTCGGCCGTAAGGGCTACACCACCGCACGCTTCCAGGGGTACAGGGTGGACAAGGCCTACCTCGACGTGACCGAGCGGACGGCGTTTCTCGAGGCGCAAGCTATCGCCGACGGCACCATCCGGCGCTATACGAGCGAGAGCGTCGATCGGGTGCACCTCGTGTACAACAGGTTCAAGAGTCCGATGGAGCAGTACGTGACCGATCAGGTCATCCTGCCGATCCAGGAAGAGCTCACCAGCCTGTATACGCCGGCGGATGCCGGCGAGCATATGGATTTTCTGTTTGAGCCTTCGCCCGAAGCCGTCCTGGCCGACTTGTTGCCCTCCTATATCGAGATCTCCGTCTACCGGGCGATCCTCGAGGGGATGGCCAGCGAGCACGGAGCCCGGATGACCGCTATGAGGGCCGCCTCGGAGGCGGCGACCGAGATGATCGACGACCTGACCCTGGCTATGAACCGGGTGCGGCAGGCGTCCATCACCCAGGAGATCCTGGAAGTGGTGGCAGGCGCCGACGCCCTGTCCGGATAGAAGGGCTCGTTTCGGAATGACGTTTCGCCGACAGGGTGTGATGGGCGCGACCGAGGCAAGGACGCAGGAAGCGGGGGTAGCAGAGCTACGGACGCGACCGAGGACGACGCATCGGGCCGCGCAGCACGACCTCGGCGGCCGACATGTTGTTCTGAAACGAGCCTAAAAAGGAGGACGCAAGAAAGCGATGGAAAAAGGCAAGATCGTGGAGATCATCGGGCCGGTGCTCGACGTGGAGTTCCCCGACGCGCTACCGGGCATATACAACGCGCTCGAGATCGATGTCGAGACGCCCTCGGGCCGCATCCATCTCGTGGCCGAAGTCCAGCAGCATCTGGGCGACAACAAAGTCCGGGCGGTGGCCATGGACTCCACCGACGGTCTTGCCCGGGGTATGGAGGTCACCGACACCGGCCAGGCTATCTCGGTGCCGGTGGGCGCCGTCACTCTCGGCCGTCTCTTCAACCTCCTGGGCGAGCCTATCGACGAGGGCGAGCCCATCCCGGCGGACGTCGAGCGTTGGCCCATCCACCGCCCTGCCCCCGCTTTCGAAGAACTGGAACCGACCACCGAGGTCCTGGAGACGGGCATCAAGGTCATCGACCTGCTCGCCCCCTATGTGAAGGGCGGCAAGGTCGGACTGTTCGGGGGCGCCGGCGTCGGCAAAACGGTGGTCATCCTCGAGCTCATCCATAGCATCGCTACCCATCATGGCGGCATCTCGGTCTTCAGCGGCGTGGGCGAACGCACCAGGGAGGGCAACGACCTCTACCTGGAGATGAGCGAGTCGGGCGTCATCAACAAGACGGCCATGGTCTTCGGCCAGATGAACGAACCGCCCGGCGCGCGGCTCCGAGTAGGTCTGTCGGCTCTCACGATGGCGGAATACTTCCGCGACGTGATGGGCCAGGACGTGTTGCTTTTCATCGACAACATCTTCCGGTTCGTCCAAGCGGGGTCCGAGGTGTCGGCTCTGTTGGGTAGGATGCCCTCGGCCGTCGGCTACCAGCCGACCCTCGCCTCCGAGATGGGCGAACTGCAGGAGCGCATCACCTCCACGAGACGCGGCTCTGTCACGTCGGTGCAGGCCATCTACGTTCCGGCCGACGACCTCACCGACCCGGCGCCTGCCGGCACCTTTGCTCACCTTGATGCGACGACCGTGCTGAGCCGTGCCATCTCTGAGATGGGCATCTACCCGGCCGTCGACCCGCTCGATTCCACCAGCCGGGCCCTGTCCCGCCAGGTGGTAGGTGACGAGCACTACGAGGTCGCCATCAGGGTGCAGGAGATCCTCCAGCGCTACAAGGACCTGCGCGACATCATCGCCATCCTGGGGATGGACGAGCTGTCCGACGAGGACAAGGTCACCGTGCGCCGGGCCCGCAGGATCCAGCAGTTCCTGTCGCAACCCTTCTTCGTAGCCGAGCAGTTCACCGGGATCCCCGGTAGGTTCGTGCCCCTCAAAGATACGGTCCGGAGCTTCAAAGAGATCATCGAGGGCAAGCACGATGGTCTCCCCGAGCAGGCCTTCCGCATGCAGGGGAGCATCGACGATGTCGTAGCGGCGGCGAGGGCTTCGCACGCCGCAGCGGAAGAACCGGTGGCCGACGCCGCCGGGCCGGTCGCGTCCGCGCCGGCGGCTTAAGGAGTAATCCCTCGTGGCTGACGGCGACAACGTTCACCTGCGTCTGGAGCTGGTCGCGCCCCAAGGACCGGTCTTCGAGGGCGATGTCGACATGGTGGTCGTCCCGGCGGTGACCGGCGAGATGGGTATCCTTCCCCGGCACGCCCCGCTGGTCGCTCAGCTGGCCATCGGGCAGCTGCGGACGCTCACGCCCGAGGGCCAATGGGTCACTTTTGCGGTAGCCGAGGGCTTCGTGAAGGTCCAGTTCAACAAAGTGATAGTCTTGGCCGATACGGCGGAGGAAGCGAGCAAGATCGACGTGGAGCGGGCCGAGAAGTCGGTGGAGCGGGCGCTCCAGCGACTGGAGTTGCACCGTTCGGGTACCGTAGCCGAGGACGACCCCGTCGATCCGTATCGGGAGCAACTAGCATTAAAACGAGCTCGGAACAGGCTCAAGATCGCCCAGATGGCGTGACCATAGCTCGATCCAGAACGAAGATCCGCCGGGCGCCCACCGTGGGCGTGGACGCGATGGACGAGTGCGAGGCAAGGACGCAGGAAGCGCCCGTAGCGGCGCTACGGGCGCGCCCGAGGATGACGCATGGTGCCGACCAGTGCAGGCTGCTTCGTTTTGGATCGAGCTTTCAACCATGGCTCTAGACACTGACGAGCCGCGCCTTCTGGTGCGCGGCGGGCGCCGCTTGGCCGGACAGGTGGCAGTGGCGGGGGCGAAGAACTCTGCGCTCAAGCTCATGGCGGCGTCGTTGCTCGCGCCCGGGACGAGCATCCTGCACAACGTCCCCGACATCCAGGACGTGCGCACCATGCGCGAAGTGCTGGAGCATCTCGGCGCCGTCGTGGAGTTCGACGGAGGCCGCATGACCATCGACACCACGGCGGTGCAGTCCCACGTGGCGCCGTACGATCTGGTGCAGAAGATGCGGGCCTCCATCCAGATCATGGGTCCGCTCGTCGCGAGGTTCGGCCATGCTCGCGTGGCGATGCCCGGCGGCTGCAACCTCGGCCCGCGGAAGATCGATATCCACCTGCGCGGGCTGGCCGAGATGGGCGGCGTGGTGCGGGCCGAGCACGGTTTTGTCGAGGTGACCGCGCCCAAGCTGCACGCCGTGGACATGATCCTCGACTATCCGAGTGTCGGGGCTACCGAGAACCTGCTCATGGCCGCGGTCATGGCGGAGGGGATCACCACGCTGGAGAACGTGGCCCGGGAGCCGGAGATCGTCGACCTGTGCAAGTTCCTCGTCAGCATGGGGGCCGACATCACCGGGGCGGGAAGCTCCACGATGCGCGTGAATGGGGTGGCCGAGATGCACCCCGCGGAGCACACGGTGCTGGGCGACCGCATAGAGGCCGGAACCTTCCTTATCATGAGCGCCGTCACGGGTGGTGACGTGGAGGTGATCGGGATCAGCCCGCACGTGCTCGACTTGTTCCTGTCGAAGCTACGCGGCATAGGAGTGCAGATCCAGGAGAATACGCGCAGCATCCGGGCGACGGGAGATCCCGAGCGCTACTCCGCGGTCGATGTGGCCACGTTGCCGTACCCCGGCTTTCCCACCGACCTGCAGGCGCAGATCATGGTCCTGCTGTCGATATCGAAAGGTGTAGCGGTGCTGACCGAGAACGTCTTCGAGAACCGCTTCGGGTTCGTCGACGAGCTCATCCGCCTGGGGGCCGACATCCGGGTGGACGGCAACCACGCGGTCATCAATGGCGGCCGGGCGCTTACCGGCGCTATCGTGCGGTGTACCGACCTGCGGGCGGGAGCGGCTCTGGCAACGGCCGGGCTCCTCGCCGAAGGCTGCACGGAACTGCGTGAGGTGCACCATATCGATCGCGGATACGAGCGTCTGGAAGAGAAACTGAGGGCCTTGGGGGCCGACGTGGAGAGGGTGACCGCTTCCGCACCCGGCGTTTGCTGATTTCTGGCCGCTGGGTAGGTTCGCGGTAGAATCTATGCTTCGCTCGTTTGCGGCAAAAGGTCGGGAGTAGTTGAGGAAGAAGCGTTACACGCTCCACGAGGTGCAGGGGTCGCCCAGGCGCCGGTGGAAATGGATCGTCATCTGGTCCGCCGTCGCCCTCGTGCTGCTCATCACTGCCGGCGCAGGCGGCTCCTACCTGTGGTTCCGGGGCGAGGTCTCCTCTGCGAATGAGCGGGTGACCCCGGAGATTCGCGCCGCGCTCCAGGAGAAGCCCTCTACCACTCTCACCGCCGAGGCGTCGCCGGGCTCCACAGGTTCCGCCGGATCCGTCAACGAGCCGTCGCCTTCCGCGATGAACCTTCTCGTCATCGGCTCGGACAGACGTGCAAACGACCCCTCCGGCGGCGGCCGCTCCGATACCCTCATGGTGGTCCACATCGATCCCGACCAGAACTACCTCTCCGTGCTGTCGTTGCCCCGGGACCTGCGGGTGGACATCCCCGGGCACGGCAAGGGCAAGCTGAACACGGCCTTCGCCTACGGCGGGCCGGCCCTCGCCATCAAGACCATCGAGCAGACGACCGGGGTGGACATCAACCACTACCTGGAGGTCGGTTTTGACGCCTTCGCGGACATGGTGGACTCACTGGGAGGGGTCTACCTTGACGTCGACAGGCGCTATTTGAACGACACCTACAACTACGAGCCCATCGACCTGTACCCTGGGTACCAGTTGCTGAATGGCTCCGACGCTCTCGACTATGTCCGCTTCCGACACGATCGCAACATGGACTTCGGACGGATGGAGCGGCAGCAGCGCTTCATGTCGTCGCTGCGAGAGCAGGCGATCGGCTGGAACCTCCCGTTTAAGCTCCCGGGCCTGATCTCCGCCCTCTTCCGGAACGTCACCACCGACCTCGACGCCAACGAGATCCTCAGGCTGGCAAGCTGGGGCATCCGCCTCGGCGGTGACCATGTGCGGGCGATCACGCTGACGGGAAGCACGCCAACGATCGACGGCACGTCCTACGTCGTGGTCGGCGACACGCAACTGGCGAAGGCCGTCAGCCAGCTCTTGAACGTGCCGAAGGCCGGGCCGTCGACCGACAGCACGACCAGATCGTCCTCCACAGCAGCGACCGCCGAAGCGGTGGACGTCAGTGGTATAACGGTCGATGTGCTCGGGGCAAACGGCCGCGTGGGCGAAGCGGCCGCGGCCGCGAAGTGGCTGCGAAGCCTGGGGATCGCCGTAGGTACTGCGCGGGACGACAGCACGAACGGCGCCAGCCCCAGCGCCATTGAGTATCCCTCGGGGATGTTGGCCGACGCCAGACGGGTCGCCGAGGTCACGGGCGTGGACCGGGTCAAACTCGACAATGTCGGCCAGGTGACGCTACTTCTCGGTCAGGATTTCACGCTGCCCCCGCAGTTCGCCTTGCCTCCTTCTCCCGACACGATTCCCGACTCCGAGCTCTGGAAGCAGACGGCGGCCGAGGCGCCCTTCGCAGTGCAGGCCCCTTCGTATCTGCCGTCGCGATACACCTGGACGGGGAAGATGCCGGAGCGCCAGCCGGTGTACGACATCAAGGTGGGCGGCGGGATCAAGCCCGCCTTCCGGATGCTGTACGCGTTCAACAGCAGCGAGGATCAGGTCATGGGGATAACAGAGACGTCCTGGTTAAACGCCCCCGCGGCCAGCAAGGGTCTGGAACTTGCTCACGACGGCACCGTCTTCACCGTCGTCCGCAACGACCAGAAGGTCGAGCGGGTGTGGTGGAAAGTGGACGGCGTGCTCTACTGGGTGTCGAACACGCTGTCGCACATGCTCGATCAGGACGAGATGGTCAAGATCGCCGAGTCGATGATCTCCATGCCCGCTCGGTGAAGGTCCTCGCCGGCCCCCGCCTGGACCTTGACGGCGATCCGCTCGTAGGCGCCGACCAACTCGCTGCCGCGATGTGCCGGCGCCTTGCCGGCGAGGGGGGGACGGTGGTCTCCCTTGCCGCTCTCGGGCTCAATAACCCGTACCGGGCGCTGAGCGCCGCCGAGGTCGAGGCGCTCCGGGGCGCGCTGCGGGATGAGCGCGGAGTCGTCGGCTACGTGTGTCGTGGCGCCTCGGCGCCGGGAGGCAGGGCCGGGTGGGTCGCAGTCACCGATCATGCGAACCTCACCTGGCGGTCGCCTTTGGTCGGGCCTAACGACGAGAGGGTAGGGCCCCGTTTTGCCAGCCTGGCGGGCGTGTATGCGCCCGAGGCTGCCTTGACGCTGGGCGTCGAGCAGGACGGTATTATAGTAGCCCCCGGCGTGGTCGCCGGGGTGGCGGACGACCGGGCCATGAGCGACTACGAAACCGATATGGTCGCACGCCTTGGCCCGGCGGCGGTAAGCTCTGAGTTGGTGGCCCCGGTCATCGTCGCAGCCCATATGGGCCTGCGGGTGGCGGCCGTGGTCATGACGGTTTGATGGTCGGGATGCCTGAACAGAAGGAGACGAGTGGTGGTCGCATATGATGTGAAAGACGCGGGCCTGGCGCCGGCCGGCGTGCTGCGGATCGAGTGGGCGGAGAAGGAGATGCCGGTGCTGGCTCTCATCCGCGAACGGTTCGCCAAGGAGAAGCCGCTCGCGGGCATCCGCATCGGGGCGTGCCTGCACGTGACGAGCGAGACCGCCAGTCTGATGCGGACGCTTGCGGCCGGGGGCGCGGAGCTGGCCCTTTGTGCCTCTAACCCGCTATCCACGCAGAACGATGTCGCCGCGGCGCTGGTGGTCGAGTACGGCATCTCGACCTTCGCCATCAAGGGCGAGGACCGCGACACCTACTACCGCCACATGCAGAGCGTCATCAACTCCCGCCCGCAGATCACTATGGACGACGGGGCGGACGTCGTGGGACTGCTGCACACCGAGCGGACCGACGCGGCGGCGGGCGTCATCGGCGGCACCGAGGAGACGACCACGGGCGTCATCCGGCTGAAGTCGATGGAGCAGGAAGGCGTGCTGCGCTACCCCATCGTGGCCGTCAACGCGGCCATGACCAAGCACATGTTCGACAACCGGTACGGCACCGGCCAGTCGACCCTCGACGGCGTCATCCGGGCGACGAACCGCATGATCGCCGGCAAGGTCGTCGTCATCGCCGGGTATGGCTGGTGTGGCCGGGGCGTTGCCATGCGGGCCAAGGGGCACGGCGCCGACGTCGTCGTGCTCGAGGTCGACCCGCTGCGCGCGCTCGAGGCCATCATGGACGGGTACCGGGTGATGCCGATGGCGCAGGCTGCGCCGATCGGCGACATCTTCATCACCGCCACCGGCGACATCCACGTGATCCGCAAAGAGCACTTCGAGGTCATGAAGGACGGGGCGATCGTCGCCAACACGGGGCACTTCAACGTGGAGATCGACATCCCCGCGCTCGAGGCGCTGTCGGCAAGCCGCCGCCGCGTACGGGAGTTCGTGGAAGAGTTCGCCCTCGCGAGCGGTAGGAACGTCTACCTGTTGGGAGATGGCCGGCTGATCAACCTTGCCGCCGCCGAGGGGCATCCCTCGAGCGTGATGGACATGAGCTTCGCCAACCAGGCGCTGGTTGCGGAGTACATGGTCAAGAACGCTGCCAGCCTGCAGAAGAAGGTGTACGACGTGCCCGCCGACATCGATAAGGAGATCGCCCGCTTGAAACTGGCGTCGCTCGGGACCGGCATCGACGTCCTCACGCCCGAGCAGGTGGAGTATCTCGCCAGCTGGAACATGGGGACGTAGAGGTGGCGGGGGTCGACAACATCCGGCCGGTCGTCTGGCGAGACGGCGGGGTGGTGCTGATCGACCAGCGCCGGTTGCCGCTCGAAGAGGTATACGTGACCTGCACCTCGTGGCAGCAGGTGGCGGCCGCCATCTGCGACATGACGGTCCGGGGCGCGCCCGCTCTGGGGGTGACCGCGGGCATGGGCATGGCTCTGGCCGCCCGCTCCGCCCTCGCCGAAGACGGCGCCGATCCTGCTCGTTTCCGCGCTGTGCTCCAGGCTGCATCCAAAGGCTTATTCGATACCCGCCCGACCGCCTATAACCTTCCCTGGGCGCTCAGGGAGATGGAGCGCATCTGGAGCCGCGACGACCTGTCTCCGGCCGAGATAGCCGGAGCCATGGAGCGGCGGGCCGTGCAGATCTACGAAGACGATCTGGCCTCGTGCCGGGCCATAGGCGAGTACGGGGCGGATCTCATCACGGGGGAGCAGCCGGTGGTCTTGACACACTGCAACGCGGGGGCTCTGGCCACAGCCGGATACGGGACGGCTCTGGGCGTCATCCGCTCGGCCTACGCCCGCAACCCCCGGCTGCGCGTGTTCGCCGACGAGACCCGGCCCTTGCTGCAAGGCGCCCGGCTCACTGTGTGGGAGTTGGTCCGCGAAGGTATACCGGTAGAACTGATCACCGATAGCATGGCGGGCTACTTCATGAGGCAAGGCCTTATCACCCATGTGGTCGTGGGCGCCGACCGCATCACCGCCAACGGAGACGTCGCCAACAAGATCGGCACGTACACCGTGTCGGTCCTGGCGCGCGAGCACGCCGTCCCCTTCTACGTCGCGGCGCCCTTCTCCACGGTGGACAGGCAGTTGTCCGATGGGAGCGCCATCCCCATCGAGGAGCGGGACCAGGCGGAGGTGACGGGCTTCGGGGGTGTGCGCTGGGCTCCTCTGGGCGTGAAGGTGCGCAACCCCGCCTTCGACGTCACGCCGGCCGCCAACGTCACGGCCATCATCACCGACCGCGGGGTCGCCAAGCCGCCTTACGGCACCAGCCTGGAGGCGCTCGCATGAGGGTGATGGTCATGGCCGCCGGCAAGGGGACCCGGTTGCGGCCCGTGACCGACCTCCTGCCCAAACCCATGGCCCCGGTCGCCAACCGGCCGGTGCTCCATCACATCTTGCGCCTGCTCAAGCGCCACGGCTTTCACGAAGTCGTCCTCAACCTCCACCACATGCCCGACGCCGTTACAGGCCACTTCGGTGATGGCGCGGCCGTAGGCCTGGATATCCGCTACTCGTTCGAGCCCGAGCTCCTCGGCACGGCCGGCGGCGTCAAGAAGAACGAGGACTTCCTCGGCACCGATACCTTTCTCGTCATGAGCGGCGACGCGCTCACCGACATCGACTTGACCGGATTGGTCGCGGCCCACCGCCGGACCGGCTCCATCGCCACCATCGCGGTCAAGGAAGTGGCCGACCCGAGCCTCTACGGCGTGGTCGTCACGGACGACGACGAGCGGGTAGTGGGCTTCCAGGAGAAGCCCAGCCGAGAAGAAGCCGGGTCGCACCTTTGCAACTGCGGCATCTACGTGTTCGAGCCCGAGATCCTCTTGATGATCCCCGCCGGTGAGTTCGACGATTTCGGCAGCCGGCTCTTCCCCGATCTCCTCAAGTGGCACATCGCCTTTCACTCCCACACCTTCGGAGGCTATTGGAGCGATGTGGGCAATCTGGCCGAGTACTTCCGGGGCAACGCGGACGCGCTCACGGGCAAGGTGGCGGTCGAATTGCCGGGCGAGGAGGTGCGTCCGGGCGTCTGGGTGGACGAGGCCGCCTATGTTGCGCCGTCGGTCCGCATCGAGCCGCCCGTTGTCATCGGCCGCGAATGCTTCCTTGACGAAGACGCGGTGATCGAGGGGCCGACCGTCCTGGGCGACCGCACCGTCGTGGGCGCCGGTGCGCATGTGGTCCGCGCTGTGGTCCTCTCCGACTCGCACGTGACCGCGGGGTCGGTGATCGTCGAGGGGATCGTCGGTCAGAAGCCGGGCCACAGACATGAGCCTTGAGGCGTTACCCGTAGGAGCCGGCAGCCCGCCGGCAAGCGGGGCGCCGGCCGGCGGTCTGAGAGGGCTGGCCCGCTGGTGGCGCGATTCGGTAGCCGAGCCTGTCATCTCGGTGTTGTTCCCCCCACGCTGTGTCGGATGCGGCGATTTCGAGTCCCACCTCTGCGCTTGCTGCGAGGCCTCCCTCGTACCGATCGGGCGGGACTGCTGTCCCCGTTGCGGGGAGCCCGGGCCCCGGCCTCTGGTGGGACGGCGCTGTTCGCACTGTATGGGGGTGGAACTGGCCTACGCCGGCGCGCGCAGCGCCTTCCTGCATGCCGGGGTCGCCAAGCGGATGGTGGTGGAGTTCAAATCGGGCGGACAACCCGTGCTGGCGCCGCTGATGGCACGGCTGGCGACACCCGCCTTTCGAGAGCTCGTATCGGCCG
>Ga0315273_10002138_pt1 | contig 23087 bp, 27 predicted proteins | sample YL17G02_0_MG_FD_205753 | JGI IMG/M metagenome (GOLD analysis project Ga0315273, IMG submission 205753) | Sediment microbial communities from Yellowstone Lake, YNP, Wyoming, USA - YL17G02_0 | ecosystem: Environmental > Aquatic > Freshwater > Lake > Sediment | place: USA: Wyoming | collected...
TATTTATCAGATCATCCCACACAGGTAGTTTATCTTGAAAAATTTCTTGGACCACCGTTGTTGATTGTGAAGCGACAAGAATGATATTGAGAACAGAAGGAACCCGTGCTTCAGGCGGTGCGTGTATTTCTAGCCAATCAATAAGTTCAGATGAAACGCGTGGGTGGGTTTGTTCCCATGAATTTGCGAGATTTCGAATTGGTTCAAGTTCTGCTGTCATGGTTTGGATTATAGTCCGATAATGACAATTGTCAAGCTATAGGACGTGGGAGATTTCCGTGAAATGGGTATTGACAAAGCGTGAAAAATGGGGGACTATGGATATAGATGGGAAGATGTGGTAGAGTTAGGGAATGAAGCTCTTCCTTGGGGAATACGATCATGCACTGGACGAGCGGGGCCGTATAACGCTCCCGCGAAAGATCCGACAAGAGTTAGAAGGCGAACGGGAATTGATACTAGCGAGAGGTTTTGATACATGCATCTTTGGGTTTGACAAGTCCAGTTGGCTCCGCGAAGCGGGAAAGCACCTTGAAACACCGGTGACCGATGAAAAAGCCAGGAATTTGCGCCGCTATATGTTTTCGGGGGCGCAAAAAGAGACACTCGACAAGCTTGGTCGTATTCTTTTGCCTGCCCAGCTCAAGGATTATGCTTCGATATCCCGCAATGTAAAAGTAATCGGCGCCGGGGACCATTTTGAGATTTGGGACAAGAGTAAATGGGAGAAATATGAAGCCACACATACCAGTACTCCTTAAAGAGGTAATGGACGGGCTCCGGGTTGCCCCGGGAAAGCGGTTTATTGACGCGACCTATGGCGGCGGAGGACACACACGGGCAATAGAGGGTAAAGGGGCTAGGGTATTGGGAATAGATGCGGATCCAGATACAGGAGTAATACAGGGGAATTTTCGAGATATCGAAGAAATTGCAAAAAAGCATGCCGTGCCTGCCGGCAGGCAGGGGTTTGATACAGTTGACGGGATATTGTTTGATCTGGGTGTTTCCAGCCATCAACTGGACACGCCCGAGCGGGGATTTAGCTTTCGATTTGAGGACGCGCCACTGGATTTGAGGTTGAATCAGACGCAGGGGATTACCGCTGCTGAATATATTAACAGTATTAGTGAAAACGAATTATATGAAACGTTGGCAACGTATAGTGAACAGGACAATTCTCGGACAATTGCTCATGCTATTGTCCGCGCGCGTCCAATAACAACAACAGGAGATCTTTTAAAAATAGTCAGGAAAAATCAGGCACCGCAAATTTTTCAGGCGCTGCGGATTGAGGTAAATGATGAACTTGGTGCATTAAAAGAAGGACTTGTGGGGGCAAAAAAACTTTTAAAACAGGGTGGAAGACTTGTTGTAATCAGTTTTCATTCGCTTGAAGATCGGATTGTCAAAGCATTCATGCGGGAAGATGGATGGAAGGTAATAACGAAAAAGCCGGTTGTGCCAAGTGACCAAGAGCAATTCGAAAATAAAAGGTCCAGAAGCGCAAAATTGCGTATAGCGGAAAGATTATGAAAATAATACAGTGGCTCGTTATTCTTTTGGTTATCGGTGAACTCGTGTGGACCAATACACTTGTGCGAAGTGGCCGTGATGTGACCGCGACGGATTTGGCAATATCAGAACTCCGTAGACAAAACGAAGAGCTTGCCTATCAGGTAGCGTCGGCTTCGGCAATTTTGACGATTGCACAAAAAGCAAAAGAAGCGGGCTTCGTGACGCCTTTGCCTTCTCAATTTGTTATGATGGGTGGAGAGACTCTGCCTGTGGCTCTCGTTCCATGAGAATTTGGACATTATTTCTTTTTGTCACTCTTTTTTTTAGCATCATCTGTGTGCGGCTATTTTATTGGCAGATTATTGAGGGAGATGCACTGCGTGCGGAGGCCATTGCGCAGTACTCGTTGTCCCTCACAATTCCTTCAGTCCGCGGTGTTATTGCGTCTGTTGACGGAAGCCCTTTGGCGATGAACGAGCAAACTTCACTGGTATACGCAGAACCGAAAAATATCGCAGATACGATAATATTCACTAAATTGGTCGCTCCGGTTTTACGGGTCGAAGAATCGTCGATTTCAGCTCTCCTTTCTATTCCGAATCGCGTGTGGGTGCCGCTAGCCCGTAAAGTTGACCGTGCAATAAAAGAAGAGTTACAGAAATTACCGTTCAAAGGGATCGGGTTTGAGCCCGAGCCGAAACGGTATTACCCGGAAGCGTCCATGGCCGCACATCTTTTGGGATTTGTCGGATCTGACGAACACGGACTGGATCAGGGATATTTTGGGCTTGAAGGGTACTACGACCGGCTGCTTCGCGGAAGGGCAGGGAGTATAGAACTACAGAAGGATGTGCAGGGATCTGCAATTCTGGTCGGGGATGCAAAACGTATTGAGGCAGAAGACGGCAGATCGCTGACACTGTATGTGGATCGAACGGTTCAGGCGATTGTTGAGCGACGGCTCCGGGACGGTATGCAAAAGTACGGAGCTAAAGCCGGGACCGTGACGATTATGGATCCCAAAACCGGTGGCGTGCTGGCAATGGCGGCGTTTCCGGCTTACGATCCGGGTGATTTTGGAGCGTACGAGCGGGATGTATATAAAAATCCGATTGTTGCATCCACATTTGAACCCGGCAGCACGTTTAAAGTACTCGTAATGAGCGGAGCTATTGACCAAAATGCGGTCGCGGCAGATACAACCATGCAGGAAAGCGGGCCGGTGCAGGTCGGGCAATATGCTATCCGGACATGGAACAACGAATATCGCGGATCAATAACGATGACGGATGTTATCGTGCATTCTTCAAACGTTGGCATGGTGTTCGCCGGCGGGCGAATTGGGAAAGAAAAGTTTTTAAAGTATCTGCATGCGTATGGCATAGGAGAGCCAACCGGTATTGATTTGCAGGATGAAAGTTCCGCTGAGCTGCGGCCCGATAACGAGTGGCGGGATATTGATCTGGCGACTGCATCATTCGGGCAGGGGATTGCCGTCACACCGATCCAGATGATACGCGCCGTTTCCGCCCTTGCAAACGGAGGAGCACTTATGGAGCCGCATATCGTAAAAGAAATCATTGACAGCACAGGAAAAAAGGTGGAAATAAAACCTAAAAAAGTGCGGCAGGTAGTAAGCCCGAGGGCGGCAAGTGTGCTTACGGAAATGATGATTGCGGCAGTTGACCGCGGTGAAGCAAAGTGGGCAAAGCCCAAAGGATACCGCATTGCCGGCAAAACCGGGACCGCGCAGATTCCGGTTGCCGGCCATTATGATCCCAAGAAAACGATTGCATCGTTTGTGGGATTTGCACCTGCGGATAACCCGAAGTTCGTTATGCTCGTGACCCTCACCGAGCCCTCGTCATCGCCCTGGGGCTCCGAAACCGCCGCCCCGCTCTTTTTCAACATCGCCCGCGACCTTTTCACCTACTACAGCCTCCCGGCTAGCCAATAAATGGTATAATGCTCATATGTTACGTGCTCTCAAAGGGCTCTATCATCTGCTGGTTGCTGTGTATGCAAACATCCGGTTTGGGTTCCCCAGCAGAAAGCTTACGGTTATCGGTGTGACCGGTACAGACGGCAAAACGATGACAACCACCATTATTTACGAAATTCTGAAAGCCGCGGGGTACAAAACCTCGATGATTACTTCCGTTCATGCGGTCGTTGCAGGGAAAAACTATGATACCGGTTTTCATGTCACGACACCCGACCCCTACTACGTCCAGAAATACCTTCGCGAAGCGGTTGATCACGGCGATACGCACGTTGTTTTGGAAGTTACTTCGCATGCGCTTTCGCAATACCGCGTGTTTGGCGTAAAGTTCGATATCGGCGTCATCACCAATGTGACGCATGAACACTTGGATTGGCACGGGACATTTGAAAAATATTTGCGCACCAAACTGAAACTTTTGCAGAAAGCCCGTACTGCGATTATCAATCGTGATGAAGCGGAGCTGTATAACCGTGCAATGCCGTATTTGCGGCGCAAAAACGTCGTTACCTACGGCATTCGCCGCGAGGCAAAAATTTCACCAAAAATATATCACTTTAAAACACAACTCTTGGGTGAATTTAACCAGTACAACTGTCTTGCGGCAATTGCAGCGGCTGATGCACTCGGAATACCCAAAAAAATTACGCAAAAAACAATATCGGATTTTACCGGTGTACCCGGGCGAATGGAAGTGATTACGACAAAACCTTTTACTGTGATCGTTGATTTTGCTCACACGCCGAATGCCATTGATAAAGCGTTAAAAAGTACCCGTTTACTTACCAAACAACGATTGATTCACGTGTTTGGCAGCGCAGGGCTGCGTGACAAGTCAAAGCGGCCGCTTATGGGGCGCGCATCCGGAAGATATGCAGATGTTATCGTTCTCACCGAAGAAGATTACCGCACGGAAAACGTGGAAACTATTATGGATGAAATTGCCGCAGGCATCGAACCCGGTCCGCAAGTCTACCGGTATCCGAACCGTCAGGATGCTATAGAATTTGCATTGAAGCTTGCGGAGGCAGGCGATCTGGTTATTCTTACGGGAAAAGGTCATGAGCAAAGTCTTGCGCGTGGGCGCGTTGAATACCCGTGGAGCGATCAAAAAGCCGTTAAAAAGGCCTTATCATGATTCAGTCAACACTTCTCAACAGTCTTAGTATTGTGCATGGGTATTCCGAGCGGACGGAAAACAGAGTAGATTTTTTGAAGAAACTCAATATTTTTGAATTTACTCAGGGTCGGCAGGTACACGGTGTGACGATTGCGAAAGTAACGGAAAAAAACAAGGGAAAAATTCTTCCGGGAATTGACGGTCTCGTTTCTCACGGATTACCACTGGGCGTCACATTTGCTGATTGTGTACCGATTCTGGCGATTGATCCAAAAGCAAAGATAATCGGCACGGCACACGCCGGATGGAAGGGGACGCTCGCAGGAATAGCAAAAGAACTAATTCGTGCGATGCGAAATATCGGAGCAAACAGTATATATATTTCCATAGGACCGTCGATTGGTTCCTGTTGTTACTCGGTACCAAAAAAACGGGCAGATAAATTTTCAAAACAAGTTGTGAGTGAGGAACATGGTATATGGTATGTCGATTTACAACAAGCTAATTACGAGATGTTTATAAATCTTAGTATTCCAAAAGATCATATCGACGTGATTCATATGTGTACTTCATGTAATATAGATAAATTTAATTCATATCGAAAAGATCCAAGAAAAACATTTGGCGTACAATTAGGAGTAATAGCATTATGAAACGGATACATTTTGTCGGGATTAAAGGGGTGGCGCAGGCGGCGCTTGCGGTGTGGTATAAAGAGGCCGGATATGCGGTTACAGGCTCGGATGTAGCGGATATATTTCCTACGGACGAAGTCCTGGCAAAGGCAAAAATTTCCGTACTGGATTTTAATCCGAAAAATATTACAAATATTCATCCTGAACTTGTTATTTATACCGGTGCCCACGGAGGAAGAGATAATGACGAAGTGGTTGAGGCATTAGCACAAAAAATTTCAGTCATCCCGCATGGGAAAGCACTTGGCGAAGTAATGCAAGGGAAAAAGCAGATATCAGTCGCCGGGTCGCATGGGAAAACGACAACAACCGCGATGATTGCCTGTATATTATCGCATGCGGGATTTGATCCGTCGTGGGCCATTGGTTGCGGCGAAATTCGCGGATTGGGACTGCCGGGGCATTTTGGCCGCGGAAACATATTTATTGCGGAAGCAGATGAATACGTAACGGATCCGGGGCATGACCTGACGCCGCGTTTTTTATGGCAGCACCCGGATATTCTTGTTGTAACAAACATAGATTGGGATCATCCGGATGTGTATGCATCGCTGGCGGAGGTGAAAGCCGCATTTAGCTCGTTTGAACACCAGGCAAAACGAACAATTACGACGGACGATTTTCAGGTGACGCATATTTCTTTCGGAGAGAAACGCACATTTTTTACGCTGGTGCAAAACGGAATGAATCTTGGTGATTTTACTCTCAAGGTGCCGGGAACACACAATGCAAAAAATGCCGGTCTTGCTATACTCGCGTGCATGGAACTGGGAGTTTCGCGGGAGAAGATTGCCGAGGGACTTCTTGCATTTGGCGGGACAAAGCGGCGGTTTGAGTTTATCGGAGAAATACATGGTGCAAAAATAATCGATGATTATGCGCATCACCCGGGCGAAATTAAAGCGACACTTGCTGCGGCGCGCCAGTGGTATCCGAATAAAAAAATACGTGCGGTGTTTCAGCCGCATACCTATTCCCGTACAAAAGCACTTCTACCGGGTTTTGCGCAGGCATTTGGAAATGCCCATGAGGTTATTCTGACGGACATTTATGCATCTGCCCGCGAGCACGAGACTCTCGGTATTTCGGGTAAGACGTTGGTTGAAGAAGTATCGAAACATCACCCGCACGTTTCGTATGCCCCCGGTTTTGATGAGGTAAAACAAAAATTATTACAAAATTTGCAGCCCACAGATGTTATTCTATTGATGGGTGCAGGAGATATCTATGGTTGGAGCAAGAGAATATTGAATAATGAATCATGAGTTACGTAATAATGTCATTGCGAGCGAAGCGAAGCAATCTCGTGTTTATAACTGGATTGCTTCGTCGAAGGACCTGCCTGCCGGCAGGCAGGCTCCTCGCAATGACACACTAAAATGATTATGAATAAAAATACGAAAATTATTGAAGAATTACAGAAAAAATTGAAAAATCAGGTTGTTGAAAACGAATTACTCGGTAAATATACGACGCTGAAGATCGGGGGGCCGGCGGAGTATTTTTTTGATGCAAAAACAGTTGATGATTTTATTGCTGCAATACGGGTAGGCAGATCGCTTAAGCTGCCAGTATTTATTTTAGGGGGAGGGACAAATATATTAATCGGAGACCGCGGAATCCGTGGTTTGGTCATAAAAAACAGTACGAAAAATATTTCGTTACGCGGCGCAAAAGGGAATAATAGTAGTCAGGTTGTTTTTGTTGAGGCGGACAGCGGGGTGGTGATGAATCAGTTTGTCCGCTATACGGTTGAAGAGGGTCTGTCAGGACTCGAAATGCATTTGGGACTTCCGGGAAGTGTCGGTGGCGCAGTCTCCATGAACTCGAAGTGGACGCACCCAATAGGATATGTGGGAGATATCGTGTATCAGATAAAAATTTTGACGCCGGAAAATGAAATAAAAGATGTGCCATTTCAAAAAAAAACAGACGGTATTATTTTATCCGTTATATTTGAGCTCAAGCGGAGCACGCGCGAAGCGCTCTGGAAGATCGCAAACGATAGTATTGCGTATCGACGGGAAACGCAGCCGCAGGGCGTACATTCTGCGGGTTGCACATTTAAAAATATTTCCAAATCATCCGGTTTTCTTATAGATCACGCGGGATGCAAAGGCATGCATGTAGGAGATGCGTGGGTATCGGATGTGCATGCGAATTTTATTGTGAACCGCGGCGCGGCAACTGCGGCCGACGTGGTACAATTAATAGACAAAATCCGGTCGAAAGTAAAATCGCAATTCGGGGTAACACTTGAGGAAGAAATTGTGAGAGTAGGGGAATTTTAAAATGGATAAATTTATTGTCAATGGAGGAGTGCCGCTGAAAGGTGAAATTACCGTTGTCGGGGCAAAAAATGTTGCTTTAAAAATTCTTGTTGCGTCACTTCTGACGGACGAGGAAATGGTTATCCGCAATGTACCGCAAATCCGCGATGTATTTTTTATGCTCGAAGTTTTAAAAGTTTTAGGAGTCGAATCGACGGTTGACGGCCACACAGTGCGGGTAAAACATACCCATGTGCCAAAAGCAAAAGTTCCTCTTGAAGTGGGCGCGCGTCTTCGAACCTCTTCGATGGTTATCGGGCCGCTTCTTGCGCGTTACGGCGAGGCCACAACACCAAACCCCGGCGGATGCCGGCTCGGTGCACGGCCCATTGACCGCCATATTGATGCACTGAAAGATATGGGTGCAGATATTTCGTACCATTCAGATGACGGGTATTTTTACGGAAAAACGGACGGACTGCATGGTGCGACAATCAGTTTTGCCAAAAATACCCACACGGGTACAGAAACACTTATTTTGGCAGCGGTTCTTGCGCGCGGCCGGACGATTTTGGAAAACGCCGCTCAAGAAGTAGAAATTGATGATCTTATTTCATGCTTAAATCAAATGGGAGCAAAAATTAAAAGAGAAACAGCGCGGAGAATTGTTATCGACGGAGTGAGTGCGCTTCATGGCACAGAATATTCGATTATGCCGGACCGAAATGAGGAAGTGACATTTGCCATAGCCGCGGTAATAACTGGCGGGGACATTCTCGTAAAAAATTCATCCCGGAAAAATTTGGATGCATTCTTATCACAATTTGCCGGGCATGTTGAAACGATTGACGAAACGACCACCAGATATTTTGGAAACGGTCCGATTCTCCCGTCGGATATCTCAACCGCGCAATACCCGGGATTTATGACTGATTGGCAGGCACCGTGGGCAGTCTTGATGACGCAAGCCGCCGGCGTATCGACGATTCACGAAACGGTTTTTGAAAGCAGATTTTCCTATGTATCGGAACTCAAAAAAATGGGTGCGGACATAGAATTTTTTGACCCCGTTGTTGATAAGCCGGAAGATTTCTACAATTTTAACTGGGCAGACCGGGTGGCAGGCTACCATCAGGGGATACGTATAAAAGGTCCCACGAAACTGCATAATGCTGTTTTGAAAATTAACGATTTACGTGCCGGCGCAACGCTTATTTTAGCTGCGCTTTCAGCGTCCGGAGAAAGCACTATTCATGGGGTTGAGCAGGTAGACCGCGGATATGAGAAAATAGAAGAACGGGTCCGCGAGCTCGGTGCCCGGATTGAACGGGTCAAGGAGGACTAATATGGTAAAAGACGTGACACTTATCGTTCTTGCGGCAGGGGCAGGCAAACGGTTTTGGCCGTTTACTACCAGTAAAGCGCTGTTTCCGTTTTTAGGTAATCCACTTTTTGCTCACACCATCGGGGATGCCCCGGTTTCGAACATGATTATTGTGACCAACCCACAGAATGATAACCTCATCCGTTCATATCACTTTCCAATTTCAACGGCAACGGTCGTCCAGAAAGAGCCGCGGGGGATGGCAGACGCGATACTTTCTGCCAAGAGTGCAATCTCCGGTCCGATTCTTATTATTAATGCTGATGATGTTGTTGATCCCGATCTCTTGTCACGCGTTGTGAATACCGGCAAATTTGGCGCAATACCGGGGATAAAACGGCGTGGTCCGTTTGGATATATTCAGTTTGAAGGCGATCGGCCCGTTGGTATTGTGGAAAAGCCTGCTGCGGGTAGTGAACCCAGCGAATACGTTGACATCGTTTGCCATTATATTTCGGACGGGTCTCTGCTCATTTCAGAAATAGAAAAAATAAAAAGTGTCGGAGATGACGTATACGAAAAAGCATTAACGAATCTTATGGCGTATGAACAGTTTGCCTTTATCCCTTATGACGGACCGTTTGCACCACTCAAATATCCATGGCATGTTTTGGATGTTATGCAAACACTGAAAATAAATAAATATACGGGTAAAAATGTGATAATAAAATCAAATGTACTTTTAGAAGGACCGGTGTATATCGGGGATAATGTAAAAATTTTCGAACATACAAAAATTGTAGGACCGTGCTATATCGGCAAAAATTCCGTTATCGGTAATAATTGCATTATCCGCGGGTCGCATATAGGAGCAAATTCGGTTATCGGTTTTAACTCTGACATTACGCGAAGCTATATCGGTGATTTGTGTTGGACGCACAATAACTACATCGGCGATTCGGTGCTTGAGGGAAATATCAGTCTGGGCAGCGGCGCGTGTCTTGCAAACCTGCGGCTTGATGACGGGGAAATTAAGGGAACCGGTAGAAATAAATTAGGCGCGATGATCGGTAAAGGTGTGCGAATCGGTGTCAACGCATCAATCATGCCGGGAGTAAAAATCGGCAAAAATTCTTTTATCGGTTCTGGAGTAATTCTCGATAAAGACCTGCCCGAGGATTCGTTTTGTGTTGCCAAGCCCGGTTATGTGACAGTAAAAAACAATAAAATAGCTCCGGCGCGAAAGCCTTTTGTATGAGCCGACCAATTGTGATACTTCATGGCTGGGGACTTTCCGCCAAAACATTCGCTTCGCTTGTTACGGAGCTTCGAAAACAACAGTTCCGTGTGTATGCTCCTGATTTTCCCGGATTTGACAGTTTGCATATTCCAAAAGAACCTCTGTCGCTTACGGATTATGTAATTTTTTTACATGAATATTTTCAAAAACATTCCATAACAACGCCTATTCTTATTGGTCATTCATTCGGAGGAAGAGTTGCATTAAAATATCAGGAAAAATATCCCGCTCACGCTCTTATTCTTACCGGAACTCCGGGTTTTACGCCGATTTCTAAAAAGAAGCTTGCGATTTTTATTACTATCGCGAAGGTTGGTGGAACACTGATGTCTTTGCCGGTGTTATACCGACTCAAGGACCGTGTGCGTTTATGGTATTACTATGTGGTCGGAGCGCGGGATTTTTACCGTGCAGAAGGCGTGATGCGCGAAACGTTCAAAAATATTGTTAAAGAACCGCTTGTGAAATGTATGGAGGCGATTCGTGTCCCGACCATTCTCGTTTGGGGAGAAGATGATATTATTGTGCCGGTTCGCGTAGCGCATATGATGATGAAGGTTATTCGCAGCGCAAAACTTATAGTGATTCCCGGTGAAGGCCATAACGTACCATTTAAAAATCCTAAAAAATTTGTTGACTCAATCTATGATTTCCTGTTCTCTCTCACCTAATACCGAAGTTGATGACGTATTATTGGCGTTGCGTCTTCTTTTCGCGCCGTGGCGTTGGAAACGCGGAACGGCGATAGGAAAAGTTGAGGCGAAATTTCATGGCGTATCATTTAACAGCGGACGTTCGGCTCTTTATGCAATTTTACAATCGTACAATATAGGCCGCGGTGATGAAGTTATTCTTCAGGCGTTTACCTGTGTCGCCGTTGCCGATGCAATTTTCCGGACCGGTGCAACGCCCGTTTTTACGGATATTGACCTGTCTTATTGTATGGACCCAAACGATTTTGAAAAAAAAATTACCAGGCGGACAAAAGCAGTTATCGTTCAGCATACATTCGGTGTGTCTGCAGATATTGATCGGATTATTACCATTGCGAAAAAACACGATATTCGTGTAATTGAAGATTTTGCCCACACCATGAGTTTACCGCTCAAAGGTGATGCGGGATTTTACAGTTTCGGAAGGGATAAAGTACTCTCAAGTGTATTCGGAGGACTCGCGATCGGAAACGTGAAGCAATTTCATAAAAAGTTAGAATATCCGTCATACTTTTGGATTTTTCAGCAACTATTGCACCCGGTTGCTTTTGCGGTCATTTTGCCGTTATATCGAATATATATCGGAAAAATATTACTTGTTATTTTGCAGAAACTCGGACTATTATCTTTTCCGCAAATTTCTGAAGTAAAAAAATATCCCAATGCACTTGCTATACTTCTTTTACACCAGTTGAAAAAACTTGACCGGTATACGAAAGAGCGGGAAGCGGCGAGCGCGGTGTATGGAAAGAAATATCCGTATGTGCGTTTCCCAATGCGCGTTGATAATCCTGCAAAGGTGATTGCAAAAGCAAAAAAGAACGGTGTTCTTTTAGGAAACTGGTATCACAATGTCGTAGATCCGACACCGGAACCATACAAAATCATATCTTGCCCGCACGCGACGGAAGCAGCAAAACATATCATTAATTTGCCGACCAGAATTTCAGTAAAAGATGCAAAAAAGGTTTTAAGCTTGATATGAACATGATTTACGTAATAATGTCATTGCGAGATCCCGACGTTTCGTCGGGGCGCGGCAATCCCATTGGTATCGTGCGGGATTGCTTCGTCGAAGACTCCTCGCAATGACAAGTTAAAGGGTGTAGCGTTGCGTAACTCCTGATATGAAAATTGAAAAACTGGTTGTCGGGCAAATGGCTACCAATTGTTATATTGCAGGCGGTATGATCATTGATCCGGGTGATGACCCGGAATATATTATTGACCACCTGCAAACGAAACCAAAAATGATTGTCGTCACACACGGCCACTTTGATCACATCATGGCGGCATATGCCTTACAGCTTGCATACAACATTCCGTTTTATATTCACGAAAAAGATATATTTTTACTTTCCCGCATGCAGAGCGCGGCAAAACATTTTTTAGGCCTTAAACATGTTGATCCGCCGCCAAAACCATCGCCGCTCACCATTCCTTTTATTCACACGCCCGGTCATACCCCTGGGAGCATTTCTTTACAGTTTGACAATGCGCTTGTGGTTGGCGATACTGTATTTGCCGACGGCGCGATCGGGAGAACTGATTTTTTGTATTCAAAACCATTGGAGCTAGCATCATCAATCGAAAAAATCCGTTCATTCCCAAAAGGCACCCGCATCCTCCCGGGTCATGGTGAAGAATTCGTTTTATGATGAATATAATCGCTAAATGGGTTTTAAACGCGCTTGCGCTGTATATCGTGGCAAGAATTCTTCCGGGGATTCATCTTTCGGACTTCGGCAGTGCGCTTGTGGCGGTCGTCGTCATCGGGCTAGTGAATGTACTTATCAAGCCCATTCTTTTTCTTTTCACATTACCCGTTACTTTTATTACTTTTGGATTATTTGCGTTAGTCCTGAATGCGCTTATGTTTATGCTTGCCAGTTCCCTCACCCCCGGCTTCAAAATCGACGGCTTCACCACCGCCCTCCTTGGCTCCATTCTTCTTTCCCTTATTACCACAATCCTCCATTCACTCGTGCAATGAAGTAGTCAATAAAAAACTATAGTATAATGACTTCATGCCGAATATCGAGATATCAGGACATACATCATTATCCGATAAGTATTATTTATACTTTGACGGTAACGTCATAATAATAACACAAGTTTTTGATATACAAGCGCACGTAATACACATTCCGGCTGATGTTGCTGAACTGATAGAGCTTGCTAGAGAAAACAAAATTTCTATTACGATATTTCCGGGAAATAAACCGGTTGCGGACTTTTGGAATTCACTAGGGCCTGCCAGAACCGGCGAAGCATTGTTTGACGGAAAGCCAATCGGAAAAAATGGATACATCATTCAAAGCGTTGATACGGTGATTTCATCGCACTAATCTTCATTCTTTTGTTCAACAAAATAGTTATAAAAAAAGCTATAGCATTTTTATTGACTACTTAGATAATTTGGTGCGGGTGCGATACAATGGAGGCTACACATGCTGAAAGAAGCTGTTTCTAAAAAAGTGTGGAATGCAGTTGTGGCGAAGCACGCGCCGATGGCGCTGTTTCAGAGTTGGGAGTGGGGAGAGGTGGAGAAAAAGCTCGGGCACAAAATTTGGCGACTCACCTGGCCCGAAGGAATCGCGCAAATCGTTAAAGTGCAAGCACGTCGCGGAACGTTTCTCCATATCCGCCATGGCCCGATTGGGAAAGTCGATTTTAATGATTTAAAAAATCTTGCAAAAAAAGAAGGCGCGTGGTTTATCCGTGTGAGTCCGCAAATTGAAGATTCAGAAAAAAACAGATTATTTTTTCAGAAAAATAATTTTGTTCCCGCACCAATTCATGCGATGGACGCAGAAGTTTGCTGGGTGCTTAATCTTGATAAACCGGAAGAAGAGCTTCTTGCCGGTATGCGAAAAACAACGCGGTATGAAATTAAACATGCTACACCAGCGGTTGCGAAAAGCAAACATATAGATGATTTTTTAAACTTATATAACGAAACCTCGAAACGGCATAATTTTACAGAACATAAAGGGATTCGTGAAGAATTTGAAACGCTTGACTGCGATTTATTTTTGGCATCGCACGACAAACAGCTCCTTGCGGCGGCAATAATTGTGTATTTTGGCGATGAAGCGATTTATCATCACGGTGCGTCAATGCCCAATAAGGTAGGAGCGTCGTACGCACTCCAGTGGGCGGCAATACGGGAAGCAAAAAGGCGCGGGAAAAAACTCTATAATTTTTGGGGCATTGCACCGGAGGAGAGTAAAAATCACCCCTGGCACGGCCTCACGACATTCAAAACCGGCTTCGGCGGCCGGCTCGTTCGCTTTGCCCACGCGCAGGATCTTCCGGTTTCACCGCTGTATCTTATTCCTAAAACGATCGAGACTATCCGTAAACGGATCAAAGGATATTAGTTTATGCTATACTTAAAAAATCCATGAGAGAACTGTTACGAAAGCACACAATTTCTTTCAAGAATGCGTTTGCCGGGCTATGGTGGGCGGTCGCAACGCAGCCGAATTTCCGTGTCCATCTTGTCATTTCTTCGATTGCGTTGTATTTATGCTCGTATTTTCAGGTTACTCAGACGGAGTGGGCGATCATAATATTCACGATCGTCTTGGGACTTTCGGCGGAGTTAATTAATACCGCACTTGAAGCAATGACCGATCTTATTACCACGGAGTGGAAAATGGAAGCAAAAATCGCAAAAGACGTCTCTGCCGGCATGATGCTCACGGTTGCTATCGGCGCCGTGGTTGTAGCGCTTGCCGTATTTGGCCAGTATATTTAACACCAATATGGCTTTTTTACTTGGATTATTATTAGTTACGTGGTTGACGACAAGCATCCTCTATATCCCGTTTATCAAGCTTCTTTACCGGTGGCGGATGCAGCGTTGTAACCAAAAAACCCTCGACGCGTTTGATAAGCGTACGCCGATTTTTGATAAATTTCACCAGAAAAAAGCAGGCACACCGGTCGGCGGCGGGCTCCTCATTATTCTCGTCACGACTGTTTTTTTTCCGCTCGCGCTTATCCTTATGCGCTATTTCTGGCTCCCCATTACCGCGGTGTACCCGATTGCCAGTGAAATAAAAATACTCCTGTTTACGTTCATTTCATTCGGCGCGCTCGGGCTTCTGGACGATATCAAAAAAACATTCGGCGTGTCTTCCGGATTTTTCGGTCTGCGGCTGCGGCATAAACTTATCCTCGAGCTTTTCCTGGCGGGTATCGTGAGCTTTTGGCTCATTTATAATCTGAAGATAGATATTTTTTATGTACCTATCCTGGGAGTATTCCGGCTCGGCTGGTGGTATCTGCCATTTGCGACTCTCGTTATTATTTCGTTTGCCAACGCGTTTAATATCACCGACGGGCTGGACGGGTTGGCATCGGGAGTCTTAATGGTGGGCCTCGTTGCCTTTTGGTTCATATCGGCATCAATTCTGGATACGCCGCTTTCCCTTTTTATCGCCATCTGGCTCGGGAGCCTCATTGCGTTTCTCTATTTCAACATCTACCCGGCACGTATCTTTTTGGGCGACGTGGGGGCGCTATCTTTCGGGGCAACGCTTGCCGTCGTCGGGCTAATCCTCGGGAAAGCGCCGGTATTAATTGTCGTCGGTGGCATATTCGTCATTGAGGTAACATCGTCACTAGTACAGCTTCTTGCAAAAAAGTTTTTGGGGCGGAAACTTTTTGCCGTGGCACCGTTTCATCTGTGGCTTCAGTACAAAGGCTGGCCGGAGCCCAAAATCGTCATGCGCATGTGGGTGATTTCCATCATATTTGCCATCTTCGGCTTGTGGCTTGCCCTTTTGACGAAAGTGCCTGCTATATGACGAGCTCTCCGATTGGTATTTTTGATTCCGGTTTTGGCGGCCTCTCTATTTATAACAGTATTATCAAGCTTCTTCCTCACGAATCAACCATTTATTTCGGCGATCATGCATATCTTCCCTACGGAGAAAAGACTAAAGCACAAATCCGTAAACGTGCAAAAAAACTTATCAACTTTTTTATATCAAAGCACGTGAAGCTCATTGTTGTTGCGTGTAATACTGCTACCATTGCCGGTATTGATCAATATCGGAAATGGTATCCCGATATTCCTATCATTGGTGTTGTTCCCGTCGTAAAAACCGCAGCAGAGGTTTCAAAAAGACATGCATTTGCTATTTTATCTACCATGTTTACTTCTCGCAGTGTTTATCAAAAACAACTCATTCATAAATTTGCGTCGACATCTCATGTATATAATCTTGGATGCTCAAACCTTCTGTCGTTTGTTGAAAAAGGAATACTCCATAGCAGTATGATTATGAAAGAATTACGATCGATTCTTACACCAAAGATTATACAGCGGGTCGATTGTATTGTTCTGGGGTGTACACACTATCCGTTTTTACGTGATTCGATTCGTGCTATAGTGGGAAAAGATATGCAGTTATTGGATTCGGGAGGGGCAGTGGCCCGGCACGTAACGCGGATTCTTTTGCATAACAATATCGCATCACACGGTCCGGCGGGACATGAATTTTATTCAACGGATCCGGAAAATAAATCGAACGTCGCGTCCAAACTCATCGGGAAAAAAATTATCGTTCAATATGCACATATTTAAAAATAAAAACGTCGCTATTTTGGGGTTGTCAGTCGAAGGACTGGATTCAGTGAAGTTTTTCCAATCGGAGGGCGCACACATCTGGTGTTGCGATCGAAGAACCCGCGAAGCATTGGGTGCTACGTACACAAATCTTGAAAATATTGCCGAAGGATTTCAATTAGGTGACAGTTATTTAAATGATTTAGAAAGATTTGATTATATTGTCCGAACACCTGGTATGAATCCCCGGCTGCCGGAGCTTAAAGGAAAGGCGGTGACCAGCTCCACAACACTTTTTTTTGATCTGTGCCGTGCGCCTATTATCGGGGTGACCGGGACGAAGGGTAAAGGAACGACCAGTACGCTCATTTCCGAAATGTTGAAAGCCGGCGGAAAACACGCTTGGCTGGGCGGCAACGTCGGCGTCCCCCTTTTATCAAAAGTCCACCATATAAAACCAACTGACTGGGTTGTTTTAGAACTTTCTTCTTTTCAACTGGAAGATCTTACAAAAAGCCCCCATATTGCCGTTGTTTTACGTACGACGCAGGAACACCTGATGAATCAGGATAAACTTGCCACGAACTTTCATCCGACACGGGAGGCGTATGTTGAAGCAAAAAAATCCATAGTTAAATACCAAATATCCGAAGATTTCGCTATTTTAGATGCCGATGATCCAACGAGCAGATCGTTCGCACATGAAACACCTGCGAAGATTTTTTATTACTCCCGAAATAAACCATATATGTCGCTCGCAGAAATAACACTTCGCGGGAAGCATAATCTGGATAATGTTTCTGCTGCGGCACTTGCGGCAACCGTCGCCGGAGTTCCGGACAAAACAATCCGCGGGGCGGCCGCAGTATTCAAAGGATTGGAGCACAGACTCGAAGAAGCGGGAGTAAAAGACGGGGTTTTGTATGTGAATGATTCTTTTTCTACAACTCCGGAAACAGCAATTGCAGCTTTTGAATCATTTGACGAGCCGGTTATTCTTATTGCCGGCGGATCGGAAAAGGGGTCGGATTTTACCGAGCTTGGGCAAATTATTGCCAAAAAACGCCCGAAAGCTATCATCGCAATCGGCGCGATGGCAGGCCGTATCATTGCAGCGGCAAAAAATGCCGGGTATGCGGGAAACATTATTTGCGGGCTTACGAATATGCACGATATCGTACGGGCCGGTGCGCGTCTTGCTAAGCCGGATGATGTTGTGCTTCTTTCTCCTGCCTGCGCATCGTTTGATATGTTTGCCAATTATAAAGAGCGCGGCAAGCAATTTAAATATGAAGTTTCCCTTCTTTAAACGAACGCTCCGGCCGCCGGACCGGTGGATCATGTTCACGGTACTCGCCCTTTCCCTGTTTGGTATTCTCATGGTGTATGATTCCTCAGTCGCCATCGCGGTCCGCGATTTCGGCAATCAGTATTACTACGCACGCGAACAAATAAAGTGGTTGGCCCTGGGGTACGTGGCACTGGTCATCTGCTCATTTGTTGACTACCGCGCGTGGAAAACGGTAGCGCTTCCGCTTCTTCTGGGAACGATCGTTCTTTTGATCACTGTTTTTTTTCCGGGTGTTGGCATAGAGGCGCTCGGAGCCCACCGGTGGATCAATTTCGGCGTTTTTGTGCTGCAACCTGCGGAACTGGCTAAGTTTACGCTGGTTATCTATTTATCGGCATGGTTTTCACACCAGGAGCGGGGGAGATTTTTTTCGTTTCTCCTCTTACTGGCGATGGTCGTGGGGTTGGTCATTATCGAACCGGATTTAGGGACGAGCGTCATTATCGTGAGCATTGCCGTTATTCTCTATTTTGCATCAGGCGCGCCCTTAACACATTTTGCAATGCTTCTGCCGACGCTTGCCTTGGCGCTTTTAGGTCTTGCGATTGTTTCACCGTACCGTGCGGCGCGGCTTACCACATTTCTTCATCCCAATACGGATATCCAGGGCGCCGGATATCATATTCATCAGGCGCTTCTGGGTTTAGGGTCCGGCGGGTGGTTTGGCGTGGGTGTGGGAATGTCGCGGCAGAAGTATGAATATCTGCCGGAGGCAAATACGGATTCGATTTTTGCCATTATCGGCGAAGAATTCGGATTTATCGGGTCCCTTGCGGTGATACTTACGTTTCTTTTTCTTGTCTGGCGCGGTTTCCGTGTGGCCCGCCGCGCTCCTGACCGTTTTGGTACAATGTTAGCGCTGGGGGTAACGGCGTGGATTGCGATGCAAACAATTATTAATTTATCGGCAATGGTAGCACTCTTACCCTTAACCGGCGTACCGTTGCCGTTTATTTCTTACGGCGGATCGAGCCTTATTATTATGCTTGCGGCAGTCGGAATATTACTTAGCGTCAGCAGAAAGGCCCAGCGGTGAAGAAAAAACTATTCATCTGCGGCGGCCATGTAACACCGGCAATTGCAGTTATTGATGAATTAACGGACGATTTTGACATCGTTTTCTTGGGGAGAACTTCTGCTGTGGAACACACGCTCATGAAAGAAAAAGGGATACGTTTTTTACCAATGCGTAAAATTCCCATTGGCTTTTTACAGGCATGTTGGTATTGTTTGCGAGAAAAACCCGATTGCATAGTGAGTTTTGGGGGATATGTGGCGTTGCCTGTGGCGATAGCAGGATGGATATTGGGGATTCCGGTTATTACCCATGAACAAACACTGGTACCCGGCCGGGCGAATCGGATAATTGCAAAGATTGCGCGCCGCGTATGCGTGACATTTCCGGAAACGCAAAAACAGTTTCCTTCGTCGGTGATTACCGGGCTTCCGATGCGGAAAGAATTATTTGTATCGTCCGAATATAAATCTCCTCGGCCGCTTTTGTATATCACCGGAGGATCACAGGGGGCAAAGTCATTAAACGAAAGAATAATGCCCGCCATAGAGATTCTTAGAAAGCAATTCATGATCATTCATCAAACGGGGCCGGCAACTTTTATTTCCGCTTCGCGCTTAGCCGGGATTTTACAGCATGCAAAAATAATTATTGGGAGATCCGGGGCAAATACTACCATGGAGCTTGCCGCTTTGGGGTGTGTCGCTATTTTTGTGCCGCTTCCTTGGTCAGCAGGCGGGGAACAGTTGGCGCAGGCGCGTTGGCTTGCCGCCCGCGGTAGCGCGGTTGTTATTGAACAAAATATGCTTACAAAAGAACGATTACTTAATACTGTGCATATGATAGTAAATTCTTATGACGGGTACAAAAAAGCCGCAGAAAAGCTTGCTCGAAATATCCCACGGAACGGGGCTAAGTGCATAGCAGACGAAATCCGCTCATTGGTATGAAACTGGTACTGGGCATTTTGCTATCAATCGGTGTATATTTTTTGGTTACAAATATTTTTGCAATCCGGGAAATACAAATTACTGGTGGAAATATTAAAGTAGAAGTAGATAAAAAAAAGCTCCCCAAAACGCTTCTTTTTTTTCCGTCGGATAAAATCCGGAAAGAAATGCTTCAGAATAATCCAGTCCTTGCGGATATCCGTTTCGAAAAAAAATACCCGTATACCCTCATCATCATTCCGACACTGCGGTCTACCGCGGCAATGCTTATCACGGCTTCGCGTCAGGTGTGTATGGACCAAAATGGTACGGTGCTTGCCGATTGCGACCGCGCCGACCGTGCGGTTCCCAAAATCTATGCACCGTTATCCGTTCTGCGGATCGGGCAGCAGGTCAGTGATACCGGTGTAAAGGTTGCACTTTTGTTTCTTGCCGGAATACAAAATACGCTGCCGGTTGAGACGATTTCAATTGCCGATGATGGCGTCCTTACAGCCCATACAGAAAAGTTAGACATTTTATTTACTCAGGACGCGGATACGGCATCCATCGCAAGTACTTTACAAACACTCATGACGGGGTTTAGAATAAAAGGAACACTGCCCGCTATCATTGATTTGCGTTTTGACAAACCTGTTATAACATTGTAATCAACCATGGCACACGACCGCACGGTATCCGGCATCGACGTCGGCACAAGTAAAATTACGACCCTCATTGCTACCATTTCCGAAGATGCGGATGCGCGTGTTATCGGCGTTTCCACCGTACAAAGCCGCGGCCTGCGTAAAGGCCAGGTGGTGAATATTGAGGAAGCAACAGCTGCAATATCCCAGTCTCTTGAAGCCGCCGAACGGATGGCTGGTACACAAGTTGAGCGTGCTTTTATTTCCGTCGGAGGCGCACATATTGCATCACAGAATTCCCATGGGGTGGTTGCGGTTGCGGAGCCTGACCGGGAAATTGCAGCGCATGATGTAGCCCGTGTCGTAGAGGCGGCAAAAGCAGTCTCGCTCCCCTCATCTCGTGAAATTCTCCATGTGCTGCCGCGCGGCTATGTGGTTGACAGCCAGGAAGGAATCGTTGACCCGGTCGGGATGACCGGTGTACGGCTTGAAGTGGATACGCATCTTGTAACCGGCGGGGCGACCGCGGTACGAAATTTACGAAAATGTGTGGAAGAGTTGGATGTTGATGTAGACGGCATGGTATTTAGCGGTCTTGCTTCATCCATTACGTCACTTACCGATACGGAAAAAGAACTTGGTGTGGTACTGATTGATATTGGAGGCGGAACCACGGATGTTGCGATTTTCGTGGAAGGCGCACTGTCATACTCTTCAGTTATCCCGATCGGCGCCATCAATATTACAAAAGATTTAGCAGCGGGACTTCGTGTATCTTTGGAGAGCGCGGAAAAAATAAAATTAATGCTCGGGCAAGTACCGCAAGTTGCGACTGTTGCAGATTCCCCCAAAGGAGATAAACATGATGAAATTGATGTTTCAGGATTAGGACTACCCGAAGAGTTACGGTTACTTTCCCGCCGGACCCTTGTGGAGGGAATCATTAAACCCCGCTTAAACGAAATATTTACTATGGTAGGCCTTGAAATTAAACGGAGCGGATTCGGGGGCATGACTCCGTCAGGTGTCGTGATTACCGGAGGAGGAGCGGAAACGGTCGGGGCAGTGGAAGCGGCGCGCAGAAACCTCGCCATGCCGGTTCATATCGGCACTCCTAAAAAAATTACCGGGCTTATTGACGAAATCATGACCCCGGCGTATACGGCGGCGGTAGGCATTCTTTTGTTTGGGGCCAAAAATGCCGAGCCGGAAACCCGGAACGTTTTTCGCGGATTTGGGAAAATCGGTGAGAGAGTACAAATCAAAGGACTTGCAGGAAAGGTCATCGATCTGGTAAAGTCGTTTATGCCCTGAAAAAATCTTCGATTTTTCCAGGGTAAACCCTGCCCCACAGCCTGCCTGCCGGCAGGCAGGTCTGCCTCTGAGATCGGAATTATGTTAATCAAGCCCGATATAGCTCGTTTTGCCAAAATTAAGGTCATCGGTATCGGTGGCGGTGGTTGTAATGCCATAAACTCCATGATCGGGGTAAACCAGATAAACGGCGTGGATTTTTTGGGCGTGAACACCGACGCGCAGGCACTTCTGACCTGTCTTGCCCAAACCAAAGTACAGATCGGGGAAAATCTAACGCGCGGACTGGGTGCCGGCGGAAGTCCCGAAATCGGCAACCAGGCAGCGGAAGAATCCCGTGAAAAAATCAAAGATTTTCTCCGGGATACGGATATGGTATTTCTCACATGCGGAGAAGGGGGCGGTACCGGTACCGGCGCTACGCCGGTAATTGCCGCAATAGCGAAAGAACTCGGCGCCCTTACCGTTGCTGTCGTCACGAAACCCTTTCATTTTGAAGGTACGCGCCGGATGGTGACGGCCGAAGAGGGCATCATGAACCTCAAGGATAAAGTAGATACCCTTATTGTGATTCCCAATCAGCGGCTTTTAGAAGTGATCGATAAAAAAATGACCCTTCTGGATGCCTTCAGGGTTACGGATTCCGTGCTTGGACAGGGCGTTCAGGGAATTGCGGATCTTATTACCATGCCGGGACTTATCAATGTTGATTTTGCCGATGTGCGTACGATTATGACGAGCGCCGGCAGCTCGCTCATGGGCATCGGGACCGGCGTCGGGGAAAACCGCGCCGCGACTGCAGCCCGTACCGCTATTGCTTCACCGCTTCTTGAAATTTCTATTGAAGGGGCAAAGGGCGTACTCTTTAATATTACCGGCGGCAATGACCTGACTATGTCTGAGGTTGATGAAGCAGCCAAACAAATTGCCTCAGCGGTTGATCCGGATGCCAATATTATTTTCGGGGCAACGATTGATCAGAATTTGGTGGATCAGGTAAAAATTACTGTGATTGCCACCGGCTTTGATGAAACAAAAAAGCGTTTGCGCGAACTTTCCGGTCGCCCAAGTTACAGTACCATTTCCCAGCCCGCGGTGCGCGTCACCCAAACATCCAACCAACAGCCGCTGCCTCCGGTAACCAAAGACGACGAAATTCCCCCCGAAGAAGACGAATTCGACATCCCCGCATTCCTGCGACAGCGGAGCTAATTGACAGCCTATTCAAAGATATTTACTATTCTGATTCGCGAAGAATGCTATCAGAGTAGCTTGGGGTTTGAGAGTGGAGACTAGAAAACTAATCTT
>Ga0315273_10002139_pt1 | contig 23085 bp, 23 predicted proteins | sample YL17G02_0_MG_FD_205753 | JGI IMG/M metagenome (GOLD analysis project Ga0315273, IMG submission 205753) | Sediment microbial communities from Yellowstone Lake, YNP, Wyoming, USA - YL17G02_0 | ecosystem: Environmental > Aquatic > Freshwater > Lake > Sediment | place: USA: Wyoming | collected...
GTAAAGCCAATAAAGGCCAATCGCAAATAGGCGGGCTTGCGGTGCCCAGCCAGATGGGACAAGCAGCAGGGATTACGGCGCCCGGTCAGGGGAGACAAGCAGGAGCTGTTACAGCCAAGCCAATCGCCTTTGTTCCTCCCTGGCATGGGCAACAAAACCTCGACGGCGTAACCAGTGCTACACCAAAGGCAATGTCTTTTAATCAGGCTATTGGAATTGTTTCTCCATCAGTTGTCAGTATTAATACATCCGGAAGCCAGCAGCAAATGGCTTCCGGAATCATTGTTAATAGTATTGGGTACGTCCTTACTAACGAACATGTTGTCAGTGGGGCAAAAGATATCGTAGTTACGCTTACTTACGACCAGCTTATGAAATCCTATCCGGCCCAGGTATTTGACAGCAGGCCGGACCTGGATTTGGCCATTTTGAAAATGAAATCAACCGGCAAAGAAGTATTCACGCCCGTGCCGCTGGGCGATTCAGACTTGGTATATATCGGGCAGTGGGTTACGGCAATAGGCAATCCGTTCGGTTTGTCGCAGACCGCTTCGTCAGGGATGGTCAGCAATGCTAATCGAACTCTGACCGCTGGAGATAATGTTTTTGAGGGTCTTATTCAAACCGATGTTGCAATTAATCCTGGTTCCAGCGGTGGCGCCTTAGTTAATCCACAGGCTGAGGTGATTGGTGTCAGTACCGCTATTTATTCGCCTACACAGGCTTTTAGCGGCATCAGTTTTGCGATTCCGATCAATCAGGCAAAGATGGCATTCCCCGATTTAATAGAAATAGTTCAATCGCCATTGGCCAGGCTAAATACACGGACGGCTAAAGCCAATATGAATGGGCCCAGGCCTTCTGCCCCTGCGGCCATGGACCTGCAAATGATGGCGGCTAATCGCACTGCGAGCCCGCCGAGACAGCGGTGCTGGCTGGGGACAAGTGTCTCTCCCATAAACAGTGCCGTGGCAAGAGAATTAAATGTGCCGACCGTTTACGGAGTCCTGGTAAATCGTGTTATTGGAAATTCTCCTGCGGCAAAAGCCGGCTTGATGAGGGGTGATGTAATCTTTCGAGTCGATTCCAGAAGTATTAAAGATGAAGCTATGCTTTGGTCGATTTTGGCAGACAAAATGGCTGGTGACACGGTAGAGTTAACTTTATTCAGGAAGGGTACAAAGAAAACATTGCCGCTCACACTGGAAGCTGAGCCGCCAAATGTCAGTTCATCAGTTTCCAATCCGCCGCCCATAACAGCAAATGCGAAGGCCCCTCATTCTTACCGTGGTCAGTGCGCCAACTGTCATACTATCATGTCCGGAGGCCAAATACTCACAGATGCAGGCGGCGACCGGCTTCCCAATTCGTCCGCCTTTCAGACCGGCCCGATGGCGTCGGCAGGAACATTGCCATCTCCCCTCAAGCAGAACGCCGCAGGAAAGGAGTTCGTCGAGGGACATTGGCTGGGGCTGGAGGTAATCGAGCTGACTACGGAACTGGCCACAGAATATCAGATTCCCCGGGGGCAAACCGGCGTGCTGGTTGACGAGGTTACGCTTGAAGCTGCCGAGTCAGGCATCCTGGCAGGGGATATGGTCCAGTCAATAGGCGGTTTTCCTACACCTGATCTGAAGGCATTTTTCAATGCTACGCAGCGCGAGCGCGTAATGGAAGCAAGGAAGGCAAAGGTTGTCGTCAGCCGCCGGGGTAGCAAGCAGACATTTTTTATGACGGCCCGTAACACGAACATACTGGGCCTGGCTCAAATGGAGGCGGCGCAGCCGATCCAGCCGAGTGCTCTACGCCCGCATCGTTACCGCGGGGCCTGCACCAACTGCCATGTTTTCATGCAGACCGGAGGCCAACTGCCAACAGACGCAGGCGATATACTTCCTAATACGCCGCCCATAACAGCAAACGCGAAGGCCCCTCATCGCAACCGTGGCAAGTGCGCTAACTGTCATGTTATCGGATAAGGGATAATGGAGACCAGGGAACATGGTAGACAAAATAGCAAAAGTTGACGAAAGATGTAAGAGATGTGCCGATGTGTCAAAGTGGTGCGGTCTTACGGGGAATATTTTCCTGACCCTATTCAAGGGTTACATAGCTATCCTCACCGGGTCACTGGCATTAATGGCCGATGCCATGCATTCAGCCGCCGATATTCTGGTTTCAACGGTTACCATTACATCGATAACCCTTGCGAAAAGGCCACCTAACAAAGCTCATCCTTATGGTTATGGTAAGATTGAATTTTTCGGCGGCGTGTTCACCGGAACTGTGCTGCTTGTCGGAGCGTCTTTTATCGTTGTTTCGGCGATATGTCATCTGCTTAACTGTGTTCCGAAACCCCCGCCTCACTTCGTCGCATTGGGAGCAGCGGCCATTTCGATAGTAGTCAACGAGGCGCTGTACCGGTTGATGATATGCGGCGCCAGGCGGGTAAACAGCGCCTCACTTGAAGCAGAGGCATTGGATAACCGTTCCGACGCATTCTCATCAATACCTGTCTTTTTCGGGATTTTGGGTACTCAATTCGGATTTACTTCGCTGGACCCGTTGGCAGCATTATTTGTTGGAATAATGGTCGGAAGAATAGCTTTTGGATTACTGAGTAAGAATATCAACGGCCTGATGGATACACCTTTACCTTCCAATGAAATCAAACATATCAGGGAAATGGTGGTTGCTACTGCCGGTGTCAAGGACATAGATTACCTCAGAACGCGCAGGATGGGACGACTATACATGGCGGATATGCAAATCCTGGTGAACCCAAAAACCACCGTTAAGAAAAGCGATGCCATTGCCGCAGAGGTACGAAGCGCCCTGCGGCGGGAGATAAAAAATCTGGAAGACATAACGATTGTCTGCAAGGCTGATGTAGAAAAGCAGGAAGAGCAAACTCATTAAATATGCCAACAAAATACATCAAATCCTGGATAATGGTTCTGTCGGTATTCTTTCTTGTGATACTTGCCTGTATCGCATGGCAGAGGTTTACTTCTGCGACGACCAGGCCCATTGATGCGCAGCAGGTTTTTGACCCGAAACCGGTGCTTGTACAGCTATCGCCAAGCGTGGTCAGTATCTGGGCAGTAAGGCAGGCAGGGCAGGAAACACATATCAACGTAATCGGTTGCGGGCTGATAGTTGATTCGCGAGGGCTTATTCTTACTTCGGTGGATTTAACGGATGATATAAAGTCTATCTATATAATCGACAGTGGAAACAGAAAATATCAAGCCGGTATAATCGCAACTGATAAGAAAAATCAACTGACTTTACTCAAGGCAGAGTTGGCTGACAATGAACAGTCCCTGACATTCGAAGCTGCCCAATTAGCAAATTTCAATCGCGTCAAAAGAGGTGATACTGTTTTTGTTTTAGGCGGCAGAAGGACTCCTGACAGCTGGGAATTGGCGGCAAAAACCGGCAGAATTACAGACACTCACCAATCTTTGGTAGTCAAAAAAGTCAAATACCGCAATTTGGTTCAAACTGACGTGGAACTGACAGCGGAGAACGCAGGCGGCCCATTGGTAAACCTTGAAGGAGAAGTCCTCGGATTTGCCCTGCCTTTTGTTCGGCCAGAGGGCGGCACTGCTGCTTTTAGTTATGCTGTCGGGGTTAATCAAGGCAAAAATTTCCTGGCACGCTTACCTATTCCCCAGTGGACACAAGGGGCATCTGAACCGGTATGTAGTTGGTTGGGAGCAGAAATGCTGCCGGTCAATCCAGTGATTGCAACCGGGCTTTCCATGCCGGATGGACATGGGGAAGTAATCAATTATATCCAGAACAATTCACCTGCTGAGCATGCCGGCTTGAAACGTGGCGACATCGTCATGGACATCGATGGGAAAAGAATAACAAACAGGTCATCTTTTGATAAAACAGCTCTGGGGCTGTGTCAAACGAGCAAAACCAAGCTTCGAGTTCTCAGGGAAGGACGGGTGAAAACTATTGCTGTGAATTGGAGTAAACCCAGTTACGCCCTGTCCGTAGACGGTTCCCTGGCAGAAGCCGTGCTGGTGGTGCTGATTTTTTCGGTGATGTATTATTTTGTGTATAAAAATGTTTTGGACCGCGTTGTTCTGTTTGTACTTGGTGCGGTAGTAATTGCCATAGCCGGTCATCACCTGGGCTTTTATGAGCAGGACCAAATAGCATCTGCGCTGCTTGGTAAGCTCGATGTCCTCCTGTTTATAGTGGGAATGCAGTTGGTTACCGGTGTTTTGGATGAGGCCGGGGCACTGGAGTACTTAGCCAAAAAGATAACCCTCGCAACCAGCGGTAATTCGTGGCGGATAATGTGGCTTTTCTGCTTAGTTACGTATACCATTTCCTTAGTAGTCAACAATCTTACAACCATTATGTTGATGGCGCCGATGGTTTTGAGCTTGTCCAAATATCTGAATTGCAACCCCAAGCCTTTCCTGATTAGTATGATTATTGCCTCCAATCTTGGCGGGGCCTCCACTCTGATCGGCGATTTCCCCAATATGCTCATCGGTACCGAGACAGGCCTGCCTTTCTATCAGTTTACCTCTTATATGCTTCCGATTTGTCTGCTGGAACTGCTTGTTCTTTTGGTATATTTACGGTTTGCACGACCTTCCATTTTTAAGTCCGCTGCGCCCCTGCCCTCGTTATCGGCAGATGGGTATCCGAAATTCGAACCGCTTGATAAAGATTGCCCTGAATTATCCGACCCTGCTGACGGAGCCGACAGCAATTACGCACTGTTTAATACAATGCGCAGCCGCCTGGGCAAAACGATAAAAAATAGGAACACACTGAGGCGAGGGCTGATTATCCTGGCGATAGTTATCGCCGGATTTCTGCTCTCTGATTTTATGAAGTGGTCGCCTGCGATTATTGCTCTGCTCGGAGGAATTATTGCGCTTGCCTTCGGGGGCTGTGAGCCGCTGAGCCTTTTGCGGAAAGTTAGTGTCAGGGATGTATTGTTTTTCTCCGGTCTTTTTGTTCTTGTAGGAGCAGCTGAAGCCTCCGGCGCCCTCGGCTATATATCAGAAGCCATTGTCCATCTTTCTTTCGGTAATACCCTTGCTTTGTGTTTGCTGCTGATGTGGGCCGGGGCATTTGTTACATGCTTTCTCAACGCCGGGCCGACTGCCGCCCTGTTTTTGCCGATAGTGCTGTCTTTTAAGAATGCCGCTCCGCATAGTCTTTACTGGTGGTCGCTTTCATTGGGTATCTGTGCCGGCTCAAGCGGAACTCTTATTGGAGCCACAGCCGGCAGTGTTACTGCAACAATGATTGATAAGTTCATAAAAAAACGCGATGAATCCAAGGATGCACCTGATGAAGTACTCGGCGACGATTTATCAATCGCTGCTGATAAAAACGGCTACTGCCTTACGAAGCTGACATTTAAGGAATATGCTTCATTAGGCCTACCCATAATGATAATTTTTCTGCTAATATCGAGTATATATATAACCGTGCTCTATCGCTGGTAAAAATAGTTTTTTGTTGACATATTATTATTGGAGATTTTTATGCCTGGCCAATTGATTATTATGCTGTTAGTCGCATTGGTATTGATTCTGATGACCGTTCAAAACCCCAACCCTGTTTCTGTGCAATTCCTCAGTTGGCAGACTCAGCAGGTTCCCATAATTATCATCATACTTATTTCGGCGTTGGCGGGAGTAGTTATTTCGGCAGTTTTAGGTTTAGTCAAGCAGTCAAAACTAAAAGGTAAAATTCGTCAGTTGCAAAGAGAAATAGAAGGCTTGAAATATCCGCCGGTGGTTTCGCCTGACGAGGATAAAGAACCTGAACAGGAAAAGGAGGTAAAAAATGCGTAAAGACCCGACACTGGCCTGCCTGTTGAATTTGGTGTTATTAGGGGCCGGCCATATATACCTTGGTCAGACAGCCAAGGGGTTGCTGATATTGGCAGTGGGCATTGCGTTAGGAATGATGGTCTGGCCCGCAACCGTACTTGTAGCTATCTGGGCAATGTATGATGCCTATAAGACCGCAAAAAATATGCCGGGGGCTACCCCCCCCGCATTAGCGAGGAACTTATAATGCCTTGGATTTGAGACCGAATCTGGCGATAGTGGATAGAGAAAAGAGTGTTTTGAAAAAACAACGTAAGCAGAAAGAATGATAATTATGGCTGAGGCAAAAGCAACTACGAATAAATATGTCTTTAACAAGAACGCTATCATTATTGCGGTTACGGTCGTGCTGCTTGCTGTCATCTTCGTGTTCTTCCAGAACAGACAGCAGAAACGCCAGTTCCAGTTAGAGCGTCTTGACACACAAATGGACGTCATGGAAGAACAGTGACCGTCACGACAAAATACGGCGAACCAAGGCGGCGGAAAAATTCTATAATCGTTCATGAACATTTTATGACAGGATAAAACAGGAGAATCTATGATTGAGGAAAACAGAGACACATCGAATGTTTGGAGTAGCAAGACGCTTATTATTGCTGCTACAGTGGTGGTGCTGGTTATAATTTTTATGTACTTCCGCAATCAGGCGCAACAGCGGACTTATGAGTTGCGACGTATTGAGAAGCGGGTGGAATTGCTCGAAGAATGGGAAAGTAGGCAGGGGCAACTCCCCCTCCAGCGTCAGAGGCAATGGTAGTAGGATAGTTGTAATGCCTCTGAATTTTAATTGTGTCTTGGAAAAGAAAAAAATTAAATCGTTAAAGTTAAAAGTTAAAGGAGTGTAACAAATGAAAGAATGTTTATTGATTGGCGGTACTGTTGTCCTGGCGGGTATTTTTGTGGGTTATGTAACATATAAAATCGCAAAGAATAACCCAAAGATGTTGAAAAGCATAAGGGAAAAGGCCTCAAAAATAGCAACTGAAGCAAAGCACGCGTTCGCAGAAGGATTTGAGGGCGCCACGGCCTAAGGTCGCTGCAGTATAAAACTTTATTACGGTGTAACTTAAAGGGCGTTTTAGAGCCGCTCAGAGGATATTTTTTTACTTTTTGTGTGATACTAATACATAATGCCTGAAAAAGACAAATGTGTTGAATGTGCTGAGCAACTCTCGTGGGTTGGTATATGGGATAGCGCTTTCCTGGCACTTTTCAAAGGTGTTGTTGGAATACTTACAGGAAGCCGGGCCTTAACAGCCAGTGCCCTTTATTCAATCCATGACGTGATTTCTGGCGTTGCCGTGCTCATCGGCTTTAAAGTAGCAAGAAAACCTGCCGATAGAGAGCACCCGTATGGCTATGGCAATGCTGAATATATCGTCTGTGTTTTCACGAGTATCCTTCTTTTGTGTGCAACGGTTTTCCTGCTGGCCGATTGTATCAGGATATTCTTCCTGGGCGAACATTCGCCTCCAAATATCGCAGCTTTGATGGCCGCGATTGTTTCTGTTGCCGCTAACGAGATAATCTATCGATTTAACATTTGTTCATATAAACGTCTGAACAGCCCCGCCCTTTTGGCTCATGCCAAACATCACCGTGCTGATGTTATTTCTTCGCTGGCCGTGGTTGTGGCTGTCGTGGGAGGTGCACTTGGATACCACTTCCTCGACGCGGCTGTTGCGATATTCGAAGCCGGGCACCTGCTGTATCTGAGCGTCGAACTCTTTCATCAAGGCGGTTCTGGCCTGGTAGACAGGGCAATTAAAGAAAGTGACGTTTCTTTGATAAGACAGTTCTTATCTGGTATGGCCGAGGTCAAGGAAGTAAAAGATATAAAAACAAGGCAGATAGGCAGGAGCGTATGGGTTGATTTATATGTTTCTCTGCCGGCAGATAAGACCATCGCGGAAATAAATACAATATCGGCACGGATTCGCTATGGTATCGCCAACAAGCTCGAATATCTGGGAAATATAAACGTCATTTGTGAGTGAAAAATGGTTGAGCAGAGTTGTGTAAATTGCGGCAAAAGAGTCGAGTGGATAGTTTTAGGCATAAACTTCAGCTTATTTTTGCTGAAGGGCTGGTTTGCCCTTCTTAGTCACAGCAAAGCACTTCTTGCCGATTCATTCGAATCTTTAGTGAATTTTGTCATAACTATCGTTGTTCTGGTATGCTTGAGGATGGCATCAAATAATGCTGATGAAAAGTTCCCTTATGGTTATGGCAAAGTAGAATTTCTTGCCTCCGGCATCGTGAATATGCTGCTTATGATTGTGGCGATAGTTTACGTTTTTGTATCCTGTAGTGAAATGATACTGATTGGGCCTGAGAGACCGCCTGGGTTGATAGCTATTGTCGCGGCGGTTGTTTCAATCGTTATTAATTATATAGCCTTTGGTTATGGGCGATGTGTAGGCGAAAAACTGGGCAGTTCCGCTATTTTAGCCAATGCACAGATAAATCTTACCGACCTCGTAACATCAGCGGCGGTAATAGTTGCCGTTGTGGGCAGCCGTCTGGGAATTCCGCGGCTTGACCATATAACCGCAATTGTCATTTGTGTCTTCATTATCAAAGTAACCCTCGACGGCGTAAAGAAAGCTATCAGGGGGTTGATGGACGCTTCTTTGCACGCCGAAGAAGTACATATACGAGACTTGATAGAAAATATCGAAGGCATTGAACGTGTTGGTGCCGTACGAGCCAGGCTTGCCGGTCGTAACCTCTTCGTGGATGTTGATATTTTCCTTCCTTCCGACTGGATTTTGAGTAAAGGTTTGGGAACTGTCAGTAAAATCAAAAATGTCCTGTGTAAAAAAATTGAAAATATTTCAGATGTTTCCGTGCAGTTGCTTCCTCTTGCCGGCACGGATAGCCCTATGCACAAAACCGACCATCCATCAGGGCACGCAAATAGTGATTAAGTTATATGTACAATACACATAAAAAATCCGTTGTGAACGCTGACGATAAAACAATATCGGGGGATTGTTTTATCGAAAAAACCAGAAAATGGCTTTTGGCAATAATAATCTTCGTGTCTGTATCCATCGTCTATGCTATTGCAGCATCCGTTCAGGGCTCTGCCGATTCGATTACCGTCCGCGCCGTGCAGTCAGTTCCACAAGGCGGGCAATTTCAGACCGCCGCTCTCGGAGGCATTCCGGCAAGACACGTGCTAATCAAGGAACTGGCACTGGAAGTAAGTGCCTCACAAGGCAAAGGGAGTGTGATAATTCAAACTGTATACGCAGGGGGCAATGCAGAAAAGGCGGGCTTGAAAGCTGGTGATAGCATTGTACAGTTCAATGGCCATAATATTAAAAACATTAAACAATTCGAATCTACTGTTGCTCTGGCAAAACCCGAAGTAGATGTAGAAATACGGGTCATTAGAAACAATAAGAAATTAAAATTGGTTGTGTTTGTCGGCGAAGGTGAAATGGAAGGCGCAACGGTGCCGATAAAATAGGGCTGAGCGTTTACCTATAAGCTCACTGAACAAAGTCGATATGGAAAAAGAAAAACTAAAAGAACAAGCTGAGCGATTGTATCTTCAGGGTTTGCATGCTTTCGCAGGGTCTGCCAACCCCGCGGATACGGAAAGCATGAAACGTGCAACCGCTCTTTGGCAGCAGGCGTGGGAATTATATCTCAAGGCCGGTGATAAAGATAGAGCAAAAGAGTTAAAGAAATCATTGGCTGTTCTTTATAAAAAGGAATACCTGAAATCACATAAAAATAAAGAAGAACAAGGCGGTATTGTCGAAAAATTCAAAGACTGGTTTATATTTTTCAAAATCGGATGTTTTGGTTTTGGCGGGCCAATGGCAGTATTTACTTTGTTGGAGAATGAATTAGTACATGAAAAACATATTCTGACCCACCGGGATTTTCTTGAAGGTGCGGTGTTGGGGGACACTTTGCCTGGCCCGGTAACGATGGATATCGTAACTTATACCGGCTACAAGCTGAATAAATGGCGCGGTGCACTGACATCAACGCTGGCTTTTATTCTACCGTCATTTGTTATCATGCTCATCCTTGCTATGTATTATGACAAATACAGCGTAACACCTAAAATTGCCGACGTTCTTAAGTGTTTAGGTGCTGCTGTTACAGGATTGATACTATCGGTTGCCCTCAACCTCACTAAATCGGAAATGAAGGGTTATCGCGAACTCTGTATCCTGATTTGGGCTTTTGCTTCATCAATAATCTTTAAGCTGGATATAGTTGTAATAGTCGGACTTTGCGGATTGGTGGGCATTGTTATTTATCGTGATGAGCCGAAAAATCCTTAACTAAAAAAAATGATAACTACATTACTTAAACTAAGCTGGGTATTTTTGAAGATAGGCACCTTCACTTTCGGCGGCGGCTTCGTCATAATCCCGATGGTAGAAAATGAGGTGGTCAACCATTATGCATGGCTCACCAAAACCGAATTTCTCGATGCGGTAACATTAGGGCAGATTACACCTGGGCCGATAATCATTTCCGCAACGTTCATAGGATATAAAGCCTGCGGTATTCTGGGTGCAATAGTTGCTACTGCAAGTGTAATTTTGCCGTCATATATAATGATTTGTCTTGCCACTGAGGCCATAGAAAAGTTCCGTGAGAACAAAATATTGGCAAACTTTCTTCGTGGGGCACGTGTTGCAGTTATCGGCATGGTCTTTGATGCAGGTGTAGGTATAGGCAGAAATTCCTTGGTTGACGTCAAGACCATTCTAATTGCAGCGGCAAGCATTATTTGTTTATTCAAGTACAAAGTAAATCCAATCTGGGTTTTACTCGGCGCAGGAATTGTCGGATTAGTGTGCAAAGGGTGAAGATAATGCGAAGGAGTATAATTGCCGTTGCGATTATTCTAATATTGCTGCTGTCTTTGCTGCTGTTTTTTCGCTCCCGCACAACCGATGGACCAGTAATCAGGGTCGGATTTTTCCCCAATATAACCCATTCGCAGGCAATAATAGGAATGGCGAACGGGACTTTTCGAAAGGCGTTAGGCGCTGAGGTCAAAATTGTTCCAAGTGTTTTTAACGCTGGCCCTTCAGCTATAGAGGCCATGTTCGCGGGAGAACTTGATATGGCGTATATCGGGCCGAATCCGGCGGTAAACGGGTATGTCAAATCGAACGGCGAGGCATTGCGAATCGTCGCGGGCGCCACAAGCGGCGGTTCGGCACTGGTGGTAAGAAACGATGCGGGAATCAATGCAATAGAAGATTTTCACGGGAAGAAAATCGCCTCGCCGCAATTGGGAAATACGCAGGATGTCGCACTGCGCGGATGGTTAAAAGATAACGGTTTTGTTTTAAAGGATAAAGGCGGCGATATTCAGGTTTTACCTATCAGCAATCCGGACCAGCTAACGCTGTTTTTGAAAAAAGAAATCGACGGCGCATGGACGGTGGAACCGTGGGTAAGCAGACTGGTTAAGGAAGGCAACGGAAAGATATTCCTCGATGAAAGCTCAATCTGGCCGGAGGGAGAATTTGTTACCGCTCATGTGATAGTGCACAGGAAATTTCTGGATAATCATCGCGAACTGGTCAAAAAATGGATTGCAGCGCACGTGGAATTGACGCTATGGATTAATGAAAACAAACCGGGGGCGAAGAAAATCTTAAACCAGGAGTTAAAAAAACTCACCGGCAAATCACTGCCTGAAGACATCATTGATGATGCCTTCGGCAGACTCAGGATTACATACGACCCTATCAAAAGCTCACTGTTTACGTCTGTGCGATGGGCATTTGAGCAGGGATTTATTGGTTCCAAATTGCCTGACATTTCAGGTATATACGACCTGTCCATTTTGAATGAGATACTAAAGGAAAAAGGATTAAATCCCATCCGGGATTAAACGGCCATGATAGAGATATGCGGATTATCCAAGTCGTTCAATGGGTGCAATGGGCGCAATGGCGGACTGCCGGTGCTGAAAAATATAAACCTGCAAATAAAGGACGGGGAATTTATTTGCATCGTCGGGCCATCGGGATGCGGCAAGACAACACTTTTAAATATCATTGCGGGATTGGAACATGCAAGCTCAAGCACTGTCCTGCGTAAAGGAACGCCGATTAACGGGACAAGCCCCGAGAGACTGATAATTTTTCAGGATTTGGGATTGTTTCCATGGCTGACGGTGCAAAAAAATGTGGAATTCGGGTTGAAATTAAAAAAACTTTCCCCGAAAGAGCAGCAGGAAATCGCACTTGAATACCTGGATATGGTGAACCTGATTCATTTCAAGGATGCCTACATTCACGAATTATCAGGCGGGATGAAACAACGGGTCGCTTTGGCAAGAGCACTGGCAATCAATCCGGAGATGTTGCTAATGGATGAGCCGTTTGCAGCGCTCGATGCACAAACCAGGGATATGCTGCACTTGGAACTGCAAAAAATCTGGGTAAAAACGAAAAAAACGATATTATTTGTTACGCATAACGTCAGAGAAGCAGTGTGTTTGGGTGACAAAGTGATTGTTTTTTCATCTCTTCCGGCGGTGATAAAAGCGTCATTTTCGGTGAATCTGGAACGGCCGCGGCGCATTGAGGATCGCGGCTTGATGGAAATTGTGAGGCAGGTGCTGGCAGAACTGCGATTTGAAATCGAAAAAGTGTTTGAAGAAGAGTATGATGCAAAAGAAAATAATTAGGCAGATAATTTTTTATTCCTTTCTGCTTATTTTGTGGGAAGTTTTGGTGCTGCTCAAATTCTGGCCGGAATACGTGTTTCCATCGCCCTTAAAAGTTTTTGCGACACTTATTTCCGGTTTCAGAGATTCTTCTTTCCTCATCGCGATTGGAATCAGCTTAAAGCGAATCGTCATCGGTTACGGGATTTCAATCGCACTGGGCGGCATGCTGGGGATGTTGATGAGTAGATACAAGCTTGTCGATGACACATTGGGCGGGCTGGTTCTTGGGCTCCAGACACTGCCGAGCATCTGCTGGCTGCCGCTGGCACTGCTTTGGTTCGGTCTGAATGAAAATGCCATTATTTTTGTGGTGATAATGGGAGCGCTTTTCTCCATTACCATCGCAACCGACTCGAGCATAAGAAATGTGCCTTCCTTGTATATCAAAGCAGGAAAGAATATGGGTGCAAAGAATATGACCTTGTTTTGGGAAGTTATCCTGCCGGCAACGCTGCCGTCAATCATTCCGGGACTGAAACAGGGATGGTCATTTGCGTGGCGGTCGCTTATGGCGGGGGAACTACTTTTTGTAAGTCTGGGGTTGGGGTATCTCCTGATGACTGGCAGGGAATTGAACGACATGAGCCAGGTAATCGCGGTAATGCTTACCATTGCACTTATAAGTATTATGGTGGATAAGCTGGTGTTTGGACGAATTGAACTGGGCATAAGACGCAAGTGGGGAACAGAAAGAAATATTTAGCAGGTTTCTACGCACTACTGTCCCATTAACTTTTGAGTAAATTGTTATAAAATGAATAAAGCCAATCGCAATGGGCACAAAAGACAAGGTAAAAAAAAGTAACTTACTCGGCTTAGCTCAGGCTAAGAAGATTGCTATAGTTGGGCTGCCGAATACCGGCAAGAGCCAGGTATTTAATAATCTGACAGGTACGTATACGCTTGTTGCCAACTATCCGCTTACAACGGTAGAGATTAAAAAAACCAGGTGCCTGATTAACGGCCAGGCCTATGAAGTCATTGACACCCCGGGTCTTCATTGTCTTTATATTCACTCCGAAGAAGAACTCATAGTCCGCAATATGATATTCGAAGAAACACCGGATATTATCCTTCAGTGCATTGATGCCAACCAGTTGAAACAATCATTAACACTTACCGCTGACCTGCTGGAATTGGGAATACCGATGGTAATATCGCTCAACGCTATAGATGAGACCGCCAAAAAAGGTGTATGGATAGACTCGTCCGGCCTGTCACGGGCTTTAGGCGTTCCTGTCATCGAGTCAATTGCCGTAAACGGCTTGGGTACAAAGGAACTTAAAGGTGCCATAAGCAAAGCACACAGGGGTAAATGTAACCTGCGATATGGCGAAATCGTAGATGATGGGATATCTGCAATAGAATCTTTGCTGCCGTTAGATGTAAGCTTTAAACGCAAGACAGCGATTCTTCTAATGCTCAATGACCCGTTCCTGGCGGATTATCTGACTAAAGAACACGGCGAAGAAAAAGTCGCCCAGTTGACCGAACAGGTAAAGGCAGTCAGGCAGCAATTCAACGGACACTTCGGTCGTGTCCTGAACGACAAGCGCAGCCGCTGGGTGGATGAATTGACAGAAGATACGACCAGAAAGCAAAAGATTACCCCTGGGCAGTTCTCAGAAGCTTTTGGGCGGTTGAGCCGCCATCCGGTGTTCGGCGTTCCGATTCTGCTGATGGTACTTCTTATAATGTATCTGCTTGTCGTCAACGTCGCCAACGTAATCGCAGGATGGATGGACCAGGCACTGTGGATTCCTGTCGAAACCAGGATCGATAAATTAGTAACAATCGGATGGCTGAATGAATTCCTGATAGGCGATTACGGCGTTTTATCATTAGGCCTGGCTAATGCTTTTTTAACGATTCTGCCAATATTGGCCGTTTTCTTTTTCGCGTTCAACATCCTTGAGGATATTGGCTATATACCGAACTTGTGTGTTTTGACAAAAAGGATTTTTGATAAATTGGGACTCAGCGGCAGCGCAATTATGCCCCTGATGCTTGGCTTTGGCTGCAAAACCATGGCTACTTTGACAACAAAAAGCCTGCGGTCAAAAAAAGAAAGGTATATCGCGATATATCTGATTGCATTTGCCATACCCTGTGCCTCTCAGATGGCTTTGAATATGAGCATACTTGGCAGGATGGGTATAAGGGCATTTGTGATAGCATTTTCTGTTCTGGCGTTTGTCGAGATTGCTGCAGGGGTTATTTTAAACAAAATAATGAAGGAAGAAGACAGGAGTGATTTTATACAGGAACTGCCGGCAATACGCCTGCCTATCATCAAAGCCGTGATTGTAAAAACATATTACAGGCTTTGGTGGTTTATCAAGGAGGCGGTGCCTGTATTTATATACGTGGCAGTTATTCTATTTCTAATTGATAAAATAGGAATACTTGATGCAGCAAAGAATGTGCTCCGCCCTGTTATGAACAACTTCCTGGGCCTTCCGGTACAAATGGTTGATGCACTGATTTTGTGTATGGCCAGGCACGAAGCTGCCGCTGGCCTGATTATAAAGCTCATAAAAGCCGGACAGCTTAATTACATTCAGTGTATAGTTGCCGTGGCTATTACGACGATGTTTATTCCCTGCTTCGCCAACATTATGGCGATGATTAAAGAGTTAGGTGTAAGGCGAGCCATTACCATGGCGGTTATCATAAATGCAAGTGCATTTTTGATAGCAGGTGCCTTAAATCGGATATTGGTATTCACTATTGGGAGATGAATATTGTGAACAAAAAACAAGAAAAAGACGAGCATATCGAACGGCTGTATAACATGAAAGAAAAACAGGCCGATTCGATGGATGTTTTGAAAAATGCTATGAATGAAAACTATGATGCCGCCATAATCGACGAACTATCATCCGAAGACATGGTCCAACTAAGCCAGGACGGTAATACAATCGTTCTTACAGAAAAAGGCACTGATTATGCCCGGCAGCTAATCCGTGCCCACAGGCTTGCGGAAAGACTACTTTACGATGTCCTTGGCGGCGATTTCGAAGCAGGCGCCTGTGAATTCGAGCATACAATCACCCCCGAACTGGTTAATAGCATCTGTATTTTACTTGGCCATCCAAAAACATGTCCACACGGTTCGCCGATACCGCAGGGCAAATGCTGTAAAGAATCCCGCCGGACCGCTCAGAGCTCTGTTGTACCGTTAGTCGAATTAAAGGTGGGCCAATCCGCGCGAGTTGCCTATATCAATTGCAAAAGCGACCAGCAGCTTCATAAAATAGACAGTCTGTGTATAAGACCGGGGGCAATTGTTACATTACACCAGAGATATCCGACCTATGTAGTTGAGTGCGAGAGCAGCAACATCGCTATGGATGAACAGATAGCTTCCAATATCTGTGTATGGAAAGAACCCCTGCTTTGCCCATCAACCGAAAAATAACCTCTCTTAATCAAGCAAAATATCAGGTTATATTTAATTCTTTAGTGCCTTGTCTTTTGTGTCGAATGACCAGTATTATTTGGTTTTAAATACCTCAGGCGGACACGTCCACTGGTTTGGGTTGCCTCGCTGCGTATGTCGCGCAGGGCATTCTTGAAGGTACCGAGTTCATTCCTGACGGCCTCCTCGTTAATATTTGCCATCTTAGTTTCGTTTTCAAAACGTGTATTGGTCTCCAACAATTCTCGATTGGTGGCCTGCTGATCCTCGAGTTGAATACGCAAATCGGCTGTTCGACTGTCGGCACGGGCATTTTTCTCTCGAAGAGTTTCTACTTCCTCTCGCAAAGTTCGCGCGTTTTGACGGATTCCAGCCAACTCCTTTTCAAGGGCATCTTTCGATTTCTCCGAAGCTTCCAGACGCCTTGTCAGGTCCTGCACCTGCTCACGCGAGCCACGATGGGCCTCGGTTATTTCCATAAGTTCCTTACGTAAGCGGTCAGCATCAGTGATTTTCTCCTTAAGATTCATCACTTGTGCCTCAAGAGCCATCTTCTCACTTTTGAGTTCCTTAACACTCGTCTCAATTGAGGCCATCTGCTCAGCAAGCGAGTCCCGCTCGGCAGTGACCTCCTTAAGTTGTGGCCGAATCTGGGCGAGCAGGTTGGCAAACTTGTTCCGTTCCTCTTCGACAAATGAGATGTCTTCGCCCAATTGCTCGGCCAAAGCCGCCTGGCCTTCGAGTGATGTAACCTGTACCTCTAACTGGGCACGGGCATCCAACTCTTCGGACAACCTCTTCTGAACGGTATCCAGTTCAGTTTCCAGAACCTCTTTTAGCTTGAACGCTGTCTCAACTTGTCCTTCAAGACCCCTGACAATGGAGATGATATTGGCACTCTCCTGGGAAGCATCAGCAAAATCCTCTATTTTGATTTCGCTCTGGTCAGCACCAACATTTGTTTTTTGTTTCCGTTTTTTTGGCATTAGATGACATCCTTAATTTATTGTCAACAAGAGTCCTTATTAGTAACACTGTCCGTCAGGAAGCATAAGTCAAGGTCGTGAAAAACGTTTTATCATCCTAAAAGCTCCTCTTTCCACCATTCCTGCCATCGCACAATCAGATGCTCAAATTCTTCCTGGTTTTTTGGAAAAGACCTACTCAACTTCTTGGCAGTGATTGTTTCAATGGCGGCGAGAACCACTCTTCTGACCGATTCGACAGGATCATTCAACCGTTCAATTAGAGGGGAAACCACCTGCCGACTGCGTAGTCTACCCATTGCCTCGGCTGTTGCCCGACGGACCGAAACACTGTCATCATCCAATAGCGGCAATAACACTACCGCAAGTTCCTCTTTACCAAGCCAGCCGATACAAGTAGCGGCTCTACGCCGAACCTCTTCATCTTCATCGGCAAACATACGTATAAGTGCCGGGACACTTTCTGTCCCCGCTAAATGATATAAGCCCCACACAGCAGCCAGCCGAACCGAACCTGCCTCGTCCGTCAAAGCATGTTCAACGGTAGGTAGTGCCTCTGTCATCTCCAGTGCTGCCAGGGCTTTGATGCACTCTTGTCGCACTTGTGCCGATGACTCACAAGCCATCTGGGCAGCAAGGACTTTGACTGACAACTCGTGGCGAACACCAGCTATCGTTTTGGCAGCATCCACCCGCACGGTAGCATCCTGACTGACAATATCGGAAAAAGCCCTCATGAAAATTATCTTATCGGCTGCGTTAGCGAAAACGGCTGCCTGTACTTCCTCATCCGTTACCGCAGCAGGGGCCGGCATCTTAGCCTTAACCGCCTTGTGCGATGGTTGTTTTTTGGCTTTTACATTTAGTTCCCCAATTGATTGGGCAACAATCTGTTCTATCACAGATTCGAACTCTTCCTCGGACGATACTGCTTCGACAATCTCTTTTTTTGGAGGTTCCGCTAACTGACGTTGGGCTGTAGTAAGGTCGGCTTCCAACGCAGTAACCCGCATCTTCACCTCACCTTCCCGAAAAGACGCTTCATTGGCGTTAGATTTTGCCTTCTCCAGATCAGAGATCAACGATTCCTTTTCTGCTTTTAGCTCAACAAGTTGTGAGGCGAGCTCAGAATGTGTATTATCTGCATTACTCCGGGCTTTTTTCAAATCACGCTGGGCTGCGGCAAGATCTGATTCCAGCGCTGCGATTAGAGCCTTGGCTGCCTTTTTGCGCCCCGTTTCCTGCTCGTCCCTTGATTCGAGGGCAGATGCCCGGGATTTGGTACTGCTCTTTTTATCTCTGGCTGGTACAAGAATCCTTAAAGAAGGCCGCTTAAGCCAACCCTTTGCCCCTGTCAAAATCTTAACACCACAGCCGGCAATCTTTTTGCTAACGACTACTGATTTTCCAGCAACAGCACCTGCCTGCCTGGATACAACACAAACTATTCCCGAAGACTTTTCATCGTAATTGTCACCCATTACTGTTTTACACTCCTTGTAAACTGTCTTGGCACTTTGCAACTCGATATCTCCATCAAGTATATTCATCAAACTTCTTTTTTATAATTCTACACATCCGCAATATACCACACTTCGGATAGGGCAACCACACTACCGGGCTTTTCATTAGCCGTCCCAGTCCCAGCAATTGGTTACCGTAGCTGAGACTCTTGTTTTTCAGCCAGCGTGTTCGCTTCTACACCTGTTTCAGATACCGGACCATCCTGAGAATGGCTTAACTCTTCATTCTTGGCGGTGTTCTTTGCTTTGCGGCGAATCGGCCTTTTCTTGGGTGTTGAGGCTTTATTCTTTTTAGCCGGAGGTTGTGTGGGTTTCTTTTTGGATGTCCCACTCTTACCGGATGAGCCTGCTGGTTTTCGTGTTACAACTTTTTTCTTTATTTTAGCCAGGGCCTGCAGATCTCTGTCCGATGGACCCTTGCCCGGCGGCGCTGCCGAGCCAACGATTCGTTTGCCGGTAACCACAGCGGTTCCTACCAAAGCACCTGCAAATTTGGATATAGACCCAATCACTCCCAAAGACTTACCATTATGTGGAACAGCCATATCTCAATCTCCTTTATTCAGGTATTATTCATATCCGCCAGTGCTGCACAGTATTCAATAATGTCAGGCGCTCGGCTCCGCGGCCTGTTGAGACTGCATGGCATTGGCATAACCTTTTTTGAAGGCTTCCGTTACCCCTGATGTTATCTCACGGGTCTTGGCATATACATCATTCATAGCCTTCGGGTACTTTTTGCGAATAATTTCCGCACAAACAGCACCGACAAAAACTCCACCTATCAGAATTCCCAAGCTCCTAATCATAATAGTTCCTTCCTTTTTTCTTTCAGGCAAAACAAACTTTTTACTTTTCAGGTGTTTTTGCGTCATCAGCTTCTGACGGGCACACTAAATCCACAAAACGCCTCGCGGCATCTTCGATTTTCTTAATAAGTTCTGGCCTCTTTGCACGGAGAAACTCGGTTCCTGCCGCTCCAAGAGCCATACCCAACAATGCTAATCCAATTCCCATTTTCAGTTTACCTCATAATAGTACTATAAAAAACTCTTTTTTTAGCTTCTTCTCTGCGTCCGATACATGAGGCTCCTGCTCTCGTGTGCAATAAGCTCACAAAACGCCGAACATCTCATACATTTTAAGCATTTATAAGACTACTTTATTTTCTACAAAAAGCTTGGCTACCTTGTCAAGCTTTCAGCTTATAAGCCCGAATCCTATGTCATCCTGCGGTGTATGTCAAGCAGGATTACCCATTCCTCAAAAATATGTTTTCCCATAAAACAGACATACCCTATTGTCCATAAGATGCTTTCAACCACCGAATATACCATATGTATTATCGGAATAAAACGAACATTTTCTTGAAAAAAACTATTTTTCGCCATGACCAACGCTGCCGAGACGATATATTGTCTTAAGCGGATTCAATATATTGTCGAATAACTGATAACTGATGATATTATCAAAATAATGAACGAATTACAATATAAAATGAAAGTAAAAGGCCGTTATCAACCTTCAAAAACGGTTGAGGCACTCTTCACAACTGCGGTTGTCAAGATTAAGGCTGATGCCGACAAGGCAATTACTAAGCAGATGGCCATGTCGGAAACTGAATCTACCGAGCAGACGGACTCCAATAATAGGAAGCCGGAGGCCTTTGAAGATGCAGCTGAAGAAAAAGTAGAGATAATGGCCCAAAGCCGAGAGCCGGCTGCAGGTGAAGTTTCAAAAACCATTCAACAAATGACTCGCTCGCAGCCAAAACAGCCGAAAAAGCTGTCGCCGGCAGGGTTAGGTTTATGCGCCAAAGACCTTATGCACGAAGACCTTGTTTGGGGAAGCCCTGAAGATAGTGTCCAGGAAAGTCTTGCGAAAATGCAGCAGCATAACACCGGTTACCTGCTAATAGGCCGTAATGGAGTCTTGGAAGGTCTTGTATCGAAATCTGATCTGGCTGGTGCTATCAGCCCCTACCTGCGCCCCGAATTTGCCAAATGGCGACAACCTTTGGATGATGCTACACTTCAAATCAGGGTCAAATGGATTATGAGCAGACATGTTCACACTATAGCCCACCAGATGCCGCTCGCGGAGATAATGGAAAATATGTCCCGGCTTCACCTTTATGCTTTACCTGTTACAGACCAGCAGGGCAAAGTATTGGGCATGATAACAGGAATTGATATCCTCAAGGCAATGCTGATAGGCCGATAATATATGGCCTGACTAGCGATAATCACGTCTGAAGTTGCGTCTTTCCCTTGAAAATCTATTGGCGGAAGTATTGCCTTAAGTGGCGTAAAAATATTGTCGAATATACTCTGTGTTTCTTGAAGTAGGTTCATTCTATAAATTGTTGACAATGATTGATGCTGCCACCATCAGCCCTGGAGCAAATGAATAATGAATGCTTCTGAAGTTATAGAGAACAACAGATTCAGAGTACTGGATCATATGCCCGTGGGCGTATGTGCGATAGATAAAGACTATGTAGTCCGGTTTTGGAACAACTGCATGGAAGACTGGACTGGAATTCATAAAGACCATATCATAGGCGATGATATTGGCAAAAATTTCTCTTCCTTTAATGAGTCAAAATACCGCAGCCAGCTTGAGGGCATATTCAGCGGCGGCCCTCCAATAGTTTTTTCTGCCAGGCTGCACAAGGATATTTTTCCTTCACCTCTGCCGGACGGTGAATTAAGAAACCTCAATATTACTGTTACCGCAGTTCCATCACCTGATGGTGGCGGCTGCGAAGCTCTTTTTGTTGCAGAGGATATCACAGAGCTAACACACCGCATTGATGAGTATAAACAAACACATGACCAGTTGGAAGCAAGTGAAGAAAAGTACCGAACAATTTTTGAAAACTCAGTATTTGGCGTCATGATGGCCGATGAACAGGAACGCCTTGTTTCCTGGAATAAGTTTACAGAAAAACTGCTTGGTATGGACACTGAAAGTTTGTATCTCAAACCCGTAAAATCACTTTACCCTGAGGAAGAATGGGTAAAAATAAGGTCTCATAAGGTCAGGCAAAAAGGCCTTGATGCTCCCCTGGAAAGCAGGATGATTAGAAAAGACGGCCAGGTAATTGATGTTGACATTTCTCTTACTGTTTTGAGGAATTCAGAAGGCAAAATAATAAATTCGGTAGCAATCTTCAATAATATCACCGAACGTAAGCGGTCAGAGCAGGTTTCTATCCAGGCCAAGAAAGAGGCTGAACAGGCCAATCACAAACTCAAACAAGCTCTTGAGCACGCAAATATGCTGACTAAGGAAGCAAAAGTTGCCAATAGTGTCAAAAGTGAATTTTTGGCGAATATGAGCCATGAAATCCGAACTCCGATGAACGGCATTGTGGGTATGCTGACACTGGCTCTTAACAAAGAACGTGAAGAAAAAATCCGTGAGTACCTGACCATAGCCAAAAAATGCGCCGACAATCTTCTTAAGCTGATAAACGACATTCTGGATATATCCAAGGTCGAAGCCGGCAAACTTAACGTCGAGATTATCGACTGTAATGTGGACGAGGTGCTTAGCGTCATAAATTCGAGTATGCGCCCGTCGGCTTTGGAAAAAGGGATTGGTTTCGATATTGTTTTGAGGACAGATGTACCGGAGCAGATAAAAACCGACCCAACACGACTTAATCAGTGCCTGATAAATCTCATCGGCAATGCGGTTAAGTTTACCGAGGTCGGCGGCGTAACAATAGAGGTTTCACTGGTGGAAATGGGAAATAAGCCATTTGTTCGTTTCGATGCCGTTGATACAGGGATTGGGGTTCCCGTTGATAAACAGAAAATCATTTTCGATAAGTTTGTACAGGCCGATAGCAGCACGACACGTAAACATGGCGGTACGGGACTGGGCCTTGCTATCACAAAGCAGTTGGCCGAACTTCTTGGTGGAGACCTCATTCTAACCAGCAAACCAGGCAAAGGGTCGACATTCTCGCTGATTATCGCAGCTAACATTGATACCGACACGGCTGTTATGATAAATAAGGACAAGTGGAGAAAAAAAGAGCAAAAAACCGAGCCGCTCGATGGAATCAATAATAATGTTGCCGGCAAAATTCTGGTGGTCGAAGATGATTTTGCCAATCAACAGGTTATCCTGGGTATATTGGAAGAAACTAATCTCCGGGCAGAAATCGCCAACGATGGTATTGAAGCTGTGAATAAGGTAACAAACGGTTCTTACGATTTGATATTTATGGATATGCAGATGCCGAATATGAACGGTTACGATGCGACAAAGGCTATTCGTAAAAAAGGTTATACGCTGCCGATTATAGCCCTGACTGCTTATGCAATGAAAGGTGACGAGGAAAAGTGTTTGGATGCCGGATGTGATGCATATCTTTCCAAGCCTGTTGATGCCGAAAAGCTGTTTAAAACACTTGGTGAGTTTCTGTCATTCGAGTCGAATTTTATGCTCGATAAAATTAACGCTGCCAGAGAAAAAATTGACGAGCTAAGCAGCCAATTTTGCAGCACCCACAAGGTACCCGTAAAAA
>Ga0315273_10002140_pt1 | contig 23072 bp, 18 predicted proteins | sample YL17G02_0_MG_FD_205753 | JGI IMG/M metagenome (GOLD analysis project Ga0315273, IMG submission 205753) | Sediment microbial communities from Yellowstone Lake, YNP, Wyoming, USA - YL17G02_0 | ecosystem: Environmental > Aquatic > Freshwater > Lake > Sediment | place: USA: Wyoming | collected...
TGTCACTTTACGCCGTGGTGACTCGATCAAACGCGGCGACACTAGGTTCCTTGGCATTCTCCTGGCATTGCTTCAAGGTGGCGATGAATACCTAGCTCGAATTCATTTGCACGCCGCCAATAGCGGCGACCTGACGGAGCAATTCGATCGCTACACTGGCTTTGAACGAGGTGCTCGGGACCTTTCTTGGAGCTATGCGAGTGTGCTATCCGCAGCAAAGGCCCGAGCTCGACTGATCGCCGCGCTGCGGCTTTAGGTGATAAAAATTTGGTGAATCCAGCGCCTTAGAACGCGGACAGGGATCGTAGCGATGGTTTTTAAGCTTTAGTTTGATGGCTATGTCCCATCATTGCATCGCATTAATTAAAGATTATGAGATTCTCTCATAAATCTCGACCCAACTAGCTAATTAACGCTATTTATATAGCCTTGCATAGTCCATTGATATATACCTCCAGCGTTCTGTCTCCTGCCTCACTATATAAGTTATGGAGTACATTATGCAGCTGCATGCCTTTGCTTTTTCTTTGATGCTGATTTTAGCCGCTGGGTGTGGCCAACAGCAGCGCCGCGACAACCGGCGCCTGACTCAAGAAAACAATGAACTGCGCAACCGGCTAGCAGACACCAAAAGTCCGCCGGATGCAGCGAACACAATCATCGTCCCGATGAACACGACGGCAAATACCGCCCCAGCCACCACCGCAATGACGGCCGCAGCGAACCCTAGAGTAAGCACGGACCACTCAACCTCGGATTTGCCCAACGAAGCTGACTCAGTTGCGCTGCTACAGGCGAAGATCGCTGCTCTCAGCCAGGCTAACTCGACGCAGGCCGAACAACTCGCCGAGGCGCGCCATAACTTGGCACTTTACTCATCCTTTCTCGTGAAAATTAAAGCGAGCCTAGACAAGGCCGGTATACCGGCGAGCGACGTCGGCAACTACACAGACCTCGACCAGCACCTTGACGGTATTTTTGCACTCATTGCCAACGACAACAGCCCCGCGATGACAGCGCTACGCCACGATCTGCGCGCAGCGCTGCAATTGCCTGATAGCGCCACTGATGAAGATATCAGGAAGGCGGTGGACAAAATAAGCGTGGCCAACGCTCTCGCCGAGAAAGCCCGCACAGACCTACAAAGGCAGCTCGTTGAATCTGCCGCCATGCTTGCCGCCGCAACCTCTCAACTTAACGAAGTACAGACCAAACTCGATAAATTTAGTGCTGCGATGAAGGCCCTTGAGCAAGCCAACCTCGCAACTATCGCCCACAGTCTAGGCAACTTTGCCGGCATCTGGCTGGCTGAGGATAAAACCTTGCCGAATATCGAAAAGGGCTGCCGACTCTTCCTGCGTGTTAGCACCAACCCCAATTACATCACCCGAGCCCTCGCCTGCAGCGGCGACCGTGTCGAGCTGCAGACCACCGAAGTGGAACGCCTTGAGTTGAACTTGGGCGACTACGATGGTGGGATTGCCGTTGCCCCTAAGGGGCCTAGGATGTTGACCTCCTGTGGTCCAGGCCAGATCAGCAGTACCGCAGATTTAGACAACCTCTACTTTAACACCGCTACCCACTCGGGCGCTGTGGCCGCGACCTCGGCCCATACCACGTTTGCCGGCCAATCGCTGGACTTTATCTCCGGCGATGCCGACGACGATCTCAAAGGCGTCACCTGTTACAACATCAAGAACGAACTCGCCAAGGCAGTCCGCGCAGCCAACCTCGCTGCTACCGCAGCAGCCGCCGTCAACGCCAGTGACGCACTGAAGTCCTCTGCGCGTGATGCCGCATCCCGCGTCGATGTTTTGAATCTTAGCGCCAGCGTGTGCAGGGCGACGGTTGCGACCGCCGGTTGTTTCACCAGCGCCGGGTTCCAAGTAATGACCTCCAACTAACCACCGCTGCGATGCGAGGATACCGCTATGAAGTTCAACTTTGCGCCAGCCTTGTGTTTGACTCTTTTGGCCAGCTGTAACGCCGCCCCGAATGGCTCGTCACTGCAAGAAGCGCCAGATTTTTGGAACGCACTTATCCGTTTTGGCTTTAACCGGGTGATCGGCTACAACGACCTTGTGGCCAAACGCGAGGTTTCCACAGCAGACGTACCCTGGTCTGACACTTATTGGCCCCTTTCCTATAAGGGCATGGCCTGGCGCTATAACGCCCCAGACGATCCCGCGGCACTAAAAGAGGAAGTTCAGGTTGCAGCCTTCATCGCCCACTTTGCCACCGAATCCGTTAAATCCTCACCCGATCCGCTACTATCTCCAGCAGAGAAATATGACTTAGTGTATCAGTACCGGCATGGCCTGAGTGCAGCCCCTAAGGCGCTCTCCAAGTTGGTAGCTGACCTAGCTAAACAAGACAAGGCCATCAAAGCCAAAAGCGATATAAAAGATAAAAAGCCAATGCTGGCCAACATGATCTACAGCCTGAGCAATGAGGCCATTGAGCCCGCGCTATCGATGACTATTGCAGGCTGGACGACATTTCTTAGTGAAAGCGCTGGCGACAAAAACAAGTACCTGGCAATCGACGACAACCCCGGCGACGACTGGTCCTGGGAAGGCCACTGCCATGGCTGGGCACCGGCAGCGGTGATGATTCGTCCACCTAAACATGGCGTCATGGCAATGATCGGCGACAAGCAGGTGTTCTTCTCAGAAGGCGATATTCGCGGCCTAATGACCAAGGCCTGGGCCGACAGCGCGCCCGATGACCAACAGTATTTTCTCGCCCGCCGCTGCGAAGCAACCCCCCAAGATGTGGATGCGGGTATCCCCGCCAACGCCCTTGGGCGCGGCTATAGCGGCACTATCAAAGTGGGCGACAAAGAGCAGCACTTCATCGTTCTCGAATCGCTACCACGCATGACTACAGTAACGGCTCGCGGCAGTGATTCAGCGCTAAATTTCTACCGCATCCGCATGGAGGAAACTGGCGAACGACTCTACTTGGTTGAAAACCCCGGCCACAGCAACTATTGGACCGTGCCCTTTCTAAGCGACCTAGATGACGCTATGCGCACCGGCAATTTCAGTGGACTGAAGTCGGTTGACGCCAATTTAACCGGCTGCTGGGACCCTAACCCTGCCTCCTTTCACGCCGTCCTACTCGAGCAGCTAGACGAGCGCAAAACCGGGTTCGTCATGGACCGCACCCGCACCGGCCAGGTTTGGAACCAGCCGATCTACTCCGCCGCGTTCGAAATCGGCCCAATGGTCAAAGTCGGAGCTACCAACGATGCTGCGCGCGCCTACCGCGCTGCCGGCACGGTCTATTTAGCCGAAGTGACGGCGACCGTTGATTGGAGTAGCGAGCCAGAGAGCCCAGCTTTCGCCTACGCCGCAGACTTCGACACCGGTCAGCTGCAACAGACCCAGTACAGCTACACCCTGGAATTCGATGCTCGCCACCAATTAATTGGCGGCGAATGGGGCACCTTGGCCAAAATGGACGCGAGCTCGAGCGCTCCCGATTTTCTCTATGGCTTTGCCAAAGGTGCAGCGCCAGTCGACAACCTACGCCCCGGCCGGGGCCTGGCCCGCATAGACTATTCCGGGCTAATCGGGCGCTTACATGAGTGCAGCCTCGGCGATCACACCGATGACAGCATCAGTGTTAGTGGTACCAGCTACCCTTACACAAAATGCACCATCAGCAAGGCCCAATAGGCCCGGCAAAGGTTTCCGCTAGATGACCAGTGGGATCTCCTGTTAAAGGAGGTCCCACTCGTCATTTAAGCTGGTCACCTCTGACCAGTGGAGCTTAAAACCTTTGGCCACCCCTTCGATCCTCATCCTTGGCAGTATTTGGCCGCAAGAGCAGGCATCCGCCGCCAGCAACCGCAGCATTAGCTTAATCCAAGGCTGCCTAGATGCCGGCTATCAAGTCGCATGTAGTGCCGACGAGCGCGAGACTGAGGCTACGGCTAGGCTTCGTGCCCGGGGTGTCGTTTGCACACGCATTGCCCCAAATGACCCTGCGTTTGACGTCTATCTCGCCGGTTTACAGCCACGGGTGGTCATCTTCGACCGTTTCACCACCGAAGAAAAGTTCGCCTGGCGAGTGCGCGAAGTCTGTCCGGACAGCTTGCGGGTGCTCGACACGATCGACCTGCACTTTCTCCGCTTGGCTCGGATGCAGGCGCACCAGGCCGACACTGCCGCCTTTACCACGCCGATGCCATGGTCAGAGCTGTTACGACTGGCTGGAGACACTGCGCTTCGCGAGGTCGCGGCGATCTACCGCAGCGACATCAGCTTGGTCACTTCAGACGCAGAACTGGACCTCCTTGTCGAAGCGGCCGGCGTGCCGGCTGATCTATTGCAGCTGTGTCGTCTGACCTACCCCACGCAGGTAGCCCAGCGCACCTTTGCCCAACGCCAGGATTACGCCTGCATCGGCAATTTCCGACATCCACCCAACGTCGATGCGGTGACGTGGCTCAAAGACACGATTTGGCCACTCATTCGCCAACTGCACCCGGATGGCCAGCTCCATATTTGGGGCGCCCACGCCAAGCCTATACACTTGGCTTGGTCTAACCCAGCACAGGGATTTCATGTGCATGGCTACGCAGATAGTCCCGCAAAAGCACTAGCAGCTTGCCGGGTCAACCTTGCCCCCCTGCGCTTTGGCGCAGGGATTAAGGGTAAAATTGCGGATGGTTGGTGGTGGGGAGCACCGGCGGTTAGCACTTGGGTCGGCGCCGAAGGCATGCATGCACAGATGCCCTTCGGCGGCTTAGTCGCTGCCACCGCGACCGAGCTGGCTAAAGCTGCCGTGCGCCTCTATCACGAGCAACCATTGTGGGAGGCTACGGCTGCCGCCGGCACAAATTTAATGACGCAACTCTACCAGGATGCTGCGACCACCCAGGCTTTCTTAAGCCGGCTGGAGCTGCTGCTAAAAGATCAAAACAGCAGCCGTAGCTGCAACCTGACTGGACAAATTCTGTGGCAACAGAGCATGCGTAGCACCGAGTACTTTTCCCGATGGATCGAGTTGAAGCGACAGCATGGCCAGCCGCCGGCAAGTTATGCTACCAATGGGGAGGTGCCAGGCGCCCGGGGCGCTCAACACGCAGCAAGCGTAAGGAAGAATGTATATGAGTAGCTTTCAACCAGAATCCGCACCGCCTAAATCCGCCACGGACAGCGCCGCGCCGCCAAACTTAGTTCAGTTTATGCTCAAACATTGGCTGCCGAAGCCGCGAGCCACAGTACCGCTAAACAACGCCGTCTATCACCGCCGACGCCGCACAGCACTTGGCCGGTTGTTTCCTGGTGAAATGCTGGTGATACCTACAGGGGAGCGCAAGATCAGGGCGGGTGATCAATTCTATCCGTTCCGTGCTGGATCGGACTTCTTTTACCTGACCGGATGCCATGAGCCGGATTGCGTTTTGTTATTGGTACCGCAGGGCCGGCGTCCACATAAATCGATACTTTTTATTGAACCCAATCCGGGCAAGACCGACGCGACCTTTTTCACCGACCGGCTAAAGGGTGAGTTATGGGAGGGTCCACGGCCCGGTCTACCTGAGGCCAAAACCTTAACCGGTGTCGACTTGTGCCTGCCGCTGCCCGAACTAGCGACCTATTTGCGACAGGAAGCCAGCCAGTTCCGCGCCCGCATTCTACGCGGCCAGTCCGCCGTAACTGAGGCCATGCTAACCCATCCCACCGCGGCAACTGGCGCAAGCGATCTGGCGCTCTGCCATGCCCTTGCCGAAATGCGCCTCTGCAAGGACGACGCCGAGGTCGCCGAAATGGCCGCCGTGGTCAAAGCAACCAAACGCGGCTTTGAAGATGTGATCCGGGCACTGAAGACAGCAAAAAACGAGCGCGAACTGGAGACGACCTTTTGGGCCCGGGCTAGACAGGAGGGTAACGACGTGGGTTACGGCACGATCGCCGCAGCTGGCCCACATGCATGTACTCTGCACTGGCATAAAAACGACGGCGCCCTGCGTAAACGCGATCTGCTGTTGCTCGACGCTGGCATCGAAGGTCACAACCTCTACACTGCCGACATCACCAGAACCCTGCCCATCTCCGGTAAGTTTAGCCGTGATCAACACCTCGTTTATGAGCTGGTGCTCAGGGCCCATAAAGAGGCCTTGAAAATGGTGCGTCCGGGCGCGGACTTTATGGCACCAAACCAAGCAGCGATGGCGGTACTAACCGATGGTTTGGTGGAACTCGGCGTGCTTAAAGTGAGTGCGGCCGAGGCGCTCAAACCAGAAAATCAATTTTACAAACGCTACACCTTGCACAACATCAGTCACATGCTTGGACTCGACGTCCACGACTGCGCCCAGGCTCGCCAGGAGACCTACAAGTTTGGCAAGCTAAGGCCCGGCATGGTCCTCACCATCGAACCTGGCGTCTACTTCCAACCAGACGATCTCACAGTGCCACCGCCACTGCGCGGCATCGGCGTGCGGATTGAGGACGACATCGTCGTCACTGCCGATGGCTACCGCAACCTTTCAGCAAGCATTCCGACCACGCCCGCTGCGGTTGAAGCCTGGATGCAGAAGATCTGGCAACGAAGGTAGGTAGAACGGACCGGCGGATCAGCACCGCTAGGCCAGGCGGCCAAGAAGAAAGCCCCAGAAATTCCTAAAAATTAGCCCCAAGGGGCGCCACCAGCCGGATTCGGCAAATCAGTAAAAATATCTAGTTATTCAGCCACATAAGACAAAAAGATGAAGGACAAACCAAGACCATATTAAAGTTACCATAGATAATATGCTGCTCTTTTGGCGAGACTGTGCTACAACATGCGGGACTCGGCTATCGTAGCTGGTGTTCATTTTTTTATGAGAGAGAGAATCAATGGGTAAGAAAATCTTTGTGGGTGGTCTGAGCTGGAACACGAATGACGACACGCTTCGCCAAGCTTTCGAGCGTTTTGGCAATGTCGATGAAGCAAAAGTCATTCAGGATCGTGAAACCAGTCGCTCACGCGGCTTCGGCTTCGTGACCTTCAGCGACAATGACGGCGCCCAAAAGGCCATTTCGGGGATGGACGGCAAAGAGCTTGATGGTCGTACCATCAAGGTCAACGAAGCCGAAGACAAGCCTCGCGGCGGCGGCGGCGGCGGCGGCGGCGGCGGTGGTCGCGGCGGCTTCGGCGGCGGCGGCGGCGATCGTGGCGGCGGCGGCGGCGGCGGCAATCGCTGGTAATCTCCAGTAGTTAGCCAATATCGGGTCAGGCTCACGCCTGGCCCTTTTTTTTATGCCGCGACGGCAGCAACGGCGGTACCTCTATGCCAAAGACAAATGGATACAGCCGCGGTCAAACGATGCCTTGTTAAGCAAGATTTATCGTACCTGAGCTGTCACCAAACTGGGTCATCGACACGCCCAGCGCGTTGGATATGGCGACATGCAAATTACAAAATGGTGCACCAGAGAAGTTCAGATGTTGACCGCCGCGCACGGTGCCTCCGCCTTTGCCAACAAGAAGGACAGGAATATTATCGTGGGTGTGCCGCGCACCATCGCCCAAACCGCCGCCCATCAGCAATATCGAGTTATCCAGCATGTTGCCGCTACCTTCGGGGGACGCCTGTAGTTTTTGGCAGAAAGCTGAAAATTGGCTAACGTGCCAGCCGACGATCTTGGCAATCTTGGCATAGCCCTCAACAGAGCTGTCATGAGAAATATCATGATGGCTACCCGCTACGCCGATAAAATCGTAGCTCTGATTGGTCGATTCGCTGGCCAGTAAAAAGGTTGCGACATTGGTCATGCCGCAAGCTAAAGCATGATAGAGCAAGTCGTAGAACAATTTCACCCTGGCCTCATAGCTGGAACCGGCACCAGGACGATCACCGCTTGGGCAAGTCGCCGCTGAAACTACTGTCATGCGTGATTCCAGATCACGTACGGCCTGGAAGTATTCCTGCAAACGCAGCCGGTCGCTGCCTCCTAGCACCAAATTCAAGGCTTGTGCCTCGTTGGACACTGCATCGAGTATGCTTTTACCTGCGCTTTGCTTCAAGCCTTGCTGCCCCGTCGCCGTTGCTGTGCCAAAAATGCGGTCGAAAACGACGGCAGGATCGACATCGCGGGAATTTGGGCTAGCACCACCAAGCCACGACAGGCAACTCTGGTAATCAGCGGTGTAGCCGCTTTCAGCATTGGCATGCTCTTCTGCCGCTACACACAGGCTAGTGAAACGGCTACCAGCACTAAGCGTCTGGGCCAACGTGATATCAATCGAGGTGCTGACGTCAGGCCCGGGGAACACGGGTGTATGGCCCGACAAAAATGCGGTAAGCGCCCGCGAGTGGTCGCCGTTAATCGTCGACTTGGCCGGACCAAGCTGCAAACCGCTGAGCACCGTTAGGTAGCTTTTGACAGCAGCTAGATCCTGCAAGGGACCGGTCAATGCGAAATCGCTGCCGGTAGTGGCTGGCTGCCACTGCGCGCCATTAGGAACGTAGCAATAGACTACGCGTTTTCGGACGCTGTCCGCTATGGCGACGGGGACGAAATACTCAAGCCACGGCAAGGTTACACAGGCGCCGATGCCACGGAGAAAGGAGCGTCGGCTAGTGCCTTTTCTAGTTCCATAAATCATAAATAATCGCCTTTAATTTACAAGCAGCGCTCGGCTTAAGTCCACGAGCAGGTTTCTCATGCCATAACTCTGCTCACTAGTGCGAGCCGCGATCTTTTCAATTAAACACGTCTCCTGCGCAGTCGGCGCCCGCCTCAAAGCATAGGTCGCCAGCCGATTAGCCAAACAACGAGGAAAGGCGGCATCTGCCTTTAACACCGCGGCCAGATCTGCAGCGGAGCCGAATGACGCACCACCCGGCAGCGTGCCGCTAGCATCAATAGGACCGTAATCGTCTTTATCGCGCCATTGACCCGTGAGGCCGTAGTTTTCTAGACCTAGACCGATTGGATCCATGGCCACATGGCAGCCCGCACACGCCGCCTGGGCGCGATGTGCAGCAAGGCGCTGGCGCATCGGCAACGCCTTACCCGAAGTTGGTGCTAGCACTGTCTGCACCCCGGCGGGTGGCGGCGGCGGCGGACTGCAGAGGAGACGGTCAAGCACCCATTTGCCGCGTTTGACCGGTGAGGTTGAGTCGGGATTAGACGTCTGCAGGAGAAAGGAGCCTTGGGTCAACAAACCACCGCGCTGGCTACCGCTAATGGCGACGCGCGTCATCTGCTCGCTGGTCATCGCGGGTAGCCCGTAATGCGTTGCCAAGCTTGCATTAGCATAGGTAAAGCGGGCATCTAAAAGGTCCCTAACATTAAGGTTCTGCTCAAGAAATTCGCCGACATAGGCGAGGGTTTCTTCATTTAATGAGTCGATCAGCGCTGCATCCAGTTGGCTGGCGGCGGGCGCCTGCGCGAGTCCTTTGGTACCCAGCCATTGACTGGTGAAGCTGCGCAAAAAGCCCCGCGACCGAGGACTTGCGATCATCCGATCGATTTCACCGGCAAGCACATCAGGACGACTCAATTGACCCGCTTTGGCCTGAGCCAGTAAAGCGCTGTCGGGCATGCTAGCCCACAAAGCATAGGATAATTTACTGGCCAAAGCATATTGATCGGCATGGGCAACCTCGGCCAGCTCAGATAATTTTGACCGATAGAGAAACTGCGGCGCTAATAAAACGGTCGCTAGTGCCGCTGAATAGGCTTCCTTAACCAACAATCCCGTTGCTGCGTACAAAGTCGGTAACGCGCTCATGCGCGCTTGTTCAGCGGGTAGCAGTGGCCGGCGAAAAGCTCGCTGGGCAAATGTTGCCACTGCACCCGCAGTGCAGCTAGCCGCAAACCCTTGGTCTAAGCACTCAGCGTCAGCACTGGAAACATAGGCGGCAGCTAAGCTTTGACTGACATCCAAATAGCCCTGGGCCATTGTCGTCGTCATGGAATGGGCCGCACCGGTATCGAAACCAACGCCGGTAGCATCGGGGGGAAATGCGCTGCTCGGGGTCACTGCGGTCGACAACAGGTCAGCAATGGTCAGATCGTATTCTTTATTAGTCAGGGGAATCATATCGACTGGAGCATTGTCCACCTCAGCGACGCCGCAGGTGCTCTCTGCATCGATTGCCACCGTATTGATCGGATCAACCGGCAATACCGGGGGCAGGACTTCGGGGTGTGGCGAGCGCCCGTTCGGCGCACCGTGCTCACCAGGATGCAAAAATGGAAAGCTGTTACAGCCGCTGATACCTACCAGCATTAGCAGCGAAGCCCTACGAAAATTGCAGCATACAAGTCGAAGCATAAGCCACCACAGCCAAAGGACATCACCCGATGTTCCCTCTGCAAGACCGCCGCCAGCTTGAACCCGCCGATTAACCCACCAAACATCAGCACCTTGACTCAACTAGCCGCTGTTGACTAGAGGCTGCGTCTGTCTAGCATTTTGACAGGCGTATGCTGCCTGAGCGTCAAAGCTACTGTCCGGGTGGCGTGCGCGGTAAGGACGACGGCCTATTAGCTGATCCAGCCCGCTAGAATCGCCCCAAGCGTGACACTAGCGACGATCAGCCAAAGCCCACATCCATGTATCAATGGCTTGATCCCGACGCTGCGCACAGTCACCCTGGTCAAACTGCTGCCAATCAGGAATAAAGTAAGAACCAGCGACCGCTTAGCAATACTTTCAAGCATATGACCTACAGGACCCAAGGCAGGTATCCAAGTAACTATAGCCGCCATCATCAAAAATCCGAGGATAAACCATGGCCGCTTGGCATTTGGTTGTTCGCTATTACTCGTGCCCAGACGTCGCGCATGAATCGTGCCGATAGCAAAAGCAACGGGTACGATCCACAACGCTCGCGCCAACTTTACCGTGGTGCCGATGCGTAGGGACTCGGCCCCATATTGCATGGTTGCGCCTACGACCGAGCTGGTATCATGGATGGCCAGAGCGCTCCAAAGTCCAAACTGCTCCTGGCTAAGCTGCAGGTGTTGCGCGACCATTGGAAACAGCACCAGGGCCGTCGCATTAAGCAAAAAAACGGTACCCAAAGACACCGAGACTTCATGCGGCTTTGCACGAATCGCAGAAGCTACCGCGGCAATCGCGCTGCCGCCGCAGATGGCGGTGCCAACAGTGATCAGCGTACCGATATCGCCTGGAATCTTTAGGGCCTTGCTTAAGAAGAAACCCAGAATAAGTGAAAGGCTGATGCCGACGAAGGTATAGCCTAAGCCTTGCAGGCCGACTGTGCCCACGACCGCCAGATTCATGCCCGCACCTAGGCAGACGACCGAGAGCGCTAGCAGACGGGGCGTTAATTTGCGAGTGAGGGTTAAGTAGGGGTTACCAAAAATTAAGGCGATGGCAATACCAAGCAACAATCCTGCAGCCGACGACACCCGAGGCGAGAGCACGATGAGAGCGGCTACGGGTAGCAAGATATATGCTGGAGACCAGCCACCGGTCTCTGCTGGCTGCGATCCTGGAGCGTATGCCACTGGGCCTCCGATGGTGGTGTCACTGCAGCCGCATCTAACCGGCCGATTTAGCTATGGATCTACATCATGTCAGCATATCAAATAATCGGCGACATTTGAAACACCGGCGAGGATACGACAGCCTATCTTAACTCTGTAAACAAGCGAGGCAAAAGACCAAACTCGTTAACCCACAAGGCCTGCGCCAGGCCCCAAACTATCGCCTAGACCTCCTAAAATATCGACAGCCACTGTCAGGAGTCTAGACAGACGGGGCGCTGTTCCCACCTATTTTCCCAATCAAATTAAGCTCTGTGGGCGGAATTTTCTATGGCCCAGCTCTTGCAAGATGGTTAGCTGTACCATGTAGCTAAAGGAACACACAAATGCCACTTCTACTACCGCGCAATTCCAGTCTGAAATACATTTCAAGCATGCCGCTTGTAGCTGCTCTCGTCACTGCAGCATGCGGCGGTACGAATTTCTCTGGTAGCAACGGTCAACGCCCTGCTACAAACGTACCTTTGGCAGGCGCTGGGCCGGGCACGATTGAGACTCAAGTAAGCATCGGCTGTTCCGCTACAGCGACTGTTGGTCCAGATCAAACCATTACCGACGGTGCAGGTACGACGACGACTATAACCGGCACTTTCTGCGAGCAGCCCCAGGCGGCTAAGAGCGAAGCCCTCACTGTTCTTTTTATCTTCGACTTTTCCGGGTCCATGCAAGCCAATGATCCAATTAAATCTGGCAGCTGTGGGCGCCTACAGGCCGCTCAGGCAATCCTCACCAAACTAGCCACTGCGCCCGCTAAAGATCAAGAAAATCTCCACCTAGCTATGCAAGCTTTTGGCACGCAGCAGATGCCAGGCATCGCGCTAACGAAACTGCCTGAGTTCACTAGCCAGCTAAACACGCAAGCAGTATGCCGCGAAGACGGCATCGCCACCAACTATGAAACCGCATTCACAGCAGCCACGACACTTCTAGCGCCGATCCCCGGACGTAAGGTCGTATACTTTATTTCTGATGGTCTACCGACAGTTTCAGGCACCGCCATCCCCCAAGGTGGCCAAGGCGGACAAGCCGCCACCATCGCGGCCCTTATCAACAACCCCCAGTCGGCGTTGGCTAGCTACAGCTCCGGAAAGACCGCCGCGGCAAAACTACGCGCTATCGAAGGCCTTGATCTAAATGTTGTCTTCCTAGGCACGGCTGGCAGTGGCAACGCCGTCGGCGCAGTTCCTGCCGGAACACCGGATCCACAAACCTACCTTACGGAAATTGCCGGTGGTGCCGACCACCTACGGGTCGTATCGAATGCACAGGATCTAGCCCGCCAAATCGGTACGTTTGCTACCCCAACGGCTGCTAGCGGCGAATTCGCCACCAGCTCGGTGCAAGGCACCATCAGCGCCGAAGGCTTCAATTCCCAAATCCTGACAGTGGACAGCGTCTCCAAGGACCCCACGCTGCCCAACACATGGCACTTCTCAATGGCACCAGCAAGCCTCCTTGGCACCAAGGGGCGTACCGTCGCCAATATCATCAAGATAGACGTCACCGGTATCGACGGCAAGCCTCACAGTGTCACTAGCACGATTCAGTTCACTGCGAAGTAACCGGCCTGAGGTCGCTTCAGCATGGAATCAACAGGTACTCTTGACCGCTGATCTATGGCAGACTGCCACTCTCAATTGAGAGTGGCAGTTTGTGTTACAATGAGGGCGAGCGAGCATGAACTCAAAGGCACTCCGTCGCAATGGCGCCGGGTGAACGGTTCTCCTATTTATGGTCATTGATCCCACGCGTAAGTTCTTGCGTGGTGCCAACATCATTTGGGCGAGACCCATAATTGGCAGCTCGCCACGATGTAATCGGGCTAGGTGGATGAGTATTTGCAACCAACTCATGGGACCGAGAGCCCGCAACGATTGGCAGTTGCTGTTGATTGATGTTCTTGCGCGCCAACGCTGGCGCTGAGCTGGCATTGCATCGAACTAATGTGAAACATTGAATTAGCACAGTCATAAGGCGTGAATGACAATGCAGAGTCCGCTTACCTTGCTTCTTGGCCTATGTAGTTCCGTCGCAATGGCCTATCCTCTGCCTAGCAAAAATAATGCTAAGCAGCTAGTGCCAGCCGCTGTTGATTTTCGTGAAGAGTCGATTTATTTCGTGCTGACGGCACGCTTTTTCGACGGCGATTCCAGCAATAACTACTACAATCGCGACCGTATAAAGCTTGGAGATCCCCATTGGCGGGGTGATTTTCGCGGCCTCATTGCGCAGCTGGATTATATCCAGGAGCTCGGTTTCACCGCACTTTGGATCTCACCACCGGTGGAAAACCGCAGCGGGCTCGACTACCACGGCTACCATGCTTACGACTGGGACCGTATAGATCCACGTCTAGAGTCCGCTGATGCTACCTATCAAGATTTGATCGATGCCGTTCATGCCCGGGGCATGAAGTTAATTCAAGACGTAGTGATTAATCACTCCAGCCAATACGGTATTCGCGATCAAGTTTGGATCGATCATCTACCGATTAAGTATTTCCGCACAGCCGATGGAAAGAAGACAAATAACGGACCATACCAGGGGAACCTCGGAGATTACCGCAGTCCCTACCGCGAGGATAATGACAATAGTAAGGCGCCCGACTGGTTTCTCGAAAGGGCGCAGAGCGACCCCGAGGGAGAAGTGCCGCTGCTAGATCCGGCAACCAAAATCGTTGTGCCGCGACCTGGGTACCAGCCGCAGCGTTTTTTCGGCATCGACCCAGCCCATTTGGATCCTAGTTGGTATCATCTAGATGGCTTCATGTCGGGAGGCGATTGGGAGAATCCGAAGGCCTTGCAGCGCAAGCACATGGCCGGCGACACCATCGATTTGGCTACCGAAAATCAAAAGGTCAAAGATTATCTGAATCAGTCCATGCACCGCTATCTGGACATGGGTGTCGATGCCATCAGAGTCGATACCGCGAAACATATCGAGCGCGACAATTTATTTGAATTTATCGACGACTGGCGTGCTCATAAGCCTAGTCTATTCGTATTTGGCGAAAATCTTGTCAAGGGTACAGGCCTAGGTCAAGAGCTAAGCAACGACAATGCCTCCGCGACGATCAGGCCCTGGTGGTATACTCGCCGTGCCACTTCGCCGGCTGACCCCCTGTCGGGACCAGACTCGGGTTTTTCCGTGTTAGATTTTCCATTGTTTTCGACTTTTCGTGACAATATTCTCCGCGGGAATTTTTCTGGCATTGGGCAGCAACTTTCTTGGGACTGGATTTATGGCGATGCCACCAAATTGGTGACGTTTTTTCAGAACCATGATGTTGGTCCAGACAATGATTTTAAATTTCGCTTCGGTGGTGAAACTTGGCAGGCCGCTATGGTCTACAACTTGCTTTGGACTATCCGCGGTATCCCTTGTCTATATTACGGCGAGGAGATCGAATTCCAAAAAGGGCAGCCACAGGACATCGATGGACCCAGTATGACTCTCGATCAAACTGGCCGCGCCTACTTTGGTGAGCACCTGCAGCGTAACCAAGTGCAGCAAACGTTGTCACACCCACTAGCGCAGCACATCAAACGGTTGAATCTGATTAGGCGCCAGATCCCAGCTCTGCAAAAGGGGCAAATGTTGCAAGTGCACGAGTGGGGGAGTGGCATGTCCTTTGTGCGGGATGATGCTAAAGGTGGTAGCTATGCCGTCGTAGCACTGGCGGCCCATGCCGATCAGGACATTGTTGTAAACCACGTACGACCCGGTATCTACCGCGACGCCATTACTGGACGCGAGGCCGTCGTGACTGACGGTCAACTTAAACTGTCGGTCCGAGCTCATTCAGCCGCGATCTACCTAAGAAACGGTGTCGGGAAAATTGGCGCGGACGGAGTCTTTCTGCGCTAAGGTTCCGTCAAAAAATAGAGTGCCTTTCTGGGCGTCTTATAATCAGCTGTGCTCGGTTTTGACGGCAAAAACCGGAGGAATGCTAATAGTATCTCGAGGATTTTTGGCGACCAAATCGGCCACAGATGGCCGTCAGCAGGCGTCCTGAAAGGTACTTCATTTTTTGACGGGCCCTAACGGCACGAATCTCAATAGACCCAATGCGGTATCATATCGCCCCATATTGGTCCTCTTCCGCGAGGAACTGCCAGCAGTAGAGCCTCCCTGCAGCAGATACTAGACGTCTCTAATCACATCAAATCCTTTGAACGATCCGACCGGGGCAAAGGCATAAATAATCAATTCTGGATTAATCGTTTTCATTTTACGACCAATTGCATGGATAGTCGCATTGCTGCCAATCGCATCGTCTATTAACAGCACTGATTTTAACTGGCGTATAGAGGATGGGGATTCGGAAATATGGTTGGTGAGTGACGCATTTTGTAGGCGATGCTGCAATTCGCTGAGTGATTTTTGAGGAACGACGTCGCCGACTACGACCTTAGTAATGGCAACCTGCTTGACCTTCAGTGATATTTTTTTGCTCAGTAGATCTTGCAGTGGATGCCTTCTCTTGATCGTATGAGGCACCCAAGCACAAGCTTCACAGCCAAATTTCTCCAGCAGCGACGGCAACGATTCTGCCAGAATACTTGCGATTTCTTCAATGTAGGGCAACGATGTGTCCTCTCCAACCTTTGCCTTTTGTACAATATGACCAAGCAAAGTCTTGCCAAACTGCGGCAGCGAATAGAAATCTTGGTAATACACTCTTGAGATCACGTCGGAGTGATGAATCGAACGGTAGCGGGCGGTTGCATCAATTAGCCCTAAGTCCCGATCAAGACTTTGGTCAACGGTGCGCCGCAGCTCCAGAAAAGCCGCAAGCAAGATGCTAAAATTACTCTCGACCTGCGCCGCGAATGAAATCTTGCTGCTACGCTGTTTGGATAGGGTCGGCACTTGCTTTTGCTGGAACCACAGCTTAAAGGCTTCTTCACCTCGATAGAGTTTGAAGTCGGCGTCAAATCCAAAATAGCTGTCTAGAGTCTGCCTTGACGACGCTGCGACAGGGATCGCTGCAACAAGATCGCTATGGCCCGAGGTTTCTTGGCCACTTGGCGTCACAATGTAGTATGTCCGCGGCGGAGCTCCGATTTTTTGGATGCACCCCTTGCTAAGCAGCGCCTTGAGGTGGCGCTGTATCATGACAAGGCCGACTGGCGGCATCAAAGTGTCGCTAATCTGTTTAGGACTAGCGCCCCCCAATTCCTCGATTAGGGCTAGTATTCTTTGCTGGGCATCGGTCAGCCCGGATGCCATAAATTGATAGCCCAAGACATCTCACTCCTGATGCGTGCCGCACCAACCCATTCAACATTCTGAAATCATACATACTTATTGTGATAGGCAGTCTGCCGTCCCCATCACTCCACGAGCATAGATAGTATATAGTATATAGTATATAGTGCACACTATACTATGTATAGCACGTTATCGTAGAGGGACTGGCGGACGGTCTGTGGACCTGGTCTTTGGGAGGCTGCCGTTAACCGTAGCATAGCGGCCATGCGACCTGAATGTAGGCTGAGTTGGGGATGTTTTCATAATGACCACCTTCGGGCCCTGCCAGGTGACGCCAGCTGGACGTGGAGGCAAGTCCCTTGCGGGACAGTCTGGAAGGTCGCCAAGCCTAAGACTATTTTAGGTTAAATCGACTTTTCGGACCGGTTGTTAGAAGACATCGAACCGAAGAAAGCAAACTACGGCCCCCACCACCGCCATAGATAATCCCCAGGCTAACATCTTGTTAAACAATTGATCCCGTTCGCCAGACTCTGGAACTGCGGCAATGCAAAGGGCTCCGATAGTCGAAAGCGGCGAAACGTCGACAAGATGTGCGGCAACTGCGATAGACGTTGCGAGTGCCGTTGAATCACCCGAACCCATACGCTCAATAAGTCCAGGGACCATCGGCAAAAAGGTCGGTATGACTACCCCCGACGAACTGCTAAAGATCGATGCAAAACCGCTGACAAAGGCTGCGGTACCCGCCATGGTCCCTTTCGTTGAATATCGCGTCATCATGTCGGCCAGTAGTCCCAGGCCGCCAAGTTTTTCAGCTAACGAGACGAGAAGCACGACACCACAAACCATGATGATCGAACCCCAGGGCATAGATTGCAGAATCTCCCTCTCCGGTCTGGGGGAAAGAACACTAAGAAGGATGCCGCCAGATAGGCTCACAAGCGCAAGTGGCCAATGGAACCCCGCGGCGAATATGAAAACACCCGCAAGCACCGCTATAGTCTTCCACTGTACAGGCTGAAGTGACACTGGTTCGCGACTAGCGGCAACTCTCGAAACATTGACTCTATAACCTCGACAGAGCCAATAGCCTCCCAACGACACGATTGCATGAATCAGGAGGCTATAGCAGAAGATCGACCATCCAGCCTCCGCAAGTCCAAATTCCTTAAGTTTTGAAATCATCAGAACACCCGTCGGGGCCATAGGCGACAATGCGCCGGCGTTTGCACCGTTGCCGACCATTATGGCGACAAGGAACGGCGACAACATCCAATCGCGGGCCAAAGTCATCGCCAGCGGAGCAATCAACGCTGTTGTTGCTATGTTTCCCGCTCCAATACCCGAAATCACGGCAGATATACCAAAAAGAGCCGGCGGCAGAAATGCCGGTTTCGTATGGATCCAGCGCAGCATCGTCTTTACGATCGCTTCGAGTGTGCCATTTAGCTGAGCCTGGCTAAATAGAAAGGTAACACTTACAAGCGTTAGGAATAATTCAGTAGGGAACCCGCCCAGAATATTCTCAAAAGAAACTTTACCAAATCCTAGTCCAAGAATGGAGGCAGCTAGAATTGCAAGCCATCCAACGTTAATTTTAGACGCGATGCTTACTCCGACTACCGATACAATTATGCTTAGAGAAAGGGTCGCTAAGTCCATTTAGTAAATCACCTTTGCAGCTCCCGTAGTTTTAGCTACCTTTAGGACCACGTCCATTTGTTTTGCGAATAGATCATAGTCTTTTGGATATCGTCCTTAACTCAATTCGACCCGGTTCTACGAAAAAATCTGCTTTCATGGTTCACATTTGGAACATCAACCCCTCCTATTGCCGAATGCCGACATACTTCGGCCTTCGAACAATTTTTGCGATTTCAAATCCAATCAAGCTTAACGCCGCAACACCGGCACTTGCGGCAATATCACTCACGTGCGGTGGGACAAAATGAAAAATGTCGACCACTTTAGGAACATAAAGTATCAGGCCAGATAAACAAATCATCACAGCTGTTATCCACCAGAGGGTAGGATTGGGACGTCTAAAGAACGTCCAAGCCGGTTCAGTTCTAGAGCGAAGTGACAGAATCAGTCCCAAGTTGGCAAAAATAAGCATCGTAAAGGCTACAGCACGCGCGTGATCGGCAACTGCCCCCAGTTTTCCAACGAAATAGTAAACAACCATCGCCGCAGTGCAAATAAACAGTCCCCGCAACAGTCCACCGGTAACAACGGCCTTCCCGAATAGACTTGCCCCCAAGGGTCTTGGAGGCCTTTGCATGATTGAGGATTCCTCTGGCTCAGCTTCAAACAAAATCGAGCACACTGGGTCAATGATCAACTGAAGAATGGCCAAATGAACCGGCAACAAGATTGGGGCTACGCCTTGTATTAGAGGCACCAGAGTTAAGCCGATGATTGGAATGTGTATGGCTATGATGTAGCTCACCGCCTTCTGTATATTGTCGTAGATACGGCGACCTAATCGAATGGCGCTTACAATGGACGTGAAGTCATCGTCCAAAAGGACCAGAGCTGCGGCTTCGCGAGCCACGTCAGTACCTCGACCACCCATCGCAATGCCGATATGAGACGCCTTCAGTGCCGGAGCATCGTTCACCCCATCACCTGTCATGGCGACAACTTCGCCAGATGCACGAAGAATCTTGACGACATGAAGTTTTTGCTCAGGCACCATACGGGCAAGTACACGCACGGTCTTTAAGCGCAATGCAAGCATTTCGTCCGGCATTGACCCCAACTCTTCGCCAGTTAAGACATCTTGAGAATTTTCAAGGCCAATTTCGCGAGCAACACTAAGCGCAGTGATTGGGTAATCTCCGGTAATCATCATTACTTTTATACCGGCGTCGTGACATTGCGTGACCGCCTCATGGACACCGGACTTCACCGGGTCGCTATATCCAACTAAACCTGAAAATTCGAATGCAAATTGTTCTAGACCATCACTGAGCGCTCCAGCTTCTGACGTCGACTTCCCAACGCCTAACACTCGGAATCCCTGTGAAGCCAGGCGATCAGCTGCTGCCAAAACTTCTTTCCGCCTGGATTCCTCGACGTTACATATCTTCAGAATTGCTTCCGGAGCGCCTTTTGCCGCGACCGTCACACTTTTTTCTCTAGCGTTTTTCCAGGCATGGCCAACAGCCAGAAGTGGTCGGACCAAAGGAAATGATTTGGCCAACGTTAAGCCATCGGACGGCTCGATATTCAGGTTCTTTGCAACTGCAATAGAAGCTTTATCCATCGGATCTGAGCTAGTTGGGTCACTAGCAAGAGCGGCCAAATTCACAACCAAAAGAGTGTCACTTGAAAGAACAGAAGACTCGTACGCAATTTTCGCGCTTCCAGATTTTTCGGTCCATAATACTGCCACAGACATTAGATTTTCAGTTAAGGTTCCGGTCTTGTCGACGCAAAGAAATGTAGCGGAACCGAGGGCTTCAATCGCATTCATCTGTCTGGTTAAAACTTTTTTCTTTGATATACGCCAGGCGCCCAACGCCATAAAAATCGTCAGAACTACAGGGAATTCTTCAGGGATCGTGCTCATAGCAAACGTCAGTCCCATGAGGAGGCCATGGAGGATATCGGCGTGTTTAATCCACCAAAATGCCGCAATCCCAGCACTCACAGTCAAACTAGCAAAAGCAACCAGTCGAACAACGCGTCTTGTCTCTAGTTGAAGGGACGACGGCGGACGCACTGTCTTGCCAAGAGATGAGCCAATCATCCCCATTGCGGTTAATGGGCCTGTAACATGCACCCTAAAGGTGCCACTTCCTTGTACGACCAGTGTTCCCGAATAAAGGAAAGGTGTGTCATCACCACCAGCTTGTTTTATAGCGTCCTGTCCGTTCCATTCCGCTTTGCCAACTGGCACCGATTCCCCTGTAAGAAGCGACTCGTCTAGCTTGAGTAACTTTGATGTTAGAACAAAACCATCGGCAGGAATTCGGTCGCCCTCACTGACGACAATGAGGTCGTCCGGAACCACATCCTTGCCAGCAATACGAATCGGTTCGCCGTCGCGAATAGCAAGCGCTCTTGGGCTTGATAGGTCTCGAAGGGCGTCAAGAGTCCGTTCGGTGCGGCGCTCTTGGACGAAGGTAATCGCCATTACGACTAGAATCGCGCTCGAGAGCAACAAGGCATCACTGAGTTCACCCAGGATTAAATAGAGGACGCCGCAAGCGAGGAGAAGGAGAAACATGGGCTCGCGAACGGTATCAAATGCTATCCATAAAACGGTACGGGGCTTTGCGGACGGCATCTGATTCGCACCGAGACGCTTCAGTCGTTCCGACGCTTCTATTGTAGTCAGTCCGATATATTCAGGCTCAAATGGCGACATTTAGTGACATTTCCCGCCAGCGGGGCAAGCTGCCGCTGTCAATCTTGGTCTTTGGTTGTTCCACTGGACACCCCTTCAGAAACACTGGCGGCCGGATTTATCTCTGAGTGCCTGATCTTCCCCCCTTCATGCGCAGCAGCTCCCATGACTCCTGCCGTTACCAACGAAAGCACAAAGACTGCGGGTATGCTTCTTCTGAGAGTTTCTGGACGCCTCCACTGCAAGAAGAAAGCAAATCCAGCGGCAAACGCAGTCACGATCGACAAGATAGTCGCTTTTTCTGCGAGTTCTTCGTGCTCATGGATGAGATCTTTACTCACCCCGGGGAGGTGTTCAATGACTTCTTCCGCAGGCTCACCCGTCCAATACGGAGCCAACGCACTTGCTCCAACAATAACTGTTGCGAGCAAAACGAAGCGCTTGATATCGATGCTCTGAACTTTCATAGCAACGCCTAGCGCAACTACCATCCCCAAAAACCCGATCACTGGCAGGTGATTCACCAACATATGAAACTGCGCGCCGTTGAAAACCATACTTCCTCCTCTTTTCGGTCCTGACAAACTATTAAGTACGAACTCCCTTATGCAAGACTGGATCCATAATCAGCAATAAATTCGAAAAATTCGGCACTAATTGGCGAAAATTATCTCCACTCGGCAGCCGATTCCGTTTTCTCCCTTAGAAAAAATCAATTTTGCCTTATCCAAGTCACCAATACGATTGACTATTGATAGCCCCAGCCCACTTCCTTCACCGCTTGGCCGACTGACCCGAGAAAAGCGCTCGGTCGCCATTTTTCTTTGTCCCGCTGATAGACCCGGACCACTGTCTTCAACAATCAATCGAGTGCGCCTGCCGCTCTCCCGATGCTGATATGAACGAATCCCTTCGCAGGAGTGTAGCTAATGGCGTTATCCAAGAGATTGCGCGCCAAAATCCGAAGCATTGCTGGATTACCGTGAATTTCCAATTCAGGGCCATCACTAACTACCAACTCCAGGTTCTTTGCAATCGCGTCTGACGCAGCGGCACTTGCTACATCAATGAACAAATTGCGCAATTTGACACTTTCGCCCCGCAACTCAGTCTCTGGATCCAGCCTGGCCATCGTCAGAAGCTGCTCGACCAGGTGGGTAGCGCAACGCCATATCGACCAAGTCGGCGAACTCGGTGTTGTTGATCTCCAGCCACTGCTGCACCGCAGGTTCAAGATTTTGCTCAAGCCTGACTGAATTTGGTTTACCCTGTCGTTTCTCGACATGGTGCAGGACAAACGGATCCGGTTCGTCTCGATCAAACAACAAATCGACAGTGAGACGATCGCAGGGAAATTCTTGTAGTCGATCCTGGCTGTCTTCAATGAAATGATGAGAGCCGAGGCTGTGGCTCGTACGCAGTCAGCCCTAGACTACAAACGCCAGCGCGGTGAAAAGCTTGGCGGCATAGTCCCGTACGGCATGGATTGTCGCGATGGCGTCCGGCTGGTGCAGAACCAGCGGGAGCTTGCCACCATCATCTTGATCCACCGCCTGCGAGCCCAAGGGTCAAATGAGACCGTTAAGGTGCTAATTATACTATAATTAATTTAGATTTTGGACATTTGTACCCCTAAATTTACCCTTATAAAGCGGTGGCGTAGCAATCTGGCCTAAAGCTTTCTCCCCAAAATGCCGATTAGCGTTCAGTGCTAGTGCTTGTCGTGGATGCTATAATCCTGTATAGGTGAGGCTGCGGCATTAGGAGGGCTAAGTGGGTGAACTAGGGACTACACAGTCTATGAACGATCGGCGCCTCGAAAAGTTCGTGAACCAGGTCCGCGATATCTGCAGATCCCCTAAGTCGTTCAAGAGCCGGATGGACGTTGACGTTGGGTTTCTAGCTGCTGCAGAAAATGTTTGACAAACCTGATCATTTAATACATTTGTATGGCTCCACTCGATGGACTGATTGGA
>Ga0315273_10002142_pt1 | contig 23066 bp, 24 predicted proteins | sample YL17G02_0_MG_FD_205753 | JGI IMG/M metagenome (GOLD analysis project Ga0315273, IMG submission 205753) | Sediment microbial communities from Yellowstone Lake, YNP, Wyoming, USA - YL17G02_0 | ecosystem: Environmental > Aquatic > Freshwater > Lake > Sediment | place: USA: Wyoming | collected...
TTCGCACGCGCCGGTTCGATGCGCGTGTGGAAGCTGCCATTCGGCGTCAATACGTCGACCGTATCGCCGACCTGCAAGCTGCCCGCAAGATGCTGCGACATGCGGCCGCTGGCCTGCGCGCGGATGCCGATCCGCAACTGATTGCCACCCTCGGGATTGACGATCGAGTAGGTCCGGCGCTCCTCCTGTCCGTCGAGGACAGCGCGCACCGCAACATGCTGCCCGGCCATGAAACCGTATTCCGCGCGGAGCGTATCCGGCACTGCGAAGCCAAGCGCCACCGCATCGTCGGCGATGACCGTGCGCTCCGCGATCCTCAGGGGGTGAAATTTCAGCAAGGTTTCAAATGCACTTGAAATAATCGAAGGGTTCGAGACAGGACTCGCAGCGGTACAGCGCCTTGCAGGGCGTCGAGCCGAATTCCGACAGCTTCATCGTGCTCGTCGATCCGCAATGCGGGCAGGCAATAGCGAGATCCGGATGCAGCAGCCGGCGTGTGCTGGTTGCGGCTTCCGCCGGCGGCGCAATGCCGAACGCAAGCAGCTTGCGACGACCCTCTTCGCTGATCCAGTCGCTGGTCCAGGGCGGCGACAGCACGTCGACGGCGACCGCGCGAAACCCGTCGCGCTCGAGCGCATCGATGATATCGGCCTTGATCACCTGTGTCGCCGGACAACCGGAGTAGGTCGGCGACACCCCGACTTCGATCGTGCCATCGGCGTGTTCGCGAATATGCCGGACGACGCCCAGGTCGAGAACGCTCAGGACGGGAATCTCGGGATCCGGAACCCGCGCGAGAATCCCCTGCAGGCGCACAAGCGCAACCGGTGACGGTTCAGCCCCTGTCGAGGCGGATGCGGTGATCATCGGTTGCTACCAGGTCGCGCCCGGATGAGCGCGGTGCAGGGACTGCATCTCGGCCAGCAGGTGGCCGAGGTGCTCGCTGTGCCGACCCTGCTTGCCATGCCAGCCGAATGGCGTCACGGGTGGTTCGACGAGGCGGGAGTCGGTAAGGACTGCGCCGACACGCGCCGACCAGCCCGGTAGCAAGGCCTCGGGCGCGGGCCCGATGCCGGCTTGCGCGATCTCGTGATCCACATCATCCGCAGCGAACAATTCACCCGTGAATGGCCACAGGCGCTCGAGAGCGACCTGCGCGCGCGCATGACTCTCTTCCGTGCCGTCGCCGAGGCGGATGAGCCATCCGGCGCTGTAACGCAGGTGGTAGCGCGTTTCCTTGACGGCCTTGGCGGCAATCTCCGCGAGCCGCGGATCCTTCGATTCCTGCAGCCATTCATGGAGCTCGAGTTGCCAGGCGTCGATCAGGAACTGGCGCACGATGGTCTGGCCGAAATCGCCATTCGGCTGCTCGACCAGCGTCGCATTGAGGAATTGAGACTCCTCGCGCAGGTAGGCGAGGTCGTCCTCGCTGCGACCTCGGCCCTCGAGTTCCCCGGCGTAAGTCAGGAGCATGCGCGCCTGGCCCAGCAGGTCGAGTGAAATATTCGCAAGACCGAGGTCCTCCTCGATCGCCGGCGCATGGCCGACCCATTCGCCGAGTCGCTGCGCGAGAATCAGGCTCGTGTCGGCGAGGCGCAGCACGTAGCGGCAGTGAGACGTCACAGCGTCTTTACCTCATCCGGGATCTCGTAAAAGGTCGGGTGCCGGTAGACCTTGTCGCGCGCCGGCTCGAACAACGCATCGGCATCCGCTGGATCCGATGCCACGATATCGCTCGAGCGCACCGCCCAGATGCTGACGCCTTCCTGGCGCCGCGTGTAAAGATCGCGTGCGTGCTCGATCGCCATCCGGGCATCCGTCGCATGCAGGCTGCCGACATGCTTGTGATCGAGGCCAGCCCTTGCGCGAATGAAAATTTCATATAGGGGCCAGTCGCGTGAACTTTCGGTCATGTTGTCCTCCCGCGCTCAGGCAGCGCGTGATCCTTGCCTGGCGGCCTGCTTCGAAGCGTGGGCGATGGCCGCATCCCGCACCCAGCGACCCTCGTCATGGGCCCGGCGCCGCGCCTCGAGGCGCTCGCGATTGCAGGGCCCGTGGCCCTTCAGCACCTGCTCGAACTCGTTCCAGTCGATCGCACCGAACCGGTAGTGCTGCGCAGCCTCGTCCCAGCTCAGCGCCGGATCCGGAACCGCGAGGCCAAGGAACTCGGCCTGCGGCACCGTGAAGTCCACGAATTTCTGGCGCAGCTCGTCATTCGAGAACCGCTTGATCTTCCAGCGCATGGATTGCGCACTGTGCTTCGACTCCGCGTCCGACGGACCGAACATCATCAGCGAAGGCCACCACCACCGATTCAGCGCCTGCTGCGCCATTTCCTTCTGTGCCGGCGTGCCGCGCGAAAGGCGCAGCATGATTTCGTATCCCTGGCGCTGGTGAAAACTTTCTTCCTTGCAGACGCGGACCATGGCCCGCGCATAAGGCCCGTAGGAGCAGCGACACAGCGGGATCTGGTTCATGATCGCCGCGCCGTCTACGAGCCAGCCTATCGTGCCAATATCGGCCCAGGTTGGCGTCGGGTAATTGAAGATGCTGGAGTACTTGGCCTTGCCCTCCAGCAACTGTCCGATCAACTCATCGCGCGAAACGCCGAGCGTCTCGGTCGCACTGTAAAGATAGGCGCCGTGCCCGCCTTCGTCCTGGACCTTCGCGATCAAAATGCACTTGCGCAGCAGGGATGGAGCGCGGGTGATCCAGTTGCCCTCGGGAAGCATGCCGACGATTTCCGAGTGGGCATGCTGCGAAATCTGCCGGATCAATGTCCGCCGATAGGCCTCCGGCATCCAGTCCTTTGGCTCGATCTTCTCCTCGGCATCGATGCGCGACTGGAAACGCTGCTCGAGCCCGCCGATATCCTGCGCTTCGTCGCGCAAACAGTCCTTGCCGAGTGAATCAAGCCCCTGCGTGTACACGAGAAGTCTCCGGATGGCAGCGAATCGAACGCCACTGTGACACAGAAATATCCAGTTATTATGCGCGCCTGCTGCGCGCAGCCGAAACACGGCTAGCTCCAGCCCTCCAGCCGCCGCACCAGTACTTCCATGAACCGGTTGGCCTGGTGACCGTCGAGCACACGGTGATCGATGGTCAGGGTCACATAGCAGCGGGGACGGACGACGATCTCGTCGCGCCCATCGTGCTCGACGACCACCGCTCGCTTCTCCAGGCGGCCGATGCCGAGGATCGCCGATTGCGGCTGGTTGATCACGACCGGTGCCGCGACCAGGCTGCCGCTGACGCCGTGATTCGAGATCGTGAATGTGCCGCCGCGCAGGTCAGCCGGCGTCAGCCGATCATCGCGGGCGCGTGCCACCAGTTCCCCAAGGCTTGCGGCGATGCCGAACAGGTCGAGACCCGCGACATTCCGGATCACCGGGACGACCAGGCCGCGGCCTTCCAACGCGGTCGCGACACCGATGTCGATCCGCTCGTTGAGCAGCAGTGCCTCATCGGTCCAGCAGCCATTCGCTTCGGGCACCGCGCGAATGGCGTCCACGCAAGCCGCGACGAAATAGGCGGTCAGCGTCAGTGAAGTGCCGCGTTTTTCAAAATCCTTCTTGTGCGCCGCTCGATGCGCCAGCACCGCCGCCAGGTCCGCCTCGAAAACGGTCGTCACATGCGGGGCTGTCTGCAGCAGGCTCTCGACCATGTGGGCGGCAATGCGCCGGCGCATCGGCGTGTGCGGCACGCGGCGGATGCCGTCGGTCTCGGCGACAACAGCGGGCTGCGGGGCCTTCACCGCCGGTGCCGCAGGTCGCGCGGCAGCCGCCAGCACGTCATCGACGGTGATTCGCCCGCCCTCGCCGCTCCCAATGACTGCGGTGGCATCCAGTCCTTTCTCTGCAAGCAGCCGCCTGACTGCAGGGCTCATCCGATCGGATGCCGCCCTGCGCCCCGGAGTTGCTGCCCGCGATTCAGGCGCTGCCCTCAACGCAGCGGCACCCGCAGGAGCAATGGCAGGCGACACGGAACCGGCTGTCATGGGCGCGACGCGACCAAGCAACGCGCCAGGTTCCACGTCCGTTCCTTCGGCAGCCGCAATTTCCTGCAGCATGCCATCGGCCGGCGCGGGCACCTCGATCGTGACCTTGTCGGTTTCAATCTCGACCAGCGGTTCATGCCGCTTCACGGTCTCGCCGACAGACTTCAGCCAGCGCAGCACCTGCGATCTCGTACCTTCCGCCTGCTCGACCGGCAACAACACATCGATTGTCGTGGCCATGGCTCAGATGCTCGCGATGCGGCGCATCGCCGCAACGATGCGTTCGACGGATGGCAGCACGGCATCGAGCAACACGGGACTGTGCGGGCTCGGCACGTCCGGCATTGCGAGACGTTCGATTGGCGCGTCAAGATCGAAGAACGCGCGCTCGGCGATGACCGCAGCGATCTCGGCGCCAAAACCGGCCGTGATCGTGTCCTCGTGCACGATCAGGCAGCGCCGCGTCCTCGCGACCGATGCCAGCACGGCCGTGCGATCCCAGGGCGACAGCGTGCGCAGGTCCAGCAAATCGACATCGATGCCGGACTCGCCGGCCGCCTGCTCGCAGCGCTCGACCATCGCGCCCCAGCTGATGACCGTGAGCTCGGAGCCGCTGCGAAGCGTGCGCGCGACGCCGAATGGCAGCATGAAATCGTCGCCGGGATAAGGGCGTCTTGCCGCCGCGCCATCAAGCAGCGAACGATGCTCGAAAAACACGACCGGGTCATTGCCGCGCATGGCCGCGCGCAATAGCCCAACCGCGTCTTCGGCATTGGAAGGCATCGCAAGCCGCCAGCCGGTTGCATGCAGGAACTCCACTTCATTGCACTGGCTGTGCCAGGGATCACCGCACTTGAAGAAGCCGCCAGGCATCCGCACGACCATCGGCGCGGCAAAGCGGTTGGCCGTGCGCCAGCGCATCGTCCCACAATCATGCAATTGCTCCGCTGCAGGTTCCGCGTACTTGCGGAACTGGATTTCCGGGACTGGCATCAGCCCCGCCAGCGCCATGCCGACTGCGCGACCGATGATGCCCTCCTCCGACAGGCTGGTATCGAAGACGCGCTGCTCACCGAATCGCTGTTGCAGACCCAGGGTCGCGGCGTGCACTCCGCCCTTGCGCCCGACATCCTCGCCGAAGACCAGCACGCGCGGATTGACCTCGAGCTCGTGCTCCAGTGTCCGGCGGATCGCCGTCAGCATGTTGATGCGCGGGCCATCCGGCCGCGGGACATCGCTGCCAACAGCCGGCAGGATGCCTTCAGCAAGTAGGCCGCCCTGCCGCTGCAATTCGAGCGAGCCATCATCGCGGCTCTCGGTGAACGTATGGCGTGTCACTGCGTCCATTTCGGCCGCGGGTCGCGCCTCGATGCGCAGCAGTGCGGCCTCGACCTCCGCCTGCGCCTCCAATTCCAACGTCTTCCACTCGGCTTCCGCGACGATTCGCGGGACGATTTGCGCGCGCAGGCGCAGCAGCGGATCACGTGCCTGCTCGGCGGCCACTTCCTCGGAAGACTTATAGGCCTGCGTGTCCTGTCCCGAATGCCCCGACAGGCGCGGCACGGTCAGGCGCAGCAGCACCGGGCCCTCGCCTGCGCGCACCGCGGCAACCGATTTCTCGATCAAGGTCGCGGCAGCGGCAGGATCTGAGCCGTCGCCGCTGAAAATCATCAGATTGCTGAACGAGGCCAGATTTGCTGCGATGTCGCCGCCCGGGGTCTGGCGATCCGACCTGACCGAGATCCCGTAGCCGTTGTCCTCGATGTAATACAGAAGCGGCAGCCGTCCGGTCGTCGCGATATTGAGCGAAGCCCAGAATCCATTGGTCGCAGTTGATGCATCACCACCATGGACCACTGCGATGCTGCCCGCGCATTGCTGGTCGTCCAGCACGCGCACACGGTAAGCGAGCGCCTGCGCCCAACCAGTTGCAGGCGTGTACTGCGTACCGACGCCGCCGCAGGCCGGCAGCATGCAGGGACCCTGGCGATTCGGCAGGTTGATGACGACCCCGATGTCCCGGCCGGCCGACATGCCCTGTGTGCGCATCATCGTGGACGCGAGCGCTTCCTCTGCGGACAGGCCCAGTGCAAGCGCAAGTGGCCGTGAGCGGTAATACGGCGCGACCGCGTCGCGGGCGCCGGTCAATTGCATGCCGAGCAAGGCCTGGGTCACGTCATGCCCGCGTGCCGAGAACTGGTAGAGCACCTTGCGCTCCGGCACCAGCCGGGTTTCCTCGAGGCGGTCCAGCGCGCGCGAAAGGAATGTGGTGCGCAGTACACGGCGCCAGTCGATGGTCGTGGCGGATCCACTCTGGACGGGCCTGCTTGCGCTGGCGGGCATTGGGGATACCTTCGGGCCCTGCGACCTACCATCGTACCCATGCATCCGGGGCGTTTTTTGGCTAATTGCACGTTCAAGCGCAGAGATTTTAGTGATAACCTCTAACTCCTAAGATTTTTCAAGTGTTTATCACCAAATGAACGCCATCGACCGTACGGATGTGAAGATCCTCGAGCAGTTGCAGCGCGACGGCCGCTTGAGCCACGTCGAACTCGCAGAGCGCGTGGGGCTCTCGCCGACTCCCTGCACGCGACGCGTCCGGCGCCTTGAACAAGCCGGGATCATTCGCGGTTATGCCGCCATTCTCGATCCGAAGCGCGTCGGCCAGAAGGTGGCCGCCTATATCCAGATCAAGCTCGAACGCCACACCGACGACGTCATAGAGCGTTTCCGGCGCACGCTCGATGAGCGGCCGGAAGTCGTCGCGGCCCATGCAATGACCGGCGAAATGGACTTCCTGCTGCAGGTCGTCGTGCCGGATCTCGATGCCCTGGGACGGTTCACGCTGCACCAGCTACTGAAGCTTCCCGGCGTGCGGGATGTGCGTTCCAGCCTCGTGCTCGAGACCCTGAAAACCAGCGCGCCCGTGCCGATCGTGCCGTGATTTGCGGCCGGGCGGCGGAACTGTCCAGCCGGACCGACGGTCCTTGTCGAGTAGGTTAGAATCACCGTACGCCACGGAGACCGAATCATGTTGAGGAAAACGATCGCGTTCGCCGCCCTGTTGGCCTGCCTGGCCGCGGGAAGTGCGCAGGCGACATGCATCTATCCACGGGCACCCGAGCACATCCCGGACGGCAAGACCGCGACCTTTGACGAAATGGTTGCCGCCCAGAAGGCCGTGAAGCAGTTCAATGAGGATGTCACGGCCTACAACGCCTGCCTCGAATTGGAAACGGCGTCGCTGGAGCAGAGTGGCCTTTATGACGAGCCTCGCCTCAACGAATTGCGCGCCATGCAGGCCAAGAAGAACAACGCCGCCGTCGATGAGGTGCAGGCAATTGCCGACCGGTTCAACGAGCAGCTGCGCATCTTCAAGGCCCGCGACAAGAAAGACTGACCGTGTGGCCTGATGCTGACCCCCGCCGAGGCTGATGCGGCGATCGCCGCCCATCTCACGCCGTTTCCGGAAGAGGCACTGACGCTGCCGGCCTGTGCGGGCCGGGTCCTGCGCCAGGACATCCACGCAGAGCGCGACGCGCCGCCATTCGACCGCGTGGCGATGGATGGCATCGCGATCGCAATTGCCGCGTTTCGCGAGGGCCGGCGCGAATTTCGCGTCGCGGCCATGCAGGCCGCGGGCCAGGCGCCGGCTTCACTCGCATCACCGACTGACTGCATCGAGGTGATGACCGGTGCATCGTTGCCTTCTGGTTGCGACACCGTCGTGCCGGTCGAGCGCATCGGCGTCGCGGCTGGTGTCGCGACCATTGAGGCGACGTACTCACCAAAGCCCTGGATGCATGTGCACCGTCGTGCGGCCGACGCCCGGACCGGAGATCGCTTGCTCAGCACCGGGACGCTTCTCGGCGGACCGGAGCTTGCGATCGCGGCCTCGGCGGGACAATCGATGCTGAAGGTCACGCGCTTGCCACGCATCGCCGTGATCTCCACGGGCGACGAACTGGTCGAGCCCGGCATGCCAATCCTCGATCACCAGGTGCGCCGCTCGAATTCCTATGGCCTCGCAGCATCACTGAGACTCGCGGGCTTTCCACCGACGACCGACCTGCACCTGCCTGATCAGCGGCTCCTGCTGGTCAAACGGCTGACCGGGGAAATCGAGCGCCACGACGTGCTGGTGCTGAGCGGCGGGGTTTCCGCCGGTCGCCACGATTACGTGCCCGCGGTCCTGGCTGAAATCGGCGTACGCCGCGTCTTTCATCAGGTGTCGCAGCGCCCGGGCCGGCCCCTGTGGTTTGGCCTGCATGAGCGGGGAGTCATGGTATTTGCCCTGCCCGGCAATCCGGTGTCGGTGCTGGTCTGCCTCGCACGCTATGTCATACCGGCACTGCTGGCCGCAGCCGGGTCAAGGGCCTCCGTGCGCCGGACTGCCGCCCTCGCCCGGGCATTCGAGTTCCGCGCCCCGCTGACCTGTTTCCTGCCGGTGTCGCTGGAGTACGATCCGGGGGGGCGGACATTGGCCGCACCAAGGCCGACTGGCGGTTCCGGGGACTTCATATCGCTCGCCGGCACGGACGGATTCGTGGAACTGCCGCAGGGACCCGCGATCCATCCAGCCGGTCTCGTCGCTCCCTTCTACCGCTGGTAGCCCATGCACGACAACGAAACCGGCAAGCTGATCGCACTCTCCGCACCGAAGGCGGTGACCGACACGCGTGGGCGGCCGCTATCGGACCTGCGCATCTCGGTGATGGACCGCTGCAATTTCCGCTGCCCGTATTGCATGCCGCGCGAGACCTTCGATGACCGCTATCGCTTCCTGGCGACGAGCGAGCGCCTGTCATTTGACGAGATCTCGCGCCTTGCGCGGCTCTTTGTCACAGAGGGCGTGCGCAAGCTGCGCCTGACCGGCGGCGAACCGCTGCTGCGCTCCGGTCTTGCGGACCTGGTCGGCGAGCTGTCGTCGATCGACGGCGTGGAAGATCTGGCCTTGACCACCAATGGCGTGTTGCTCGCACAGCATGCCGCCGAGCTTGCCGCCAATGGCCTGCGGCGCGTCACGGTGAGCCTGGATACCCTGGATCGCGAGACCTTCCGCAGGATGAGCGGCGGATTTGACGGGCTCGAACGCGTGCAGGACGGCATCCGCGCGGCGCTCGAGGCGGGGCTGGCGCCCGTCAAAGTCAATGCGGTGATCCAGCGAGGTGTCAACGACGGCCAGGTGCTGGACCTCGCCCGCCACTTCCGCGGCAGCAGCGTGATCCTGCGCTTCATCGAGTACATGGACGTCGGCAACCGCAATGACTGGGATCCGGGCGGCGTCGTGCCTTCGCGGGAACTGCGGGATGCGATCGTGACCGAGTATCCGCTCACGCCTGTCGCAGGTAACTATCGCGGCGAAGTGGCCGAGCGCTATGCCTATGCGGATGGCGCCGGTGAAATCGGATTCATATCGTCGGTAAGCCAGCCATTCTGCGGCGACTGCACGCGCGCGCGGCTGTCATCGGACGGCGTGTTCTACACCTGCCTGTTCGCGGTCAATGGCACGGACCTGCGCTCGCCGCTGCGCGAAGGCGCGGACGACGACGCACTGCTTGAACGGATCCGCGGCAGTTGGCGGCGGCGTGACGATCGCTACAGTGAACTCCGACGCATGCCGGCAACCGGGCAGCCCTTGCGCAAGATCGAGATGCATTACATTGGCGGATGAAAAAAAACCGGCATTGAGCCACGTGGATGACGCCGGCAGACCGGCGATGGTCGACGTGACAGCCAAGTACGAAACCTTGCGCATCGCGACTGCCGTCGCTCGACTGCGATTTCCCGCCGCGGTGTTCGAGCAGCTCAAGACATCCGGTTTCGAGACCGCGAAGGGTCCGGTGTTCAATACGGCGATCGTCGCCGGCACCATGGCGGCAAAACGGACCCACGATCTGATCCCTTTCTGCCACCCACTCGGTCTCGAGCGCTGTGAGATAACGATCGAAGCGGATGCTGCGGGCCTCGAAATCCGCTGTACGACCGCCGTGCATCACCGCACCGGCGTCGAAATGGAGGCGCTGACCGGCGCCACGATCGCTGCGTTGACCGTTTACGACATGTGCAAGGCCCTGTCCCACGACATCGTCATCGAAGAGACCCGGCTGCTCAGCAAGAGCGGCGGCAAGAGCAGTTACCGCGCGAGTGCGGAATCATGAATGCGCTATACGGTCTGGTGCTGGCCGGCGGGCATTCGAGCAGGATGCGCGAGGACAAGGCGGCGCTGACCATTCGCCGGCGCCCGCAGCTCGAACTGGCTTTCGAACTGCTGGCGCCGTTTGTTTCGCACACCTGGGTGTCGGTGCGCCAAGACCAGCGCAGTGATCCGCTTCGCGCCGCGTTTCCGCAGATCGTCGACGGTCCAGGGGCCGAGGGCCCGATTGCCGGCATCATTGCCGCGCAGGCCGCGCATCCAGAGGCCGCATGGCTGGTCGTCGCCTGCGACCTGCCGCTGCTCGATGCCACCACGCTATCCGGATTGATTGCAGGGCGGGACAGCAGCCGGCTCGCAACCGCATTCCGGAGTGCAGGCGATGGCCTGCCGGAGCCGCTATGCGCGATTTATGAACCAGCGAGCCGCGAAGCCATCCTGCGTTTCGTGGCGAGCGGCATTTCCTGCCCGAGGAAATTCCTGATCAAGCACGATGTCGCCCTGCTGCCGCCGGCGAGTCCATCGGCGCTCGCAAATGCCAATACGCCGGAAGAGCTCGCTGCCCTTCGCCAGGCGCTCGCCGCAGAGGAGTCCGCCTGATGGCCCGTGTCCATCTTCGTTACTACGCGCTCCTGCGCGAACAGGCTGGCCGCCAGACCGAGACGGTCGAAACGGCGGCGCAGACGCCGGAAGCCCTGTACGCAGAACTCGCGACGCGGCACGGCTTCCGCCTGGCGCAGTCCCAGCTCAAGGTGGCCGTTAACGCCTCATTCACGGACTGGACTTGTGCGCTCGCTGACGGAGACGAGGTCGTGTTCATTCCACCGGTGGCCGGCGGATGAACGCATTTGAATTCACCCATGAGCCGCTCGAGCCTGCAGCGCTCGCCACCGCACTCGCCGATCCCGCCGCGGGCGGATTCGCGACCTTCGAGGGTCGGGTCCGCAATCAGAATGACGGCCGGGACGTCAGCAGGCTGGAATACGAGGCATTCGAAGAACTCGCTCAGGGAGAAGGCGAACGCATCGTTGCCGAAGCCCTGCGCCGCCATGGCGCCTTGCGCGCCCGCTGCGTGCACCGCCTGGGTGCGCTCGCGGTCGGCGATGTCGCAGTCTGGGTCGGCGTCGCGGCCGCCCACCGCGCAGAGGCGTTCGCGGCCTGCCGGCAGATCATCGACGAGATCAAGCATCGCCTGCCGATCTGGAAGAAAGAGCATTTCGCCGACGGCGACAGCGGCTGGGTGAATTGCACGCACTGCGCCGAGACGGCGCGTGTTCCCGCTTTCGATTACTCGCGTCAGCTCGTATTACCGGAAATCGGCACGACCGGGCAGCAGCGCCTCGCGCAATCGACCGTGATCGTGATCGGCGCCGGTGGTCTTGGCTGCGCCGTGCTCTCCGGTCTTGCCGGTGCAGGCATCGGAACGATCGTCATCGTCGATGATGATGTAGTCGACCCGGCAAACCTGCATCGGCAGCCGCTATACACGCCCGATGACGTCGGACACCAGAAAGCCGGTGCCGCTGCGGCGCGCCTGGCTGCATACAACCCGACAATCCAGCTGCGGCCGATGCCGGTCCGCCTGACCGCAGCCAATGCGAAAGAGATCGTTGCGCTGGGTGATGTCGTCGTTGATTGCAGCGACAACTTCGCGACGAAATTCCTGGTCAACGACGCAGCGGTACTGACCGGCCGCCCTGCTGTGCTCGCGAGTGTTTATCAATATGAGGGGCAGCTTCAGGTCGTGCGCGCCGATGCCCGCGGTTCCTGCCTGCGCTGCCAGTGGCCGGAGGCCACGCGCGACGGGCTCGTCGGCAATTGCGCAGAAAGCGGCGTGCTCGGCCCGGTTCCGGCCGTGCTTGGCAGCCTGCAGGCCATGGAGGTGCTGAAGCTGCTGCTCGACCTGCCGGGCCAGCTGCGGGACGAAGTATTGCTGGTCGATCTGCTGGATCTCGGCCAGCGCCGGCTCAGCGCGCCGCGCGCCCGTGAATGCAATGATCGCTGCGCGCGCATCAGGTCGGTTGACGCGGCCGCACCCACCCCGGAACTGGAAATCGCATTGCCGCTGGCCGAGGCCGCAGCACAGGGTTATCGCATCATCGACATCCGCAACCCTGAGGAATGCGCTCAAACGCCATTGCCACTCGGCGGGCATCAGTCAATTCCGCTTCCCAGGTTGCTGGACGCTGCATCGACCCTGGACCCGCGACTGCGTTATCTGCTGGTCTGCGCGCACGGCATCCGCAGCCTAGCGGCGGCGGAGCAGCTGCGCGCCGATGGGCGTGGCAATGTCTGGTCCCTGCGGGGCGGGCTCGCGAGGCAGGGCTGACGCGGACTCAGAAGGCGAATTGCCCTTCCGGAAGATCCATCAATGATTTCGCGCCGGCGCTGAGCGCGTCGAGATGCGCTTCGGCCCGCGGCAGCAGGCGCGTGAAATAGAATCGGGCGGTCGCGAGTTTCGCCTCGTAGAAATCCGCATCGGCAACGCCCTTGTGCAGCGCCGCAACCGACACCGCCACGCTCCTGGCCCAGCACCATGCGAGGCACAGGTAGCCCGTGAACTGCAGGTAGTCCATCGCGGCCGCGCTCATCTCGTCGGGATCGCGGGCTGCGCGCCTGGCAATGCTCTCGGTCGCCTCGCTCCATTCCTTCAGCAGGCCCGTCAGGCGCGTGACGAATTCGGCCATGACCTCCGAGCTGGCATGACGCTCGCAGAAACTCCCGATTTCGCCACCGAGCAGCCGCGCCAGCTCGCCACCGGAGCCCAGCACCTTGCGGCCGAGCAGGTCCAGCGCCTGGATGCCATTCGTGCCTTCATAGATCGCGGTAATGCGCGCATCGCGCGCGTATTGCTCGACACCGGTCTCCCGCACATAGCCGTGGCCACCGTGCACCTGGATCGCCAGGTTCGTGCACTCGAGCGACATGTCCGTCACGAAGCCCTTGACGACCGGCGTCAGGATCGCGAGCAGGCCATCGGCATGTTTTCGCGCAGCGGGATCGGGATCGTGCAGCGCCTTGTCCATCTGCATCCCGGCGAAATAAGTCAGCACGCGGCCGCCTTCGATCAGCGCTTTCTGGGTCAGCAGCATGCGGCGCACGTCCGGGTGACCGATGATCGGATCCGCCCCGGCATTGCCGCCACCGCCCGCGCTGCGGCCCTGCCGGCGTTCGCGCGCGTAGACGAGCGCCGCCTGGTAGGCGCGCTCGCATTGCGCGAGCCCCTGCAGGCCGACCCAGAGCCGCGCATGGTTCATCATCGTGAACATGCACTTGAGCCCGCCATTCAGTTCGCCGATCAGCCAGCCGCGCGAATTCTCGAAGTTCATCACGCAGGTTGCGGACGCATGGATGCCGAGCTTGTGCTCGACGCTTGCGCAGCTGACGCCATTGGTGGCGCCAGGCTTGCCTTCCGCGTCCGGCAGGAATTTTGGCACCAGGAACAGGCTGATGCCACGCGAACCCGCCGGTGCATCGGGCAACTTGGCCAGCACCATGTGCACGATGTTCTCGACCAGGTCGTGCTCGCCGCTGGTGATGAAGATCTTCGTGCCATTGATCCGGTAGGAGCCCTGGCCGTCCGGCTCGGCGCGCGTGCGCATGATGCCGAGATCCGTGCCAGCATGGGATTCAGTCAGGCACATCGTGCCGCTCCAGACGCCGCGGATCATCTTCGGCAGGTACAGGCGGCGCAGATCTTCGCTCGCGTGCTTCTCCACGCAGAGGACCGCGCTGTCCGTCAGGCCGCTGTAAAGCTTCCAGGCCATGTTGGCCGACACAAGCATCTCGCCGATCGGGCCGCCAAAACTCTCGGGCAGGCCCTGGCCGCCATATTCCACCGGACCACAAAGCGCGGCCCAGCCGTCGTTGACGTATTGCCGGTAGGCCTCGATGAAGCCGGGTGGTGTCACGACGCGTCCGTCATCGGTCCGGCGGACACCGATGCGGTCACCGGATTCATTGATCGGCGCGACGACGTCCTCGGCAAATCGTGCGCACTCGTCGAGCACGCTGTCGATCAGTTCAGCGTTGACGTCCTCGCGGCCAAGCTCGCGGTAATGCTGCTCGGCGCGCAGCACCTCGTGGAGCACAAAGCGGAATTCACGCAGGGGTGCCTTGTATTGGGGCATGAGTCGTGCGATCTGGTGGGTGTGATCAGCCCGCCGCTTCAGCACAGGCGATGCAAAGATCGGAATACGACAGCGCCTGCATGCGGCGCGCGCCGATCGGCTGGCCGCAGGAACTACAGTGGCCGTAGGTGCCCTGGTCGAGTTGCGCGATCGCTCGGTTGATCTGCGCAAGCTCCTGCTTGGTCGCCTCGCCGATTCCGGCGAGCACCGCATCATTCTCCATCTGGACGACCTGCTCGGCAAAGTCCTTGTCCAGTGGGCCTGACGAACGCGTGATATCAGCGCGCACCTTGGCGGCGCGCGTCAGTAACTCCTGCTTCTGTTGCAGGAGCTTCCGCCGGATTTCATCGAACTCGATCGTCATAGGACCTCCTGGCACCGGCCAGTCGGCGGCGGCACTCGGGGCGCCGCCGCCGGGGTCCTTCAGTTTACCTGTACTTCGACCGTCCTTGGGTGCGCTGCGGGCTGCTTTGGCACGCGGACCTTCAGGATGCCGTTCTTGCTCTCAGCCTGGATAGCGCCGACATCGGCATCTTCCGGCAGGCGGAAACTGCGTGAAAAGCTGCCATAGAAGCTTTCAATCCGGTGCAGCTTCTCGTCCTTGTGATCGGGCTCATTGCGGCGTTCCCCGCTGATCGTGATCACGCCGTCGTCCACGGTGACTTTCACGTCTTCCTTGCTGACTTCGGGCAATTCCGCCTTGATCAGGTACTCGGCCTCGGTCTCGGAAATGTTGGCGGCAGGCGCCCAGGCAGTCGCAGCCTGCTGTCCGGCTTCCGCCGGAACTGACCGGCCCGCCGGCAGGCGTCCGAAATACGGGTTGCAGCGTGTGATGAAATCGTCCAGTTCCCTGAACGGTTCCCAGCGAATAAGAGTCATTTTGATCCCTCCATGAAAAGGTGGCGATGTCGGGTACCTGCATGGGGGCTGCCGCAGCCAACTCAAGCGAGAATCGATGCTGGAGCGGCCACCGGCGTTGCTTCGGATTGGCCCGCGACCGTAATATCGGGTCGACTTGAGGGTATTGCCACTGCGTGAGCCGCAGCGAGGATGATTGATGGCCCGCGATCACAACCCGGTACCCGGCCAGTGGTACAAGAGCCTTGAGGACGAGGAGACCTTTCAGGTCCTCTCGGTCGACGAGGACGCGGAGCTCATCGAGCTGCAATACGAGGACGGTGACGTCGAGGAGATCGACTATGAGACCTGGCAGGAACTCGACCTCGACCTGACCGAGGAACCCGAGGGCTGGTCGGGATCGGACGACGATGAGGACGAGGACGAGGACGACGACTGGGATGACGACGACGATGAGGACGACGATGACGACGACGATGACGATGACGATGATTACGGCGGCCGCGACGACTACTGAACGCCCCCGCCGGAACCGTCACTGATCCGGCCGGTCCAACGGGCATCAGCTCACTGGAAGATGCCCATGAGACTCCCACTGCTGGCCATCCCGATTGCCCTGCTTTCGGCTTGCGCTGCAACACCGCAGCAGGAACAGGGTCCGCGGACTGCGAGGACCGATGCCTGCGTCTTTCACTCGTCGATCTCGGGTTTCGAGCCGTTGGATGACAGTCACGTCATCCTCTATGACGACACCGGAAACAAGAGCGCCTATCTCGCAGAAATCACGCCTGGCTGCTTTGACCTTTCGCACCCGAACACATTGGCCACCATCGACGGTGACGGCAATCGGCAGATCTGCGGCTATGGGCGGGACGACATCGCCTATGAGCAGTTCGGGCGCACCGAGAGATGCCGGGTGTTGAGGCTGGAAAAGCTCACGGATGAGCGTCTCGCGACCTTGATGGAGAAGAAGACGAAAAAACCGCGCAAGGTGATCATCGAGTGACCAGAAATATGATGGATACTTGTCGCAGTCGCCGGCCAACACTTGAATCGGCCGGCAGGCGCATCCATCTGGTCGAGTCATGAACAGAATCCTGCTTTTCGTCCTCACCAATTTCGCGATCCTGCTCGTCGCGAGCGTCAGCCTGCGCCTGCTCGGTCTCGAGCCCTGGCTTGACCAGCACGGCATCAATTTCAATTCACTGCTCGTCGTCGGCGCGCTGGTCGGTTTCGGAGGCGCATTTTTCTCGCTGGCGATCTCGAAGTGGATGGCAAGAAAAATGATGAGCGTGCAGCTCATCGGGCAGCCGCGCAACGAGCCCGAGACCTGGCTGCTCGAGACCGTACGCCGCCAGGCACAGCTGGCCGGCATCGGCATGCCGGAAGTCGGTTACTTCGACTCGCCGGAACCGAATGCATTTGCGACCGGCCCCAGGCGCAATAGTGCGCTCGTCGCCGTCAGCACCGGTTTGATGAACCGGATGAACCGCCAGGAGGTCGAGGCCGTGCTCGGGCACGAGATCAGCCACGTCGCAAATGGCGATATGGTCACACTGACGCTGATCCAGGGTATCGTGAATACCTTCGTATTCGTCGCATCGCGCGTGATCGGCGATGTCGTGGACAAGGTTGTGTTCCGCAATGAACGTGGCCATGGGCCTGCATTCTGGATCTCGACGATCATCGCTCAACTCGTGCTCTCTTTCCTCGCGACCATGATCGTCATGTGGTTCTCGCGGCATCGCGAATTCCGCGCCGACGCCGGCGGCGCCCGGCTCGCGGGCTCGAGCAACATGATCGGCGCGCTCGAGGCGCTGAAGCGCAGTCAACCGGGCGCGCTGCCGGACCGCATGGCGGCATTCGGCATCGCCGGGGGCATGGGCCAGGGATTCAGGAAGCTCTTCATGAGCCACCCGCCGCTGGATGAGCGCATCGCGGCGCTCCGCGCCGCGCCGCTGGCCTGACATCCGGCGCCGCCATTGAACTCCGCAGTGAAGGCAATTCCCTCCTCCTGCCTGCAGGCCATCAAGGACCTGCTCGGACCGCAGGGCTACCTCGAATCCGGCGCGGACCGAGCGCCATTCGAAGTCGACTTTCGCGGGATTCATCGCGGGCAGTCGCCATTGATTGCGCTGCCGCAGTCCACCGCCGAGGTAGCCCGACTCGTGCGCTACTGCGCGGACCACAAGATTGGAATCGTACCGCAGGGCGGCAACACGAGTTACTGCGGCGGAGCGACGCCACATCCGGGCAATAGCGAAATCGTCGTTTCGCTGCGCCGCATGAGTCGCATCCGCTCGGTGGATGCATTGAATGACTCACTGACTGCCGACGCGGGCTGCGTGCTCGAGACCCTGCAGGAAGCGGCAGCGGCGGCGAACCGGCTGCTGCCGATGTCGCTGGGTTCGGAGGGCTCCTGCACGCTTGGCGGCATCATCTCCACGAATGCCGGCGGAACCGCGGTGCTGCGCTACGGCATGATGCGCGACCTCGTGCTGGGTCTCGAAGTCGTGCTCCCCGATGGCCGCGTGCTTGACCAGTTGCGGGCGCTCCGCAAGGACAATACCGGCTATGACGTCAAGCAACTGTTCATCGGCGCCGAAGGGACACTCGGCATCGTGACCGCTGCCTCCATCAAACTGTTCCCGAGACCTGCTGGCATGGCGACCGCAATGATCGCGCTGGCATCGCCTGCCGTCGCACTCGACCTGCTGGCCGCGCTCAAGAGCGGGCTAGGCGCGGCTGTCACGACTTTCGAGATCCTGCCGCGCATCGCGCTCGAGTTCGTCTGCCGCCACATCGACGGAACGCGCGATCCGTTCGGCGCGCAATTCCCCTGGTACGTGCTGGCGGAAATTTCGCTGCCACAGGCTGACTCCGACCTGGCCGATCGCTTCGAGTCTGCGCTGGCGGATGCAATCGAAACGGGGCTTGCGGCAGACGCCGTGACGGCCACGTCCGAGGCGCAGCGCGAAGCGCTGTGGCGGCTGCGCGAGACGATCCCCGAGGCACAACGCCAGGAAGGCGCCGGCCTCAAGCACGATATCTCTGTCGAGCCGCAGCGACTGCCGAAATTCATCGACGAGGGTCGTGCGCTGCTCGCGCAGATCATGCCGCAAGCGCGACTGGTCGCTTACGGGCACCTGGGCGACGGCAATCTGCATTTCAACCTGAGTCCTGCCAATGCCGCAGACCAATCACTCGCGGCAGCCGCAGACCAGGCCAAGCGCGCGGTGCACGACCTGGTGGCCGCATATGGTGGCAGCATCAGCGCCGAGCACGGCATCGGTCAGCTGAAGGTCGCAGAGTTGCAGCGCTACGAGGATCCGGTGGCGCTTGCCCTGATGCACAGCATCAAGAAGACGATCGATCCACTCGGCATCATGAATCCCGGCAAGGTGCTGGAACCGGGCGCGTGACGCGCGCGCATCACTTCTGCTGGCCCGCTGGGCTCGTCCATTCGCTGTGCTGGCGGATCAGGCCTTCCTGGGCGACGCTCGCGACCAGCGTGCCTTCGCGCGAGTAGATCGCGCCGCGTCCGAAGCCGCGCGCACCCGAGGCGCTCGGGCTGTCAGTCACGTATAGAAGCCACTCATCCACACGAACGTCGCGGTGAAACCAGATCGCGTGATCGATGCTCGCCATCTGCAATTGCATGAACGACACGCCATGCGGCAGCGTCGCGGTTTCAAGCAGGTGGTAATCGGAAACATAGGCCAGCAGGCAGCGATGCAGCGGCTGATCATCCGGCAGCCGGTCCAGAACGCGGAACCAGACCTGCATGGCGGGCGCGGTTTTGACCGGCTGCATGTAGTCCCGCAAATTCACCGGCCGGAATTCGAAGGGACGCTGGCGCTGAAAGAAGGAGCGCACTTTTTCTGGCACCTTGTCCAGCAACTCGGCGCTGATATCGCCGAGATCGCGCAGGTCCTCGGGCGGTGGCGCCTGCGGCATGGGTGCCTGGTGATCCAGTCCTGGCTCGCTGATCTGGAATGACGCCGACATCGTCAGGATCGGCTGGCCGTGCTGGATTGCGACGACGCGGCGGCTGGTGAAGCTGCCGCCGTCGCGGCTGCGATCCACCTCGAACACGATCGGAGCGTTGACGTCGCCACGGCGCAGGAAATAAGCGTGCAGCGAATGCACCAGTCGGCCATCGACGGTCCGCGATGCCGCCACCAGGGCCTGGCCCAGCACCTGCCCACCGAAAACCTGTGGTGCGCCGACGTCGCGGCTCTGGCCGCGGAACAGGTTGTCCTCGAGTCGCTCCAGATCCAGCAGGCCCAGCAGTTCAGTGAGGCGCTTGTCCATTGCGGCGGTATTCAATCCGGCGGCGCGACGCCGAGTCGCTGCCGCATGATCGGACTGGTCGTCGTGTACTGCAGGAACTGGCGCTTCTCCGGATAAACATGGTGCTGGACGCCGAATGACGCAAGCGCCGCCTCATGAAAGCCCGACAGGATCAGTTTTTTCTTGCCGGGATAAGTGTTGATGTCCCCGATCGCGAAGATGCCGGGCACGCTGGTCTGGAACTTCTCGGTATCGACGCTGATCGCCTTCTTTTCGAGCGCCAGACCCCAGTTCGCGACCGGGCCGAGCTTTGGATGCAGGCCGAAAAATGCCAGCAGATGTTCGCAAGCGACCTCGGTCAATGTCTTGTCCGGGCCCAGCACCTTCGCGCCGACGAGCCGGTCGCCATTGACGGTCAGCGCGCTGATCGTGCCCTCCAGATGCTTCAGCCGACCGTCAGCGATGAGCTCCTTCATGCGCGCAACGCTTGCAGGCTGGGCGCGAAATTCGGCGCGCCGGTGCACCAGCGTGACCGAGCGGGCCTTGCCGCAGAAATCCAGTGTCCAGTCGAGCGCGCTGTCGCCGCCACCCGCGATCAGCAGGTCGCGGCCATGAAATTCCCCGGCGCTTCGCACGCGATAGTGAATCTGCTTCCCCTCGAAGCGTTCCGCCTCCGGCACCATCAGCCGGCGTGGCTGGAAGGAACCGAGGCCGGCGGCGATGATCACGGAGCCCGCGTCGAAGCGCGTGCCCGTGCTGGTCACGAGGTCGAATCGCCCGTTGGGGCGGTGCGCGAGTTCGGCGACCTCCTGTCCCAGGTGGAAACCGGCGCCAAAGGGCTTGATCTGCTCCAGCAGCCGGTCGACGAGTTCCTTCGCGCCACAGATCGGCAGCGCCGGGATGTCATAGATCGGCTTGTCCGGATAGAGCTCGGTGCATTGCCCACCCGGATGCGCGAGCGTATCCACGACCTGGCACTTGATGCCGAGCAGTCCGAGTTCGAAGACCGCGAACAGGCCCACCGGGCCCGCGCCGACGATCACGCATTCGGTGTTGATGACGTCACGATTCACGGCTTCGATCACGGGGTTCCTCAGACGCGGCCCGGCGCGTTATGGCGTCACGGGCCGGCATTCTAGCCGATGATAGGCTTGCGCCTCATGGCCCATACAGACAGCCGCAAACCGGCCCTGCCGGCGATGCGCATCGGCGCCGACGGCGGCCGTCACATCGACATGCGCGCCGTCGCGGCGCTCGCGCTGCCACTGGTGCTGAACAGCACGGTGCAGGCCGTGCTGAACCTGACCGACACCTGGTTTATCGGGCGGCTGTCCACCGCGGCCACGGCTGCGGTCTCCGCAGCGCACTGGCTCTCGTTGCTGGCGCTGTTCCTGATCGGCGGCGTTGCGATGGGTGTACAGACCCTGGTCGCACACGCCTATGGCGCCGGCCGCTACCGTCGTACGAGCCAGATCGCCTGGATGGGCCTGTGGGCCGCGGTTCTGACGATTCCGGCATTCATCCTGACGATCGTCATCGCGCCATGGATGTTCCACGCCTTCGGCCTGCCGGCCGATGTGGAAGCGCTGGTGCTCGATTTCTGGGGACCGCGCATGATCGGCGGACCGCTGGCCGCGGCGCTGTGGACCGCCGTCGCGTACTTCAACGGTATCGGGCGCACGCGCAATCCCCTGATCGTCGGCCTGGTCGTCACCCTCACAAATGTCGTGCTGAATGAACTGCTGATTTTCCGGCTCGGTTACGGAATTGCGGGCGCGGCCTGGGCGACGACCTTCGCGGAACTCATGGGTGTCCTGCTCGCCATCGTGATGATCCTGCGTCTCGAGCCCGCGCGCTTTCAGGCACGGTTGACCTGGCGACCCAGGGCCGGCCGCATCATTACGCTCGTCGCCCTCGGCCTGCCGATGGCAATGACCGCCTCCGCCGATATCGGTGCCGCCGCGGTCTTTCAGCTGATGCAGGTGCGCATGAGCATCGTGGACGGCGCAGCGACGCAGATCGTCACGATCTTCACGTCGCTCGCCTACATGCCGGGGATCGGTCTTGCGCTCGCTGGCACGACGCTCGTCGGCCAGGCGATAGGCGCCGGTGACCGCGATTGGGCCGAGCGTCTCGGCAACCGCATCATCGCGGTCGTCGCCTGCTTCATGGGCGGGCTCGGCATCGTCATCGCGCTGGTCGGTGCCTGGCTCGCGCCGCTATTCGTGAATGCTGCCGATCCGCGCGCCGGCGAGGTGATTGCGCTCTGTTCCTCGCTGCTGTGGATTGCCGCCGCCTACCAGTTCTTCGATGGCGTCAATTTTACGAGCGCATTCTGCCTGCGCGGCGCTGGCGACGCGCGCGTGCCGGCACTGATCGTATTCTCGTGCGCGACCTTGCTGTTCCTGCCGCTGGCACATCTGCTGACATTCTCGCCGGGCCGCGGCTGGATCGAGGATGCCCCGGGCTTTGGCTACGGCGCCGTCGGCGGCTGGACCGCGCTCCTGGTCTACGTGCTGGCGATCGGAATTGCCCTCTGGCTGCGCTGGCGTCACGGCGCCTGGCGCCGCATCCGCCTTTAATTGGTGCCGGGTCGTACTTTCGTAGTTATTGCTTGAAATCGCTAGCCGAAACGCGAGTGCCACTTAAGCAATAACTACGAAAGTACGACCCGGCACCAAATTACAAATTAGTCGTAGTCGCGGACCACGCGAAAGCCGAGGTCGGATTGCCGGAGCGCAGCTGGCTCGGAGGCGCGCGCTGGCGCGCGTGCATTGCGCGGCCGGCTCGCCCAGGAACCGCCACGCACGCCCTTCAACTCGCAACCACCCTGCCAGGTCCAGGCTCGCGCGTCCTCGGGCCGTCCCGCGTAACTCGCCGTATAGCAGTCCATGACCCATTCGCGCACATTGCCGATGATGTCGAACACGCCGAAGGCATTCGGCTTGTACTGCCCGACCGGCGCGAGCCCAGTAAAGTGGTCGCTGCAGCGCGCATTGGGCCATGGAAAGTGATACCCATCGACGGCGGACGAGTCGTAGACATTTGCGAAATCGCAGGCGAGCGACAAAGCCGCGCTTTCATGCGAATCGTGCTCGTCCCAGAAGCGCGGGAATGACGTTCCGCCGCGCGCGACGTATTCCCACTCCGCCTCCGACGGCAGCCGGTAGCGCTTGCCGCTTTCCCTGGAGAGCCATTCGGCGTAGCCGCGGGCGTCGTTCCAGTTGACGCAGACCACGGGCTCGGCGTCCTGCGGTGGCAGCGCAAATGCCGGATCGCGCCAGCTGCGATCACGCTCGAGAACCCATTGGCCTCCGAGCCATACCCGGCAGCCGGGCGCCGGTTCAGAGCCGGTCGCCTCGATGTAGCGGCGAAATTCCGCGACCGTGACTTCGCGACGGGCCACATGAAACGGCCTGACGAACGATATCGCGACCGCCGGCGACTCGCCGGTGGCCGAATCGAGCTCGATCGAGTCGGGCGCCGAGCCCATCAGGAACCTGCCTGGCGGCGCCAGCGCGAGCTCCGGGCAGACCGGGCAGTCTGCACTTGCCGGCGGCGGCGCCGGCTCCGCCTGTTGCGCGAATGCAGGGTGCGCGATCACGATCAGCGCGATGAAAATGAGCCG
>Ga0315273_10002143_pt1 | contig 23064 bp, 14 predicted proteins | sample YL17G02_0_MG_FD_205753 | JGI IMG/M metagenome (GOLD analysis project Ga0315273, IMG submission 205753) | Sediment microbial communities from Yellowstone Lake, YNP, Wyoming, USA - YL17G02_0 | ecosystem: Environmental > Aquatic > Freshwater > Lake > Sediment | place: USA: Wyoming | collected...
GTGCGCAGCTTCGACGCCGCCTCGTCGACCAGATCGATGGCTTTGTCGGGCAGGAAGCGATCGGCGATGTAGCGGTGCGACAGGACGGCGGCCGCCACCAGGGCGGTATCCTTGAGCCGGACGCCATGGTGAATCTCGTACCGTTCGCGAAGGCCGCGCAGGATGCTGATGGTGTCTTCGACGCTCGGTTCGTCGACCATGACGGGCTGGAAGCGGCGTTCGAACGCCGCGTCCTTTTCGATGTACTTCCGGTATTCATCGAGCGTCGTGGCGCCGATCGTGTGCAGCTCGCCCCGGGCCAGCATCGGCTTGAGCATGTTTGAGGCGTCGATGGAACCAGCGGCTGCTCCCGCTCCGACGACGGTATGAAGTTCGTCGATAAACAACACGACCTGGCCCTCGGAGTCGGCGATCTCCTTGAGCACGGCCTTCAGCCGTTCTTCGAATTCGCCCCGGTACTTCGCCCCCGCGACCAGCGCACCCATGTCCAGGCCGACGATGCGCTTGTTCTTGAGGCCCTCCGGCACGTCGCCGCGGATGATGCGCTGCGCCAGCCCCTCGACAATCGCGGTCTTGCCCACTCCGGGCTCGCCGATGAGCACGGGATTGTTCTTCGTACGGCGCGAGAGCACCTGGATCACGCGGCGCACTTCGTCGTCTCGGCCAATGACGGGATCGAGTTTGCCCGCCCGCGCCAACTCCGTGAGATCCCGCCCATAGCGCTGCAGCGCCTGGTACTTGCCTTCCGGGTTCTGGTCGGTGACACGCTGCGACCCGCGGATCGTCTGGAGGACTTCCAGGATCCGTTCGCGCGACGCGCCAAGCGCGTGCAGTACCTTGCCCGCGTCGGTCCGTCCGGCCTCGCCGGCCACTGCGAGCAGCATGTGCTCGGTGCTGACGTACTCGTCCTTCATCTGCCCGGCTTCGCGCTGAGCGGCCGTGAGCACGCTCTGAAGTCTGGGCGAGACGCCGCGGGTCGCGCCGCCGTGCGCCTGGGGCAGGCGACCGAGCGCGGCATGGAGTGTGGCGGCCACCTGTCGCGGATCGGCGCCGATCTGACGCAGCACATCCGGCACGACGCCATCCGCCTGCTCGACCAGTGACGTCAACAGGTGTTCGGGTTCAACCTGGGGATGATTCGCCCGCTCGGCCGCCTGCTGCGCGCCCAGAAGGGCTTCCTGTGCCTTTTCGGTGAATCGATTCAACATCATCTATGTCTCGTCAGCCGACGCCGCCGTCGGGCTGTCTTCCAGCCGGGCCAGCTGCTCGTAGAGCGCGTGCTGCTCGGGCGTCAGCACGCGGGGAAGCCTGATGACGACGGTGGCGTACACGTCACCGCGGTCATCGGGCTTCCCGACGGCCGGCATGCCGTGACCTTTCAGCCTGAACACCTGTCCGTTCTGAGTGGAGGGTGGGATCTTCAGCCGGAGCGCGTGTCCGTCGAGCGAGACGACCTCGGCTTCGCCCCCAAGCACGGCCGTGGTTACCCCCACATGAATCGTGGTGTGAAGGTCGCGTCCCTTCCGTTCAAACCTGGTATGCGGCTGAACGTGGACTCGCAGGAACAGATCGCCTGAGGCCGCCGAGCCGGCACCGTTTTCGCCCTCCCCGGCGACCCTGACGCGAGAGCCATCGCCGACACCCGCCGGGATGCGCACATCGACCGTGCGAGCGTGACCGTCGTCCTTGATCGTGAGACGACGGGTCACGCCGTGGCAGGCCTGCTCGAGCGTCAGGTCGAGATCCTGCTCGACGTCGCGTCCCCGACGCGGCTTGCCGGCGCGGCCCGGCCGCGGTGACGAGGAAGCGGCCTCGGGCCTGCCGCCAAAGAACGCGTGGAAGAAGTCCGAGAAGGGGTCGGCTTCTCCGAACGCCTGCCGCATCTCCTCCTCGGTCATGATGCGCGCGCCGCCCCGGCCGCCGCCTCTGCCAAATCCCCCCCCGGCGCCGCCAAATGGTGACGGGCCTCCCTGCTGTTCGGCCTGTTCGTACATGCGCCAGTTGGCGCCGAGTTCGTCGTACTTGCGTCGCTTGTCCGGATCGCCGAGCACCTCGTACGCCTCGTTTACCTGCTTGAACCGCGTCTCGGAGGCTTTGTCTCCGGGGTTGACATCCGGATGGACCTTGCGGGCCAGCTTGCGGTACGCCTGCTTGATCTCCTTGTCGGTCGACGACTTGGTGACCCCGAGCGTGGCGTAGTAGTCCTTGAATTCCACGGCGGCTCCCGACTTTCAGACACCAGGCAATTCCATCACCTGTCCAACGTCTTCTCTGCTCGTCATCTTATGGAATGACGCAGGTATTCGCCACCCCGGCGGAATCCTGGATCCAGTCCTGGATTCCGGCGCTTGCCGGAATGACGGGCTGGAAGTGCCTCTGCTTGCGCGGAATGCCAGCGAGAGCACCCGGCGGTTTGAGGCGCAACGTCGCTGCTCTACAATCGCCCGGGTTCGTCCTTGAGGTCAATGCCGAACCGTTCGGCCATCCGGTAGAGGGTCCGGCGATCGATGCCCATCACTTCCGCGGCGCGCGTCCGGTTGCTCTTCACGCTGTCGAGGACGTGCACCAGGTAGCGGCGTTCGACTTCGTCGAGGGTTGGCAGGTCGGCGAACAGTCGCTGCTCGATCCCCTCCGCCTTGTCGCCCATGGTCGAAGGCAGGTCTCCCGCTTCGATCACGGTCCCCGGGCTGAAGAGCACCAGGCGCTCGATCGTGTTCTCGAGTTCGCGGACGTTTCCTGGCCATCGGTAGTTGAGGAACATCTCGAGCGCCGCGGTCGAGAGCCGCCGTTCGCGGCCGGCGCGCGCACAGGAGGTGCGCAGGAATTCGTCGACGTGCAGCGGAATGTCCGTTCGCCGGTCGCGGAGCGGCGGAACCCGGATCACGACGACGCTCAGCCGGTAGTACAGGTCCTGCCTGAACCGTCCGGCGGCCACGGCCTGTTCGAGTTCGACGTTGGTGGCTGCGACGACGCGGACATCGATCTTGACGACCCGGTTGGCGCCCACCGGCCGGATCTCGCCCTCCTCGAGCGCACGCAGCAGCTTCACCTGCAACGCGGCCGACGTCTCGCCGACCTCATCGAGAAACACGGTGCCGCCGTGGGCCTGTTCGAGCAGGCCCTTCGCATCGGCGACGGCGCCGGTAAACGACCCGCGCATGTGCCCGAACAGTTCCGACTCGAGGAGCGTCTCGGCGATGGCGCCGCAGTTGACCGCCACGAAAGGCCCGGCCGCCCGCCGGCCGTGGCCGTGAATGGCCTTGGCCACCAGCTCCTTGCCCGTTCCGCTCTCGCCAATGATCAGGACCGGCGCCGCCGCGTCGGCGGCCTGCGCAATCTGCTTGTAGACGTCGAGCATCCCGGCCGAGCGGCCGATGAGGCCCGTGGGGGCCTCACGCGCGTCGCGCGGGCGTTCGTCGGGCGAGGCCGCCTGCGCGAGAGCCCGTTCGACGACCGATTTGACCTGCGCGATGTTGAACGGCTTGCTGATGTAGTCGAACGCGCCTGCCCGCACGGCCTCGATCGCGGTCTCGAGCGTGCCAAACCCGCTGATGAGCACCACCTGACACCGGGAATTGGCGCTCTTGGCCGCCCTCAGGATGTCGAGTCCAGACTGGGCCGCATTCAGATTGATGTCGGAAATCACGGCGTCAAACGGCTCCCGGATCGCGCGTTCGAGTGCCGCGCGCGGGTCGGATTCGCAGACCAGATCACGGCCAGGCGCCGACAGCAGTTCGGCAATGAACTGGCAGGTGTCCCGGTCATCGTCCACGATGAGAAGCTGTGGCATGTCTTGCTCGCTATTGGGCGGCCCGTCCGCTGACCGGCAGTTCAACCGTAAAGACCGAGCCGGCACCGGGTGTGCTGCGTACTCGGATGCTCCCGCCATGTTCAGTGACAACGCTGCGCGCGATGCTGAGGCCAAGGCCGGTGCCCCGTCCCTCGGCTTTGGTCGTTACCCAGGCGTCGAACACGTGGTCGATCAGTTCCGGCCTGATCCCGCTCCCCGTGTCGCCGATCTCGATCGCCACCGTATCCGGCCCGGCGTGGACGGACACGGCCAGTTGGCCCCCTGACGGCATGGCGTCGAGGGCGTTGCTGATGAGATTGAGCAAGGCCAGTTCCAACTGGAGCGCATCGGCCTGGACGCCGGGCACCACGTCGCAGTCGAGCGCGAGTGCGACGCCAGCTGCCTCGATCGCGGGCTGAAACAGGGTGCACATCCGGCGGATCAAGACGGTCAGGTCGACCATCTCGCGCTCGATGGGGTGGCGCGATCGGGCCAGCAACCCCCTGACGGTTGAGGTGACCTTGCGGATCTGCTCTTCGGCAATCTGCAGGCGTCGGGTGACCGGCGAGTCCGGCCCCTGCTCCTCGATCAGCACCTGGATGTGACCCGAGATCAGGTTCAGCGGCGTCCCGACCTGATGGGCCACCACCGACGCGGTTTCGCCGACGGCCGCCAGCTGCTGGGTGCGGCCGAGTTGTTCGCGCAGCCGGAACATCTGCTGGTACATGTCCACCAGTTCACGGTTTCGCGCGATCAACTCATTGGTCGCATCGCTGACGCGGCGCTGCAGCGATCCATGCAGGGTCTCGATCTGGACCAGCATGTGGTTGAGGCCGGCGGCGATCGCACCAAACTCGTCCTGTCGATCGAGGGGAACCCTGGCCGACATCCGGCCCTCCCCGGCGTCGCGCATCGTCTCACGAATCCTGTTGAGCGGCCGGAGGATGTGCGACCGGGCGAGCAGTTCCATGAGGATGAAGAGAATCGACCATGCCACCAGCGTGGCCCAGAAGGCCAGCGTGCGCCCGGTGGTACGCAGCCGGTCCAGCGATCCGAACGACACCGACACCGCGACCGATCCGAACAGGCGGCCCTCACGCGTCAACGGTACGGCCAGGCAGCGGATGGCGCCCGTCTGTGATCCCCAGACCAGGTCCCGGCGTTCGACCGCCAGCCGGGAGACCGCGATGGTATCGTCGTCGGTCGTCGCAGCGGTGCTCGCGAAGATCGACGGGCCGATTGGAGTGATGATCACGACCGACACGCTGTGAATCTCTGGCGTCGCGTCGACGAATTCGTGGAGGTGACGGGCCAGATCGTCTGGCCGCAGCGGGCCTTCGCGCAACTCGAGGTCGTCGGCGACGGCCATGGCCGTCAGTCGGCCGGCGTCTCGGAGTTCGTCCTCGAGGGCACGCTCAAACTGGCGGAGCTCAAAGTACGTGGTGACGCTGATGACGCCAGCGACTGCCACCGCCACGAAGACGGCCATCCGCACCCGTAGCGAGCGCAGCCAGGGGATAGTTGCCACACTGGGGCGATCGTGCATCAAGTCGGCGCCTGACACGATGGTGTCACATTCCAGCTAACAGATTGACCATTCGGCGGTTAGCGTGTTCGGTCGCGTCGGCAACCGGGTGGCACACGTCTTGTTAGTGATTCGGGGTACGGCGAGGTTCATCAGCGTGCCCATGTCTCGCGTCATCATCCGGAGTGTGGCGGTTACGGCGTTGCTGGCGGCAGTGGCCCAGCCGGCCGGCCACGTCGCCAGGGCCCAGGCATCGGTGGAGAATGCCGTCGTCGGCACGCTCTCCGGATACGACGCCAAGACCCGTGTGTTGGCTGTCAAGGTCGACAAAGACCTCCAGACATTCGTCCTCGCCGGCAAGGCTTCCGTGCATCTCGGGGCGCGGGTGCTGCCAGAGAGCGACATCATGGCGCAGGTCGGACGCAAGGTGAAGGTCCGGTTCGTCGAGTCCGGCGGGAAGCGCGTCGCGCAAACTGTCATGTTCTCGCAGGCTCCGTAGGATCTGCGTACCATCTCGTGCCTTCCCGACGCTCCTCAAGCCGGCCTACAGCTCCATGACGTGCAGCGGGCGGGGCGTCTGCCACCGGCCCTTCAAGAAATCGGGAAACGCGATCGGTTGACCGTGCGCGGCGAGCGACTGCTCACTGAGCGGCGTCACGGCGCTGATCGAGGCCGCATCGTACACGTCCATGTCCAGTGGTTGCCCGTTCTGGAGCGCCCGGATGAGCCGGAAGTCCTCGAGGTAGTCCATCCCGCCATGCCCGGCGTTCTTGGCCCGTTCGCCCTCGGTCTTCCACAGCGGGTGGTCGAACTCCTGGTAGGCGCTCGGTTCCTGCCAGCTGTCGTTCGGGCTGCGGCCCTCGATGTAGACCCGGTCCGGATATTTCTCGAACAGGCCCTGCGTGCCTTGAACATGGTGAATGCGGCTGTACGGGCGGGGCAGGTTGGTGTCGTGATAGAGCGTAATCACCTTGCCGAGCGCGGTCTGGATCAGGCTCACGTTGACATCGCCCAGTTTGTACTTCTGTGTAGCGCGGGGATCTGCTGCGCCGAACTTCTTCGCCGCAAACAGGGAGAGTCCCCGCGACGGGCTGCTGACCGAGACCAGGTAGCTGAACCTGTCGCCGCGGTTGATATCCAGACACTGGGCCACCGGTCCGAGGCCGTGGGTTGGATAGAGATTCGCATTCCGCGCGATTGAATGGGCCAGCCGCCAGAGTCCTTCGCCTTCGTTGCTGAATTTGATGGCGCGCAGGTCGTGGCAATACCCGGCCTCGGCGTGGAGAATCTCGCCGAGCAGGCCTTTCTTCGCCAGGTTCAGGCACAACATCTCGGGCCGGTCGTAGCAGCAGTTCTCCATCATGATGCAGTGCTTCTTCGTGCGCTCGGCGGTCTCGACCAGCTGCCAGCACTCCTCGAGTGTCGTCGCGGCGGGTACTTCCGTGGCCGCATGCTTGCCCGACTCCATCGCGGCCAGGCAGATGGGCACGTGCCACTCCCACGGCGTCGCGTTGTACACGAGATCGAGGTCGGAGCGATCGCACAGCCGTTTGAAATCGAGCGGGCCTTTTGAGTAGCCGTCAGGCATCGGCTGTCCGGCTGCGACCACCTGTTTCTGGATGCGCTCCACCTTCTCTGGAACGATGTCGCAGATGGCCCGCAGCTCGACGCCCGGGATGCGCAGCAGGTTCCTGACGTGGCTGGAGCCCATGCCCCCGACGCCGACATAGCCGATCCGGACCGGGTCGATCTTCGGCACGCGGAACTCGGTCCACGAGCCAGGGTCCCTCATCTGCGGCTCGGCCGCCTGGGCGCGAAGCGTGGCCAACGCGGCGGCGGCGCCGGCCGTGCCGGCAATCAGAAAGCCGCGGCGGTCGATGTCATTGGCTGGATGGTCGCTCATCATTTCCTCCCGGGTTCGTACCGATCGTGGCGCTACCTTATCCCACGGGGGGAGCGGGCGCAACACTCAGAGCGTGCTTGACCGCGAGGGGATCGCGGTCCATCATCAACCGGTATGGATATCTTCCTTCAAGTCGCGCTGGCGTTGGGCGCCGGGCTGGGCCTCGCATTCGGTGCGGGGTGGTACCTGGCTGGCTTGAGTGCCCGCCAGGCCGGGGCGCTCGCCGTCGCGCAGGCAGAGGCACGCCTCGGGCATTCGGTCTCGCAGCTGGCGGAGCAGAAGGCCCGCGTTGAGGCGACGCTCGCCGCCGAACGGGCGTCGCACGACGACAAGGTCAAGGTCTACCAGGATGCCGAAGAGCGACTGCAACAGGCGTTCAAGGGACTGTCGAGCGAAATCCTCAACACCAGTTCGGAGCGATTCCTGACGCTGGCGGCCAAGAAGCTCGAAGACCTCCAGGGCCAGGCCCGCATGGATCTGGATGCGCGACGCCAGAGCATCAACGAACTGCTGCAGCCCATGAAGGTATCCCTTGGGCAGGTGGCGGCGACGCTGGGACAGGTCGAGAATTCGCGTCGCGAGGACTACGGGCGCCTGGCGGAGCAGTTGACGAGCCTGGACCGGGAAACCACGATGCTGGTCCGTGCCCTGCGCACGCCGCACGGGCGCGGACGCTGGGGCGAAGTCCAGCTTCGACGCGTGGTCGAGATGGCCGGCATGGTCGCGAAATGCGATTTCGACGAACAGGTGTCGGTGCGGAACGAGACGGGCGTGCACCGGCCCGATCTCATCATCCATCTCCCCGGCGGCAAGTCCGTCGTCGTCGACGCGAAAGCGCCGCTTTCGGCGTACCTCGACGCGATCGACGTCGGCGATGAGGCCGAGCGCGAGGCCCGGCTCAAGCAGCACGCGTCACAGGTGCGGACGCACATCGACCAGCTGTCGAGCAAGGCCTACTGGCAGCAGTTCCAAAGCGCGCCGGAGTTCGTCGTGATGTTCCTGCCGGGCGAAGCGCTGTTCGGCTCCGCGCTGCAGGTCGATCCCTCTCTGATCGAATTCGGGGCCGAACGCAATGTGATCGCGGCGAGCCCGTTGACGCTGTTGGCGCTGCTGCGAACCGTCGCGCACGGCTGGAAGCAGGAGCAACTGGCCGACAACGCGCGCGAGATCAGTTCGCTCGGCCGCGACCTCTACGAGCGCATCTGCACGATGGCCGACCACCTGGTGGACCTGCGGAAGAAACTCGAGGGCACCATCCAGTCGTACAACGCGACGGTCGGATCGATCGAGGGGCGCATTCTCGCGCCGGCGCGCAAGCTGCGGGACCTGGGCGTGAGTTCGGCGAAAGAACTCGGTGTGTTGGAGCCGGTCGACCATGTGCCGCGCCGGCTGCAGGCGGCGGAACTGGCCGGCTCGGGCGGAGAGCCGGCCGCGCTCGATGCCGAGGTCGTGCCCGCGTCCCCAGCCGCGTTGGATCGGGACTGAGCGCCAGTTCAGCAGGTGGCGTCAGACCCCAACTGCTGCAAGAAATGAGGTCTGACCCCATTGCCCCCGGACCCCATTTGCTTGCCGGATAGCAAGCCGGCGGCCGGAAGGGAAGTCAGGTCCGATCCCGTTTCGCCCGTCCGCGCCACGAGGCCATGCTCGTGTTGACGCCAAACGCGGCTGCGACCGCCTCGAACACGGGCCGAGGAAGGATGCCGTGCAGAAACGGCGTGAGTTTGACCAGCCAGGGCGTCAGCACATAGGCCTTGTTGGCAAGCACCGCTCTCACCGTCAGGTCTGCCACGCGCTCCGGCGTGAGGATGCGCGTCAGCCGCGGCGGCGTGACACCGCTGAACATCCCGGTTCCCACATAGCTCGGACAGACAGCCGTCAGACCGACGTGCGCATGGCCAAGCTGGTGCAGTTCGAGACGCAGCGACTCGGTGAAGCCGAGTGCCGCCCACTTGCTCGCCCCGTAGCTTGACCCGAACGGCAGTCCCATGAAACTCGATGCGCTCGCGATCGTGACCAGGTGCGCTTCGGGACGGGTCAGCAGATCTGGCAGCAACACGTAGGTAAGGCTGACCAGGCCTTCGACATTGACGCGAAATGTCTCGAGATGGCGATCGAGGGGCACATCGAGAAACGCTCCGCCATGCACAATCCCCGCGTTGTTGACGAGCACGTCGAGCGGTCCCATCTGGTCGAGCAGACGTCCCCGAAGCGCGCGAGTGCTGTCGGCACTGGTGACGTCCAGCGCAAACGCGCAGGCCTGACCGCCGTTCGAGACGATGTCGGCGGCAACCCGATGAGCTCCAGGCACGTCCAGGTCCGCAATCGCGACACGAGCCCCGGCGGCGGCGAAGCGATGGCCCAGGCAGCGGCCAATGCCCGATGCCGCGCCGGTCACGAGGACGAGTTTTCCGTTCAGCGTTCGCATACCCGCTCCACCCCCATGACGCTGCGATCGTCGATCCGGCCGTCCCGCTGCCGTGATCGCGCCATCTCGCAGAGTGACACCACCAGGAGCCTCGATCATACCGGATGAGTCACGCTTGACAGGGTTTGCTCCCGCCGGTCATAGTGGTAGCTTCGGGTGCGCGGCGATTTCCCCGACTTGAGGGCCGCGTGAGGTCAGCCCAGGTGGCTGACCCCGAACTGTCTAAGTCGCGGGTGGGCTCGCGACATTCTGTCGTCGAGCCTTTTGTGTTTTGAGGGGATACGGCGCCCGTGGCGGTCCCCCGATTGCTGGAGCCAGGATTTATGCAGCATCTGCCTTACACCGTGTCGTCCGAGTCCGTGTCGGAAGGGCATCCCGACAAGGTCTGCGACTACATCGCTGATTCGATCCTCGACGCGTACATCGGCCAGGACCCTGATAGCCACGTGGCGGCGGAGGTCATGTGCAAGAGCAACTTCGTGATTCTGGGCGGTGAGATCACCTCCAGGGGCAAAGTGTCGTACGAGGAGCTGGTGCGGAAGGCGATCAGCGAGATCGGCTACACCGACGACACCGAACCGTTCAGCGCGGGCACGGTGTCCCTGTTTATCGCCATCAGCAAGCAGTCGTCCGAGATCGATCAGGGCGTGACGGCGGACCGGAACAAGGAAGGGGAGCAGGGGGCCGGCGACCAGGGCATGATGTACGGCTACGCGACTGACGAGACGCCCGAGCTGATGCCCATGCCGATCTTTCTGGCGCACAAGCTGACGCGCGGCCTCGCCGACGATCGCAAGGCGGGAAAGTACGCCTGGCTTCGCCCGGACGCGAAGTCGCAGGTGTCGGTGGTGTACGAGAACGGCGCGCCTGTCCGGGTGTCACACGTCCTGGTGTCGACCCAGCACGCACCTTCCATCGAGCAGGCCGGCATCTTCGACTACGTGAAGTCGGATCTGGCGCCGCGCGTGCTCGGCAAGTGGTTCACCAGCGACGTCAAGGTGCTGGTCAATCCGACGGGCAGTTTCGTGCACGGCGGTCCGTCGGCTGACTGTGGCGTGACCGGCCGCAAGATCATCGTAGACACGTACGGCGGTGTCGGGCGTCACGGTGGCGGGGCGTTCAGCGGCAAGGACCCCTCCAAGGTCGATCGGACCGGCGCCTACTTCTGCCGCTTCGTGGCGCGCCAGATTGTGAAGAAAGGAATCGCCAGGCGTGCCGAGATCCAGGTGGCCTACGCAATCGGCATGGCGCAGCCCATCTCGGTCAAGGTGGATACGTTTGGCACCGGTGACGAGAGAGCCGCCGTCGAACTGGTCAAGTCGTTCGACTTCCGGCCCCGCGCCATCATCAACCAGCTGAATCTGCTCCGGCCGATCTACCGCCAGACGACCAACTACGGGCACTTCGGCAAGCCCGAACTGCCCTGGGAACAATAGGCGTCGCGGGGTCAGACCCCAGAACACAACATTCTCCAAGAACCCGGATCCAGGGAACTGTAGAATGTTGTGTTCTGGGGTCTGACCCCACTACCGCAGCTGGTGGCTGGCCAACTTCTCCCACATCCTGACGACCGCCTGCCGCAGCACGCCAGTCAGGTGGGCGTAGCGGTCCTCGCTCGCCGTGCCGGCGCCCGATTCCGGGCGAATCGATTCTCCGAACTCGATGGCCGACCGCGTCGCGGCCCACGGCAGCAACCTTCGCCACTGGGGCGGCTTGCCGCGGGGCCAGAAGGTCTGCAGCCCATCGATGGCCACGGGCAGGATGGGCACGCCCAACTGGTGCGACAGGATGGCGGCGCCCTTCTTGAATTTCCTGGGCGCGCCGTCGGGCGAGCGCTCACCTTCCGGAAAGAGCACGAGAATCCTGTCGCGCCTGAGGCCGAAGCCGCCTGCCTGCATGGCCCGCACCAGGTTCGCGTCCGGGTCGACCGGCACCACGTTCATCAGCCCCGCGAGTTTCGCGGTGAACGGTGTGGCAAAGTACTCACTCGCCCCGACGAAGAACAGGCGCTTGAACGCCCGGTAGGGCAGGGCGCCTACCAGCAGAAACGCGTCGAGATAGCTCTGGTGGTTGGGACAGATGATGAACGCCCCCTCCTGCGGGATGCGATCCTGTCCCGATACGCGGAGTCGTAACAGGGCCCGGGCCGCGAGGTTGACCGCCCGCATCAGGAGGAAGGTGAGGGGCGTCAAGACAGGGCGGTCGGTCAGGATCGTCCGGATCGCGGGATCGTCGATGGACTGCTCGAACATGCGCGCCCAGGGATCAGCGGTCACATCGGGTCCGGCCTTTGCCGCACCGCCGGTCGGGCGGAGGGTTTCGACCAGTTCGCGGACGGTATAGATGCGGTGGGCGGCTTCATCACTCACATCGACGTTAAACGTGTGCTCGAGGCTGGCGAGTAACTCGACGCGTTCCATCGAATCGAGGCCGAGGTCGAGTTCGAGGCTGGCATCTGGGGTGACGACGGCGTGGGGTTTGGCGGTTGTCCGGATTGCCTGCAACGCGGCGGACACGTGCGGATCGGCGGCCCAGATCTGGTCGGGATCGCTCCATTCGATCGATTCCCTCGGAGTGGCCGATTCGGACTGCTTCGACCGGTACATCTGCTCGATCGCGTGCCGCTTCAGCTTCTGCGTCGTGGTGCGCGGCAGGTTCTCCAGCCAGACATCGAAACTCAGTACGCGCTTGTGATGAGGCAGTTGCAGCGACAGCCCTTCGATGTCGAATCGGATGATCTCGCGCGTGTTGACGATCCGCCGCTCGCGCATCACGTCCAGGTTCGGAACGATGATGGCGTGCAGCCGCTCGGCGGCGGGTTCGTCGGGCAACGCCACGCCCATCACGCAGATCTCCTTGATGAATGGCGACTGGGCGTAGACCCGTTCGATCTCCTCGGGATAGATGTTCTTTCCCGACGCCAGCACGATCATTTCCTTTTTCCGGCCCGTGATGTGCAGGCGTCCCGTCGGGTCGAAATACCCCAGATCGCCGGTGTACAGCCACCCGTCCCGGATCGTCTCGGCGGTGGCATCGGGGCGGTTGTGGTACCCCGCCATCACGATCGGTCCCTTGATCAGCACTTCGCCGTCACCGTGTTCGCGGGCATTGGTCTCGGCCGGTTCGTCGAGAATCCTGACCTCGACGCCGTCAAAAGGCAGTCCCACGGTGTCGATGTGGGGATCTCCCTGCCGGTTGAGGGTCGCCGCTCCAGAGCACTCCGTCAGGCCGTACGCCTGGAGGATATTGAGGCCCATGGCGAACAGTTCGCGCCCGATCTTCGGATCCAGGCGCGACCCTCCCGTCACCATCACGCGCATGCGTCCACCGAGCCCGTCATGGACGCGGCTGAAGAGCACATGGCCAAGATTGACCCCGAGAGCCCTCCGCAGCCAGCCGTTGAGGCCGAGCAGTGTCCTGAAGGTGATCCGAACGGGAAGCGGCGAGGCCTGGACCCGCTCCATCACGCGCTGGTGGAGCAGGTAATAGAACTGCGGGACCACGCAGAACGCCGTGATGCGGCATTCGGCCAGGGCCCGCATCATCTCGGTGCTGTTGATCGTTTCGAGAAACACGACCCGCGCGCCCGTCGTCAGCGGCAGCAGAACGTTCGCGACCTGCGCCAGGGCGTGAAACAGCGGCAGGACCCCCAGGATGCTGTCGTGTTCGGTGATGGTCACGACCTTGAGCGCGGCGATCTTCTCGGCGAGCAGGTTGCCGTGCGTGAGGACGACGCCCTTGGGATCACTGGTCGTGCCCGAGGTGTACAGCGTGACAGCCGGGTCGTTCGGCGTGGCGGGACAGGAGTCCGGCAGCAGCGCTGCGGCATCGCCCGGGTCGTCGAGGCTGGGCAGGCCGTCGTGTGCGCCCGCGAGCAGCACCAGTTGCGGCGGCGCAGACACGGCCGCCGCCTCGCGGGCAACGTCAAGGTACCGCGCGCTCGTGAAGAGCACCCTGGCGCCGGAGTCTTCAATGACGGTTCGGACCTGCGGCGCCTTGTACGCGGTGTCCAGCGGCACGGCGACGCACCCCAGCCGGAGCGCGCCGAAATACGCCGAGCACCATTTCACGTCGTTGTCGGCGAGGATGGCGCACCGGTCCCCCGCACGGATGCCCAGTCCGGCGAGCAACCGCGCCACGCGCTCTGCCATGGCGATTAGATCCGAGTACGGGTACGTGTCGAGGCCGGTACGCGAGAAGATCGCAATACCGGGGCGATCCGGAAACCGGCGGGCGGCAGCGGCAAACGCGTCGTAGACGTTATTCATGGTGCTTCCGCCAGGGAATCATACCAGCAGTACCGGCGCGGGTGGCGATTGGTCTGGGGGGGAGCGGCGGGGCGTCAGACCGAGGCGGCGGCCGGAGCAGGTGTCTGGCGTCCGCGGCGGATCGCCCAGTCTGTGTCGAGAATGGACCACAACAGATCATCATGGTACTGCCCGCCGAGCAGGAAGGACCGCCGCAGGCGGCCTTCTTCGACGGCGCCCAGCTTACGAAGTGCGCTGTTGGCCCTGGCGTTCTCGGCAACCGCCCGGGCCTCGAGGCGTTTGACGCCCAGCGAGTCGAAGACGTAGTCGAGCAGCGGGCTGGCGCTCCTGGCAAACAAGCCCGTGCCCCAGTACGGCCTGGCGAACACGAAACCCCATTCCGCGGTCTTGAACGGCGGGTCGAGTTGGCGCACCTGGAAGAGCCCGGCCGCCTGGCGTCCATCGTCGGGAATGACGGCGTAGCATAAGTAACTGCCAGCCTCACGTTGCCTCCGAGCCCACTCGACGAAGTGCTCGAAGACGTCGACGCTGGCCGGGGGCGGAACGATGTATCGGCCCAGTTCGGCATCCTTGAAATCCCGGGTCAACGTCGGGGCATCGCCGGCCACCAGTTCGCGCAGTGTGACACCGTCTCCGCGAAGCACGGGCAGGCCCTGCTTCCAGCCCTCGACTCGCGATTCGCGGGCCCGATCGAGCACGGTCTCTGGAGCCATCGTCACCGGGTCTTCGAGCCCGTACGGCAGACCTGGATGCGCGGCGAGCCAATCGGCGGCAATCAGGCACCACAGCACCTGATCGGTGGTACGACTCCCGTTGTCGAACGAGCGGCGCAGGACACCCTCGGGTACGGCACCCAGCTTCTGGAGGACGCCGTTTCCGCGGCCGTTGCCGACTGAGGCGCGCGCTTCGAGACGATGAACACCGACGTAACGGAACACGAAGTCGGCCATCGCGGCCGCGCACTTCGTGAACAGTCCCGTTCCCCAGGATGCTTCCTCCAGGGCGAAGCCCCACTCGGCGTTGCCGAATCCAGGCTCGAACTCCCGCACCTGGATCAGGCCGACGGGATCGAGCGAACCATTCGGGACGATCGCGTAGCAGACGTGACGCCCGTGTTGGCGTTCGTGCTGCGCCCAGGCAATGAAGCGCTCAAAACCGAGAGCCGTTTCCGGCGGAGTCGACAGGAACTTGGCGACATTGGGGGATGTCAGACGGGCAAATAGTCCGGCGGCGTCGGCGAGGCGCGGCTCCCGCAATGACACGCCCTCAAGGCGCAACACTGGAAGCCCCTGGCGCCAGTCGATACTCAACGCGGCCTCCTCATCGGGTTTACGGCCACAGATGACGGGGGGCACCGCCCGGACCGCCAACTGGGCTCGACTTCCTGTTCGCCTTGTCGGCATACATGCGACGATCGGCGACCGCCATCATTTCGTCGACCGTCTGGCCGTCCTCCGGAAACGACGCGACGCCGATGCTGACATCGAGGTGTGCTGACTGGCCCGGTGCGGGTTCGAAGGGCATCCCCACGATGGCGGATTTCAGCTCGTATCGTCGGCGTTCGGCCTGGATCGGATCGCAGTCACCGAGCACAACCATGAATTCGTCGCCCGCGAACCGGGCGCACACGTCATACATGCGGAGGCTGGATCGCAGTACCTGGGCCACTTGCTTGAGGGCCCGGTCGCCGGCCTGATGACCGAACCTGTCATTGATCTGTTTGAAGCGGTCCATGTCGAGCACGAGCAGCGACAGGCGTCCCTGTTGACGCTCGACGCGCGCCAGTTCCTGTCCGAACTGACGTTCGAAATTCCGCCGGTTCGGCAGCCCGGTCAACACGTCGGTCAGCGACTGCTCGTGTGCGCGTTCGAACACCAGCGCATTGTCGATGACGGCTGCGGCCTGCGCCGCCACCAGGCCGAGCAGCCGGCGATGGTCGGATGTGTACGTATCTCTATTGGAGTGATAGAGCGCGAGCGCGCCTATGGTGCGATCCTCGGCCTTGAGCGGCGCCACCAGCACCGATTGGATGCGCGTGCCGGGCGCGCCCCGCACGAGCCCCTGGATCGGCTGGGCCGGCAGTATCGCGGCCAGCGAGCCGACCTCTGTGGCCATGATCGCCCGGATCTCGTCGTGCTGCGTTCCGGCGACGTGGCGGCAGAGGAACAACTGGGATTCCTCGTCGAACAGGAACAACGCGCACGAGACGAATGGTACGAATTCCACCATCGATGACGACAGGAGCGCGACCACGTCCGACACGCGGAGCGACGTGCTCAGCGCCTGGGAGATGTCCAGGAGCATCTGTTCCTCGAGGTGGGCTCTCGCGATGTCGGTGAACGCCTGGTCCGGTTCGGCGGTCTTCGATCCGGTCGAGTTCGGCTCGGCGAGCCGGCTGGCGCTGCGGAGCTGATTCTCGACGTCGGGCAGGATTTCAATGAACCGTTCGACCAGCGCCGGATCGAGCGCCGAGCCGCCGTTTTCACGAAGCGTCGCGATGGCCTCGGCGTAGGTGCGTGCCGGCCGGTGCGGTCGATCGGACAACATCGCGGTGAAGCAGTCGGCAACCGCCAGGATTCTCGCGCCGGCAGGAATTTCCCCGCCCTTGAGGCATTCCGGGTAGCCGCGGCCATCCCAACGTTCGTGATGCGACAGAATCAGCGACGCCACGGGGTACGGGAAGGGCACCGACCTGATGATCTCGGCACCCACTTTCGGATGCGTCTTCAGGCGGTCGTATTCCTCGTCACTCAACCTGCCGACCTTCGACAGGATGTGTTCGGGGACGGCCAGATGGCCAATGTCATGAAGCATGGCCGCCGTCTTGATGCCCAGGACCTCGGCATCCGTCAGACCGACGGCCCGCGCCAATCCCTCCGAACAGGCCTGCATCCGCCGGAGATGATGAGGGGACGTGCGATCCTTGGCTCCGATCGCCTGGGCCAGCGCCTCAATGGTCGCCTGCTGCACATCGGCAAGCTCGCGCACCTGCCGCTGTTCATCGACGATCCGATCGGAGTACGCCAGGAAACTGCGATACGTCAGGTACACGGGCAGCGAGAAGATCACCACCCACCAGCGGCTGCCGTCCCGTACCAGGTCGACAATGACCATCGCGAGGCCGGCCCCGAGAACGTAGCTGGGAGCACTCCAGAGGAAGTTCTTCTTCCACGTCGGCAGCACGAACTCCCGTGACGTCAGCGAGATCGCCAGGCTGACCAGGACCGTGTTGATCAGGAAATAGACCGAGGCCGCTACGCCGGCTGCGCCGAACTGAGCCCACCACGGGTGTACGAGTGGAGGCTGCGCGAGCTGATAAGCCACGCTGGCGCCAGCGGCCGACAGGGCCAGGGTCGCCATGCTGAACAGGGTCTGGTAAACGGGGTTGCGCGTTCGCATCCGGAACGTGCACTGACTCCAGGCCGTCACAGCGCCAATCACCACCGTCGGCCACGTCCCCAGGACAATGACGGAAGCGAAGTTTGCCACGTAGGAGAACGACAGGCTCGATTCGCCAATGGCCAGTGGCAGGGACATCTTGACGGCCGCGGTGAGCACCGAGATCGTGAGCAGGCCGAGAAACGTCGCGAGCCCTCGGGTCATCGGTTGAGTGATACTGAAGGCCACGAGGGCCGCACCCGCCACGATGACGGCCGCGACGTACGCCCTGACGGCCGGCGGCTGGGACCGGAAGGCATGGCGGGGCTTCGGGTTCGCCGACACGTGAGTGGAAGGGGTTTTCTTGCTCACGTTCGCCCCCCCATCCCGCAGCGGTCTGGCACTTCGACGACCGGGTCGTTCACACGGGTCAGGGTCCCTGTCTCCCCTACGCGTCGCCGCGCCACGGCCAGCAACTCGCACACCGTGTCGCCATCGTACGGGCCGCAGGCAAATGCGGCCTGAAGGGGAGGCAGTCCTTCGGCAGGCGGGAAGCCGGCTGCCGGCAACTGGGCCCCGATGCGACCGACGATCATCTGCCCGGCGGCAGGTTCGCAGTCGGGCATCAGGACGATCAGTTCCTGATCGGTTGGACGAAAGATCAGGTCCGCGATGCGTGTCGCCTGGTTGACGGCAACCGCCGCGTGGTCCATGAGGTCGACGCGGCCCATCGCGCGCACGTACAAGACGCCGAGCGTGCGTCCGGTGGATCCTTTCCAGAACACGTTGCGGTCGAGGATCGCTTCCATGGCGCCGGTGGCCGCCAGTGCTTCGCCGGGGAGAGGCCCGCGCCCGGCCAGAGCGAGCGTCCGGCGGTAGGCACGCTCGATCGCCTTGGCAACCGCCCCGCTGATCAGCTCAATGGCCAGCCGCTGATCGCCGGTGAACGCGTTCGGCTGGTACGAATACAACGTCACCGCGCCGGTCGTCTCGGTTTCAGGCGTCAGCGGGATGCTTAGGGCACTGCGGAACCTCGGATTGAGTTCGTCGAGGCGGGAACCGATGTCGAGCGCGGGGTCGGCATTCAGGACGGTCCGGCGATTGGCCACGACCCAGCCGCTGATGCCACGGCCCACTTTGATGCGGAGACCCGGCAGCAGCGCTTCGCCAAAGCCTGACGCGTGCTCGACGACCATCTCGTCGGTGACATTGTCTTTCCGGTAGAACACGACGAGTCCGGCTGGAGCCATGCGTCTGAGATACTTGACGACGACATCGCACGTGTCGGCGAGGCCGGCGTCGGGACCGAGGGTCGAGATCTGGTCGTACAGGCGGAGCAGGCCGCTGGTGGCGAACAGACGCAACTCGAGCGGCACGGTGTTCGGCTGCGTGTCGGTCGCAGGTGACTCGCGGGCCGCCTGCTTGAGATGGTCGGGGACGGCTGGCAAAGGCTCTTCGACCGATTCCGCCTCGATTGCCTCCTGGATCGCCTCGAAGGCATCGACCGCAGTCGGGTCGTACATCGTGCCCCGACGTTGCTTGATCATCTCAATCGCCTGAGCCGGCGAGAGTGCCCGGCGGTAGGGGCGGTGGGAGCGCAGCGCGTCGTAGCAGTCGACGACCGAGAGGATGCGCGCTCCAATCGGAATTGCGTCTCCACCGATACCGTCGGGATAGCCGGTCCCGTCCCAATTCTCGTGATGGTGCCGGACAATGGGCACAACCGGGTACGGGAAACCGACCGACGACAGCATGTCCGCACCGATCGGCGCGTGCTGCTTCACCCGCTCGAACTCGTCAACCGTCAGCTTGTCGGGCTTGTTGAGGATGTGCTCAGGGATGTAGAGCTTGCCCATGTCGTGCAGCAGGGCCGCGGTCTCGATGGCCTTGAGCACATTCGGGTCGGTGACATCGAGCGCCTCCGCGAGCCGGAGCGCGTATATCTGCACGCGGGCGATGTGCCCGGGCGTCGCCTGGTCCTTGGCGTCAAACTCCATGGCGAGGGCTTCAACCAGCTTGCGATAGAGGCGGTTCACCTCGCCCAGGTGGACGTTTTCGTCCTCGAGTCGGCCCATCGACGACTTGGACATGTAGTACTGGACGATGATCAGCGGGGCAATGGCCAGCAGCAACACCCAGGGTTCGGCCGTCCGGGCATTGACCGACAGCAGCACCGCGAACGAGGCGCCGCCGAAGCAGTTCAACGACCCCCAGAGGAAGTACTTGCGCCAGATGCCAAACGGCGACGCGCCCGATTCCGACGTAATCGCAATCGTGTTCAGCCAGCTGTTCATCAGGAAGTACACGACGCACAGTGCGAGGGCGGGAAGGACAACCTGCGCGATGCCGACCGCCGTGGCGTGGGGCAGCGAGAACAGCGGAGGGATGCCTGCCAGCGCGAAGTAGATCTTCGAGGCCACCCACATCGACAGCGCAGGCTCCGCGAGATTGAAGGCGACGTGCTTTGGCTTGTGATGCCGGCGGATCAACGAGACAGCGAGCCCGTCGACCGCCACCGTGATGACGGCGGGGTCACTGCCGTACATCATGACCATGGTGAAGAGGAACATCTCGGAAATACTGAGGCTGGCCTCCATCGCCGGAACCTTCACGGCGAATCGACCGCTGGCGACCACCAGAACCGCCAGCAGCACCCACTCCCACCCGATCTGCGCGATGTCAAGCCGCCAGATCGAATCAACCAGCGCTGCAAATCCAAGTACGAAGACGAGCGTCACGAACGTGAGATGGAATCGACGCTGATCACGGGAGCTCAAACTCATGTGCGGCTACCGTCCTGGGCCAGGTTGTACTCGGCGATCTTCCGATACAACGTCTCGCGGCTGATCTGCAGCGTCTGCGCGGCGCGTTTCTTGTTCCAGTTGAGCGCGCCGAGCACCTTGCGGATATGCTCACGCTCGACGTCCTTCATCGGGAGCAGCGCGACGGGCTCGGACCGGCCCGAGGTGAGCGCGGGGTGGAGGAACTGCACATCCGCCGCGTGCACGCAGCCGTCCCGCGCGCAGAGCGCAGCCCGAGAAATGGTCGTTTCGAGTTCCCTGATGTTGCCGGGCCAGGGATAGGCCATCAGGAGGTCGATCGCATCGGGCGCCAGCTTCCGCGCGTCCAACGGGTAGCCGTTGGCCGCACAATACCGGGCCAGAAAGCGTTCGGCCAGCATCGGAATGTCGATCGGCCGCTCGCGCAGGGCGGGCAGGCGGATCGAGAACCCGTTGATCCGGTAGTAGAGATCCTCGCGGAAGGCGGCCTCTCCGATCAGCGCTTCGAGCGGTTGGTTGGTCGCGCAGATCAAGCGGAAGTCGACGTGAGTGGCCGACCTGCCCCCGAGTCGCTCGACCTGGCGATCTTCGACGACTCTCAGCAGCTTGGCCTGGGCCATGGGTGACAGGTCGCCCACCTCATCGAGGAACAGCGTGCCGTTGTGGGCGAGTTCGATGCGGCCGGGCTTGCGTTCGTAGGCGCCGGTAAACGCACCCCGCTCGTACCCGAAGACCTCCGATTCAAACAGCGAATCGGGCAGGGCAGCGCAGTTGACCGCCTGGAATGTCGCGCGCTGGCGGCTGCTGAGTTCATGAATGATCCGGGCCACGACTTCTTTGCCCGACCCGGTCGGGCCTTGAACCAGCACCGAGAGATCGGTCTTGGCCACGGTCCGGATCGACTCGAAGACGATCATCATCTTCTCGTCGCGGCCAATCATCTCGCGAAAGCGCTGGACCGCTGGGGAACGGTCCTCGATCGAGTCCTTCTGTTCGTCCGCGAGGAAGTCGCCGAGTGCGCGCTCCATGTCGAGTTCGGAAGGGATGGCGGCCTTGAAAAACGGGGTCGGGCCACCGTCAGCCTGAACCAGGCCGGCCGTGACGAGTTCCCGGACACAGTTGTCGATGTCACTCCTGAGGCGGCCGAATATCGCCATGATCGACTCGATGTCGAACCGCTCATCGGGCCGGGCGTGCAGGTATCGCAGGATGCCGGCCCGCAGCGGCGACTGGACCAGGGCCCGGAAACGGGTTCGCGTCTGGGCCGAGGCCCGGCCGCTGTCAATGGTCGCCACGGGGGGCGGAACAACTGGTGTCGGTGCCGTATTGAACATGAATCTCTCTTGCTCGGTTACGGCATGTCCAAGAAACGTGCCACGCGTCCCAGTCCTGGACACTCCGGGCAAAATCGGGCATTCTTCGCAGCACCGAACGCGTACTTGTTTGATAGAGCGACACTAAACAGGGCCAGAAATCGGCCTCAGGCTCCAGAAAGTGTATGAGAACACGACAGCGGGGTCCGGCCCGACGACGGCCGATCCGACAGGCGGTGAACCGGTCGGACGGCATCTGTTGCCCGGGTTCGTGTGCCCCACACCCGCCTGTCCGGCAGAAGTCGCAGATGCTTGAGGCGCGAAAGTCGTTGAAATCAGGAACTTACTGGTGGTCCACCATGAGCAGGGTGGCGCGACCGATCAACTGGCCGCCAGCATGGGAGAACACGATCTGGTTTCCGTGAATCGCCGGAAGCGCAGCAGCCGGGTTTCCGGAGACGCGGGCGACTGGGCGAGGTTGCTGGCGACGGCGGTCAGCGTAAACACTGATAGAAGCAGTACGAGCGCTTTTCTGATTGTGACGGTCACTCCCGGCATCCGGTTTGACATCCCGTCGTTGCGGCCCTGAACAGGCCGCCGGCGGGTTGCTCATCTTTGGGCGGGCGCACGGCCCGCGACTAGATCCCTCAACCACCGCCAGGCGCGCACGACGATCCGAGCCGCGAACTGGTGCCATACCCACCGTTGGTTCCCCCCACCCCGAACGTCGAGAATTGCTTTTCGATGGTGGGCGCCTCGCACCGCGGACACTTGTCAGGATGTCGACTGCCGATCACCAGCGCCTCAAAGAGATGGCCGCAGGCTTGGCACTTGTATTCGAAGAGCGGCATGGAATGAACTCCCTGACGGGATCTGATCCCGGTACCTCTAGGATTCACCAATCAGCCATGCGGTGACAAGGAAATCGGTATGATGCAACCATGAACTTCAGAACCATTATCGAGCCGTTCCGTATCAAGTCGGTCGAGTCCGTCAAGTTCACGCGCCGTGAGGATCGAGCCGAGGCGCTGCGGACGGCCGGGTACAACGTCTTTCGGCTTCGCGCCGACGACGTGCTGATCGATCTGCTGACCGACTCGGGCACCGGTGCGATGTCGGCCATGCAGTGGGCGGCGATGATCCAGGCAGACGAGTCATACGCCGGCAGCCGGTCGTTCTATCGCTTCGAGCAGGTCGTCAAGGACCTGACAGGTTTCAGGCACATCATACCGACGCATCAGGGGCGTGCCGCCGAACGCATTCTTTTCCATACGATTCTGAGGCCCGGCCAGGTCGTGCCGAACAACAACCACTTCGATACGACGCGGGCGAACATCGAAGTGGAGGGGGCAGAGGCGGTCGATCTGGTAATTCCAGAGGGACGCATCCCTCATGTTCTGCATCCGTTCAAGGGCAACGTCGACATCGCGGCCCTCGATCGACTCCTCGGCGAACGTGGAGACCTGGTGCCCCTGGTGATGGTGACGGTGACCAACAACTCGGGAGGCGGACAGCCGGTGTCGCTGGAGAATCTCCGGGCCGTGCGCGAGCTGTGCCACAAGTACGAGAAGCCGTTTTTTCTTGATGCGTGCCGATTCGCCGAAAACGCCTGGTTCATCAAGCTCCGGGAACCTGCGCATGCGGACCGGACGCCCAAGTCGATCGCCCAGGAGATGTTCTCG
>Ga0315273_10002144_pt1 | contig 23063 bp, 10 predicted proteins | sample YL17G02_0_MG_FD_205753 | JGI IMG/M metagenome (GOLD analysis project Ga0315273, IMG submission 205753) | Sediment microbial communities from Yellowstone Lake, YNP, Wyoming, USA - YL17G02_0 | ecosystem: Environmental > Aquatic > Freshwater > Lake > Sediment | place: USA: Wyoming | collected...
CTCGCACTTACTCGAGCCGTGAGCGTGGCCCGATCGCTCTCCGCGTAGTCAACACGCAGGTCGAACTGATCGCGCCTGTCGCTGCTGACCGGCGACGAGACGAAGTTCTGGTACGGCACCGAACGGTTCGGCTCGGGATAGAGCGCGGCGATGGCGAGGCCAATGGGACTCAGGCGCTCAGCCGGAATCCGGCCCCCCGGGAACGGCAACTGTGTGTACGGATCGATCGGAGACCGGAACAAGCTCTGCGAGAAGTCGCCGCTGCGCTCGCCGATCGTCGGGACATTGGTCACGAGCGTGACGCCGTCGCGCGTGCGCGTGCCCTCGTAGTCGGCGAAGAAGAAGGCACGATTCCTGACGATGGGACCGCCGACTGAGGCACCGAACTGGTGACGTTGGTACTCGGGAGCCGGCTCGTCTGTCGGCGCGAAGAAGTTGTTCGCGTTCAGCGCCTGATTCCGGAAGAACTCGTACGCGCTGCCGCCGAGCCGATTGCCGCCAGCTTTCGAGATGAGATTGATCTGGCCAGCCGCGTTGCGGCCAAATGACGCGTCGGGTGTGCTCGTGACAATGTCGAACTCCTGCACCGCATCGGCAGGCAGGGCGACGCCGAGGCTGTTCAGCTTCGGATCGACGTTCAAAATCCCATCCAGCAGGAAGCTGTTCGAATCTTCGCGCCCGCCGTTGACGTTGAAGGCGAAATCCCCGCGGACCGATCCGGCAGAACCCGGTGCCGCGGGTTCGACGCCCGGCGCGAGCAGACTCAATTCGAGCGCGTCACGGCTGTCGAGCGGGAAGCCAATAATCTGGTGACCTTCCACCAATGTCGCTCGCGCGGATCGGAGGCGTTCGGCAGCAGCGGCCGGCGCGCTGACTTCGACGGTTTCCGTCAGGCTGCCGAGCGTCAGCATCACATCGATGCGCAGTTCCTGTCCGACCTGCAGCCGCAGGTATTGCGAGTACTTTCGGTAGGCTGCGACTTCGACGTCGATCCGGTAGTCTCCCGCCGGCACCATTGTCACGACGAACTGGCCTGACTGGTCGGTGGTGACAACGCGGGGCTGGTTGGTCTGCAGTTGAACCAGTATCAAACGCACGCCAGCGAGCGGGCTGGACGAGGGGTCGCGCACCACGCCCCGCACGATCGCGAGGGGCGTCTGCGCCGCTGCCGGAAACGCCAGCGCCAGCGCCAGGAAGAACAGAATCGTCCGTCGAGCCGTCATTCTCAGGTCCTCGGCAATGGGGGCTGCCAGCCTGGGGGGCATCGGCGGCCAATCTTCAATCGTACTGCGCTTTGCGCCGCGCGTCATCGGTTCACTACCTTTCTGCGCAGAAATGCGGCAAGATGGCACGGATGATCCGAACAATCGCGAAGGGTGCCGGGATTCTCCTGGTGGCACTGTTGATGATAGGGGCCGTGCTCTACGCACTTGGCCTGCGGACGGTGATCTATGGGGGTGGCAGTCTGCATCTGGCGTTTGTCGAGTCGGATGCGGCGCGCGCCGAGCAGATCGCCAGGCATCGCCAGGCGCAGCGCGCCAGCGCTGAACCGGCCGGGGCGGCCAGTCCGGCGCCCGCAGATCCTGGAAGGTCGCAGCCAGCGGCCTCCGTCGCACCTCTTCCCACCGCTGGCGGCGGGCCGACGCCGGCGGTGCAGACGCCCGCGACGGTCTACTGGACGGACTTCCGTGGCCCTCGCCGCGACGGACATTACGCAGAGCGTCCCATTCAGACGAACTGGCCCTCCGGTGGGATCGCGCCCCTGTGGAAGGAGCCGGTCGGCGGAGGCTATGCGTCCTTTGTGATTGCCCGCGGGCGTGTGTTCACGATCGAACAGCGCGGCGGCGAGGAAGTCGCAGTTGCTTACGACATCGCAACCGGTCGCGAGCTGTGGACCAACACGTGGACTGCGGCGTTCCGCGAGACGATGGGCGGGGATGGCCCGCGTGCGACGCCAACGTGGGCTGATGGCCTTGTGTACGTGCTCGGCGCCGCTGGAGAACTGCGGTGCCTCGATGACGCCGCCGGAGGCGTCGTCTGGCGCACGAATATTCTTTCCGACGCAGGCGCGACCAATCTGCAATGGGGCATGGCCGCCTCGCCGCTCATCGTCGACGACACCGTCGTGGTCCTGCCCGGCGGCGCGGGCGGCCGGTCGGTCGTCGCGTATGAACGCCGCACGGGAAAGCCCGCGTGGTCCGCACTGGGTGATCAACAGGCGTACTCCTCGCCCATGCTCGTGACCCTGGCGGGCGCCAGACAGATCCTCGTGTTCAGTGCGTCACGCCTGATGGGTATCACGCCCAATCGTGGCGAGGTGCTCTGGGAGTACCCGTGGACGACCCAATACGGCGTCAATGCCGGGCAGCCACTCCTCATTGGCGAGAACAGGGTCTTTATCTCAACAGGATACGGGGCTGGTGCTGCCGTGGTGGAGATCAACGCCGCTGGCGGCCGGCTGTCCGCGCGCCAGGTCTGGCGCAACATCCGGATGAAGAATCAGTTCACCAGCTCGGTCCTTCAGGATGGCTACATCTACGGCCTCGACGAGTCGATTCTGGCGTGCGTGGACGCGGCGACGGGTGAGCTGAAGTGGAAGGGGGGACGGTACGGGTACGGCCAGGTGCTGCTCGCGAGCGGACACCTTATCGTACTGACCGAGGACGGCGACCTGGCGCTTGTCCGGGCGACGCCAGAGGGCCACCAGGAACTCGCGCGGTTCCCAGTGCTCCAGGGTAAGACGTGGAACCATCCCGCGATGGCCGACGGCTATCTCCTGATCAGGAACATCAACGACATGGCGGCATTCGACCTGCGGCTGCCGGCCGCGGAGCGCAGGTAGAGACCGCGGCCGGCAGCCGCGAACACTCGCTCCCGGTCTGGACACTCGCCCTGCGTGACGCCGCCCCACGGGCTTCAGCGAGAGGGCTCTGGCCCGACATGTTCCTGCTACTGGGACAGCTTCTTCAGGTTGCCCGGAAGTCCGCTCGGACCTCGCGTGCCGGCCATCATCTGCTCCATCGTGAGCGCCGGGTTCATCCCGACCAGCGCGTAGATCTCGTCCTTGGTCCATCCCGCTTTGATGAGGGGGAGGTACAGCTGCTGTTTTGCCTCCTCGATCTTCTTCCTGGCTGCCGGGTCGGCTGGCGTCGTTGCGTCCCGCGACACGAGCAGCAGGTTGTCCGACGCGCTCATGAGCTTCTTCAGATCGATGAGCCGGCCCGCCAGGGCCGATGGGGCCGACAGATCGCAGTCGATGGCGACCAGGGCGTTCTTCTCCTTGATGCGTTTGGCCAGATCTGCGTCGAGCGGAGCAGCCAAGTCGGAGACGATGAATCCCCGTTTCGCGTTTTCAAGCAGGCTCTCGAGCAGCGCCTTCGGCGGGTTGATGAAATTGAGCGCTACGCCGGCGGCTTCGAACGCCTTGAGCGCGGCCTTGCCGCGATCCGTCAGCCCGGTTGACGCAAACCACGCGGCGTCTGGGCGCACGTCCACACGGCCGATGCTCATCAGCTTCGCCGCGACGTCGACGAGCGCGACGTTGCCTCCGAAGGCGTTGACGTCACTCAGGGAGATGTTGAACCGCGGTCCCGCGGTGACCGGTTGCTGGACCACGCCGTTGATGACGACGATCGAGGGTCCGCTCCTGACAGTGTTCAGGTTCAGCAGCGGCATCCGCAACCCGTTGTACAGGTGCAGTCGATCCGGGATGATCAGGGTCGCCGTCGTGTCGTTCGCGACGTTGATGACGCCCTGCAGGACGAACTGGCCGGTCTTTCGAAGGATCTCGGGGTCGATCTTCTCGGTGTCGTCCCCGGCGTCGTGGTAGTCGGGGTGACCCACGCCGCCAGACGTCATCAGCGCGAGCGCCTCGACGCCCTGCTCGATGAAGCCGGAGTAGTCGCTGCCGCCGGGGCCCGCGGTTGACGGGTCAACGACCTTGGCGACATCCGGGTGCTGGTTTCGCATGATGACGTCGTAGATGGTGGGGAAGTTCAGCGCGCCCGGGGCTCCGATCCGCTCTCCAAGTCCAACCATGTCGCAGTTGAAGTTGACGACCGCGTTCTCCATCTTCACGCCGTCGCTCGGCGTCTTGGTCCAGTAGTTGGATCCGATGAGTCCCATTTCCTCGGCGCACCACAGCGCAAAGACGATCGTCCGTTTCGGTTTGATCGTCGCAGCGTTGGCCGCGATCAGGCGCGCCATCTCCATCGTCACCGCCGTGCCCGACGCGTCGTCATCCGCGCCGTTGTAGATCACGCCATTGGTCATGCCTGTATGGTCCATGTGGCCGCCGATGACGATGTACTGGTCCTTCAGCTTCGGGTCGGTTCCCTCAATCTTGCCAATGACGTTGTGCGAGATGTTGTTTTTGTACTTCTCACCGTAGAACGTGGTGGTCGCATAGCCCTTGATCTGCGCCTTGACGCCGGTCGCCTGCGACCTCGCCTTCTTGTCGCGGATGTCGCGTCTGATCTGGTCGATGCGGCCAACGAAGCCGCGCGACGACTCCTGCGGGTCGCGGTACATCACGTGGCGGAACACCCGTTCGTTGATGTCGGTCACGACCAGGAACGGCCGCGTGAACACCGGTGGTTCGGCTGGCTGGGAGGGGCCGCCCGTGACCATGGCCGGCATGATGCCGGGCAGTGGCGCCGTCGCGGCAGGGGCGAGCTTTTCCGGGCTGAAGAGGACGATGGCGGCGGCGCCCTTGTCGTAGGCGGCTTGAATCTTCGCCAGGTCTTTCGACTCGTCGGTCCACGCCTCGACGTCCTTCGGCTCGGGCGCGGTGACGCCGAACATGCCGCGGGCCGCGGGCGCACTCTTCGGCGTACCCTTGAACGCGACGACGATCCTGCCCTTCACGTCAAGGCCGGCATACTCGTCCAGCCCCTTCGCCGGCGCGGAGATGCCGTAGCCGACAAACACGATCTCGCCGGCGGCGTCTGCGCCGGGCGTCGAGGTGTCGCTCAGGCGGAAGTCGTCGTCTTTCACATAGAACCGGCGCCCGTCCACGGTGAGATCGGGGATGCCGGTGGTCCACGCGAACCCGCTGTACTGGCCGGTGATCGGCACATTCTGGAGGAATGTGCCGTTGTCTCCCGCTGGCTTCAGGCCCCATTCCTTGAACTTCGCGGCCGCCCACTCGGCGGTCTTCTCGTAACCCGGCGTCAGCGACTGCCGGCCTTCCCGCGAGTCGGCCGCCATGTACTCGATGTAGCCCTTGATGATCTTCCCGTCCACGCGGATCGGAGTGGGCGAGGGGACGATGGGCTTGCTATTGGTTTGTGCGCCAACGCCAACAGAGAGCGCGACGATGAGTCCTAACGACGCCGCGGTGCGGAGGTGAAGCGTTCTCGATGCCATAGTGCGTGTCCTTTCACGGAAACGGAGAAGAGAGGGGAGCCGAGGTCCGGCCCGCCGCGTTTGCACAGTCCATCGATCGTCCCGATGCGGCACGCCCGCAGGTCATCGAAAGCCGTGCTCCGGGCGCGCGGGTCAAGTCGTGCAGCAGAAGGGTAGTGGCCGGGGACGCCGAGGTCAAGGTGAACCAGGCCAGGTGAACGAGGTCAGCGTGGCAGGGTCTTCAGAAACCTGAGTTCGCGCAGCGGGCCGTCGCCGCCACGGCCGCAAACGCTACCGCCCGCGCTCTTCAGCGTGAAGGCGCCCGTGGGGCAGACCTCGGCGGCCCGTCGAGCGGCACTCGGCAGGGCCTCGATCATCGTGCCCCGGAGCGGGACCGCGACGGTCGCGTCGAAGCCCCGGCCCACGATGGCGAGCCCCAGTCCGTCACCGGCCTGGGCGGCTGCCTCAACGCACGCTCCGCAGAGGATGCACTTGCCCGGTTCGTACACGACGTCCGGATGAGACGTATCGCGGCCAAACGCCCGGCGGGTTCCGGCGAAACGCAAGGGATCGGCGCCGTACTCGGTCGCCAGCTGTCTGAGATCGCAGGTGCTGGCCTTCGAGCAGCCGCAGTTCATGCATCGCCCGGCTTCGCGCTGCGCCTGCTCGGCTGAGAAACCCAGCTCGACTTCGTCGAAGCCCGTTCGGCGGGTCTCCGCTGGACGCTCGGGCATGACGGCGCGAGGCGTCTGCTCAACGTCGCGGAAAAACGCCGCCAGCTCAGCCTCGTCCATCTTGCGCATCAGGACGCTGACAATCTCGGGGGCGCCTGCCACGCGCCTGCCGCCCAGGTACTGGTCGATGGAGACGGCGGCGAGCGTTCCGGCGGCGACGGCGCGAACAGCGAGGTCGGCTCCCGTGACCGCATCACCGCCGGCAAACACGCCATCGATGTTGGTTTCGAGCGTCCCGGGACTTGCCGCGATCCCGCGGGGCGAGCATCGAAGATCGTCGGCCATCAGCGTCTCGGTGTCGACGATCTGTCCGATGGCCGCCACGACGCACGAGGCCAGCACCAAGAACTCCGACCCGGGAATCGGCACCGGACGGGGCCGGCCGCTGGCGTCGGGCGTGCCGAGTTGCATGCGGACACACGTGAGGCGGAGGCCGCCATGCGCCGCGTGCTCCAGGCTCACGGGCGCGACGAGGGTGTCGAGCCTGACGCCTTCGGCCTCGGCGGCTTCGACCTCGGACATCAGGCAGGGCATCTCGCGCCTCGTGCGACGGTACAGCACCGTCACTGATCTCGCGCCGAGGCGAACCGCCGTCCGCGCGGCATCCATCGCTGTGTTCCCCCCGCCGACCACCACGACATCGTCGCCGAGGGCCGGGGCAGCGCCCCCGGCGACCTGCGCCAGCACGTCGACAGCGGGAAGCGCGAGGTGCTCACCTGCGCAGTCGAGTCCCCGGGACCGTTGTGCGCCGATGGCCAGAAACACCGCGTCGAACTCTCGGCGCAGTTCAGCCAGTGTCACGTCCGTGCCGAGCCGGCTGTGCATCCGAAACTCGGCGCCCAGGGTCCGGAGGATGTCGATTTCCTGCGCCAGGACGTCGCGCGGCAGCCTGAAGGCCGGGATGCCGTATCGGAGCATGCCGCCCGGCTCGTCGTGTGCGTCGAAGACGATGGCGCCGTGCCCGCGCCGGAGAAGGTGGTACGCCGCCGAGAGGCCCGCGGGCCCCGCGCCCACAATCGCCACACGCGTTCCACTCGAGGCGCTCTTGTGCGGAACGTAGCGCGCGCCGGAGGCCATGTCTTCGTCGGCAGCGAAGCGGTGCAGGCCGCCCACCGACAGGGCGTGTCCGGACTCGCAGTGGTGACAGCGCTGTTCGCACAGTCGCGGGCAGATCCGCCCGAGCGCTGCCGGCAATGTCAGGAAGTCGGACGCGATCTCGGCCGAGCGCTGGACGGCGCCCGCCGACAACTCGGTGACGAAACCGGGGATGTCGAGTCCCGCCGGGCAGCCGGTCTTGCAGGGGCCTACGCAGTCACCCGCGTGATCGGACAGCAGCAACTCCAGCGCCATCTTCCTCGACCCGCGCACCTGGTCGGAGTTGGTATGGACCACCGAGCCGTCTGCGGCCGGGGTGGCGCACGACGGCGTGAGAACGGCGCGGCCTTCCACCTGCACCGCGCACAAGAAGCAGGACGCAGACGGTTCGAACCCCTCGACGTGACAGAGAGTGGGAATGCGGATGCCCAGTTGTCGCGCCGCGTCGAGGATCGTCGTGCCGTCCTCCACGGCGACATCGCGGCCATCGATGGTCAGTTTCACCATGGCGGCCTCACGCGACCTCGATCGCATTCTCGGGACATGCGTTGACGCACATCCCGCAACGCGTGCACAGGTCGTCTGCCACTTCGTGCCGCAGGTACGGCCGGGACTCGATGGCGCCGGCGGGGCAGGCCTGGGCGCACAGCGTGCAACCGGTGCACGTGTCGAGAACCCGATAGTGAATCAGGGCCTTGCAGACCGCGGCCGGGCAGCGCCTCTCGCGTATGTGCGCTTCGTACTCCTCCCGGAAGTACCGGAGGGTCGTCAGCACGGGATTGGGAGCCGTCTGCCCGAGGCCGCACAGGCTGCCGTGCTTGATGCCGATGCTGAGATCGTCAAGCGCCTGCAGGTCGCCTTCTTCGCCCTGTCCCGCGCAGATTCGGTCGAGGATCTCCAGCATGCGCCTGGTGCCGACGCGACAGAAGGTGCACTTGCCGCAGGATTCCTCCTGTGTGAAATTCAGGAAGTAGCGGGCGATCTCGACGACGCAATCGCGGTCGTCCAGGATGACCAGTCCGCCAGAGCCCATGATGGCGCCGGTGCAGGCCAGGTCCTCGTAGTCGATGCGCGTGTCGGCAAGATGCGCCGGGATGCATCCGCCGGAAGGACCACCGGCGAGGACGGCCTTGAACGGCCTGCCGCCTTTCACGCCGCCGCCGACGTCCTCGACGATCTCACGAATCGTGATGCCCATCGGCACCTCGATGAGGCCGCCGCGGGCGATCTTGCCGGCAAGCGAGAACACCTTGGTTCCCTTGGACGTCTCGGTACCCAGCGCCGCGAACGCCTCGGGACCGCGTCGCAGAATCCACGGCACCGTGGCCAGCGTCTCGACGTTGTTGATGAGCGTGGGCTGGCCCCAGAGTCCCGACTGCGCTGGATACGGCGGACGCGGCCGCGGCATGCCGCGCTTTCCCTCAAGCGAGTGGATGAGCGCAGTCTCTTCGCCGCAGACAAACGCCCCGGCTCCCTCGCGAAGACGCAACCTGAAGCTGAACGGACTGTCGAGGATGCGGTCGCCCAGCAACCCATCCGCCGAAGCGCTGTCGATGGCGGCGCGCATGTGGCGGACCGCAAGCGGATACTCGCGCCGGACGTAGACGACTCCTTCGCTGGCGCCGACTGCGTACGCGGCAATCATCATTCCCTCGATCACGCGGAACGGGTCGCCCTCCATCACGGCGCGGTCCATGAACGCGCCGGGGTCGCCCTCATCACCGTTGCAGATCACGTACTTGACGGGGCCGGAGGCCCGACGCGTGAGATCCCACTTGCTGGCCGTCGGGAAGCCCGCGCCTCCGCGGCCTCGGAGGCCCGAGGCGCGGATCTGCGCGATGACCTCATCGGGCGTGAGCCTGGTCAGGCAGACTTCCAGCGCCCGCATGCCATCACGCCCGCGGTAGTCGTCAAGCGAGAGGGGATCGACGCTGCCGCAGTTCTCCAGGACGATGCGAACCTGCTTGCTGACGTAGGGAGCGACGTCAATCTCCCGAGTCGCGACAGGCGTCCATGCGCGATCGTCAAACATCCTGGCCCGTGTGTCCCTCACGCCCTCGCGTACCCGGCGGACCACGCCGCGCGGCTGGACGTGGCGGCGCACCAGTCTCCGGACATCGTCGGGTTCCACACGCCCGTACATGGTTGGCCTGCCATTGCCAACCACCTCGACGAGCGGCTCGCTGTGGCAGAGACCGCTGCAGCCGACCGCCTTGATCGTGGCCCCTCCGCCCAGTGATGCGACCTCGTCTTCGAGCGCGTCGAGCACCTGCTCAGCGCCGCTGGCAATGCCGCACGAGCCCAGGCCGATCCGGAATTCGATCGGCGCGATCGCGCGTCGTCGTGTCGTCGATTCCTGCGAGGCCCCGCCGGCAGGCGCACCGAGCCGGGCGCGAGGACGGCCCCGCCGGCGACGACCCTTGACCGGGAGCGACCCGTTCCCGTCGACAACATCACGGATCAGCCGGCCCGCCGACAGGCCGCTCACGTGTGCGTAGACGCGATCGTCAATCGTGACGACCGGGGCCAGGCTGCACGATCCGATGCACGCGACGCGATCGACGGTAAACGCCCCCGTCGGGTCCGTGTCGGCGTTCTCGGCCATCCCCAGGCACCGTCGAAGCTCGGTGCGCACCTCATCGGCGCCAGAGACGTGACAAGCCGTGCCTTCGCAGACCCGGATGACGTGCTCGCCGGTGGGCGTCAGGCGGAACTGCCGGTAGAAGGACGCGACGCCCGCAATCTGGGGCGGCGTGATCGACGTGTGTTCGCAGACCCGGCGGAGTGCCGCATCGGGCAGGTAATGGTAGTGAGCCTGGATGGCCTGCAGAATCGGAATCACGGAGTCGATCGCGCGCCCTTCTGACGCGAGAATCCGGTCGACCGGCGCCAGATCGATCGGGGCAACAGGCCGCATATCGGATATCCCTCCCGCCCCGGTCGCTGCACCATGTCCAACCGGATCATCTTCCCCCAGCGACCCACGTTGCCGGGTCTGAAGACGGGATTCGGGGTTCGGGATTCGGCGTTCGGTTGGGAGCCTGGGATCGCCGGGCTCCAGCCCGGCCTCGAGGCGCAGTTGCTGTCCGTGTGCAGGCCGGGTCTTGTGGCTGTCCGCTGTAGGTCGGACCTTTAGACCCGGCGCCGACGCCGAAGGCGTTCCGACTCCGACAGGTCCATTGACGGGCCACTCGAGATACTTCACCACGCCCTGGGGCATGCCGCCCCATTCGGCGCTTTTCGGTCGAAGCCATTTGATCCACGTCAACCAGGTTCCCAGCGACAAGAGCAGGACCACGCCGCCGCGATTGTAGGCATTGCCGCGTCTCACCAGTTCGTCGTGCTGCCGAACCAGTTCCGGCTGGAGCACTTTCTGGATGTCCGCGTCGGTCTTGGCCTTCACCTTGAGCGAGTCGACGAGCGCCATCTCGCCCGGGGTCACCAGTCGGGCATGGACGTAGAAGGACAGCAGCCACAGCGTGGAACACAGGGCGAGACCTGCCGCGATGGGGCCCAGATAGCGACGCCCGATCGAAAGCCAGCGGTGCCGCGTCACTGGCGCTGCACCTGGATAAGCGGGGCCGCGCTTGTCGAATGGCCGTGATGTTCGCGCTCGCGCGGACAGGACGCGTAGCAGCGGGCGCACGCCAGGCACGACGCGCGATCGGCCCTGAGGTCATGGATGGCGCCGTACGGGCAACTGTTGGCGCACAACCCGCAATCGAGTTCCTTGTCAGGGGTGATCACGACGTTCTTCCAGGAGACCCTGGACAGGATCGACAGCAGGCCTCCGTAGGGACACAGCCACCGGCAGTAGGGTCTTCCGATGAACATGCCGCCGACAATGAAGACGGCGCCGATCGCCAGCATGTGGAACGGCCCCGAGATCCGGAACAGGCCGATAAACGGATCCCACTCGCAGATGAGGAATCGTCGTCCGACATCAATCTTCCACGAGCCGATGGCGAGATGCAGCCCCCATCCCGCGAACCACACGGCCACGCCGAGATAGACGTATCGCAGCCAGCCGAGCGCGCGGTCAAGCTTCTCCGGGACCTTCACGGGGCGCAGCAGCACGATGTCCTGCACGGCCCCGAGCGGGCAGACGCCGCCGCAGAAGACGCGGCCGACCAGCAACGCGGCGGCCAGAGGCAGGAAGAAGAACGCGATCACGCCGAACGAAATCATGTAACGCGAATCGACCAGCGCCAGCGTCACATTCTGAATCGCGCCGATCGGACAGATGCAGCCTTTCCGATAGAAGCCGAAATAGGCGATGGCGCCGATGTTCAGCAGCAGCAGGCTGTCGCGGCTGCGTCGCTTCAGGATGATCCACGCGGCGACGCCAAGCCCCGCCACAAGCAGCGAGACATCAAGCGTGCGAACCCAGGCCGCGCGCGGTTCCGGATGTGTCGGGCTCGGAAAACTGTAGACACCGCCGAAATCGGGCGGCTTCTTCTGGTACTGTGCCTGGACCACGCTGGACGCGAGCGCGGCCACCACGAGCAGGAGCAGCCAGAGATAGCGCGTTCTGGCGGGCAGGCGATGCCAGGTTCTCGACACGCGGGTGATCACAGATCGTGCTTGGCCGGCGCCATGCCGGGCGCGGAGACTCGCACGATGGCGCTGTCGGGGCAGGCGATCCGAATCGCGCACTCGTTGCACTCGACGCACCGGCTATAACGGATTTCGAGCCGGAGCGATCCGTTGCCAGCCGGCGGCAGGCAGGCCTTCACGCACTTGCCGCAGCCAGTGCACAGCGCTTCGTCGACGCCGTACTCGTAGTAATTGTTGTTCGGATCGTCGGCGTCGACGTGGCCGACCACCTTCCGCTTGAGCGCGTCCTGCGGACACACCTTGCCGGTCGGGACGCCCTTCTCGTCGGGCTTGCTCATCACATCCATGTAGGCGGGACAGAGCATGCAGTAGCCGCACTTGTCGAAGTCGTTGACCGCCTTGACGGCCGACAGGCTGAGGACGCACGACGTGCGGCACAGATCGCACGTCTTGCACTTGTTGGGATCGACCTGGTACACCGCATTGGCCGAGGCTCGATCGGTCAGCAGGCCGGCCGTGCCGCCGAGCGTCACGAGGCCGAGCACGCGGCACGACCCTTCGATAAAGCGGCGGCGTGTGCTCTTCTCGATCATTCGCGTTCACCGTGCCGAGGCGGCTGGTCGAGCGAGAACACCTTCACCTCGCGGCGCACCGGATCGGCCGCCAGAATCCGCCCCTTGGAGTCCACCGCCAGATGAATGTGAATGCAGGAGGGATCGAAGTGCTCGGGGCCGATCACCGCCAGGAGCGTCCCGTTCGGATCGAACACCTTCACGCGGGCAACCATCTTCTCGCCCGTGACAACCTTGCCATCTGGCGTCAGCGCGAGATTGACCGGATTGCAGCAGCCCACGAAGTCCTCGGGGGCCGTCATGCCGAACTTGCCGAACTTGCCCAGTGGGGCGCCGTCGAGGGCCCACGTCGTGACCTGATGCCGACCGGTATCGGTGGCGTAGACCACGCCCGCGGTGTCCACGGCGATGTCGAGGCTCCGATTGGGGAGCATGAAGCTGCCGGTCTTGCTCTGGTTGCCGACCAGTCCGCGTGGCGCGCCGTCGCGACCGTGGCGGCGGATGATCCGGGCATTGGCATCCGCGACCAGGATATCCGCGCCGAACACCTTGATGGCCGTCACGTCGGCCGGTCGGTCCTTCTCGCCGGTTGAGAATCCCGCGACCTGTTTGCCGGCGGCGTCGAAGACTTCGACGCGACCCGGCGCGCCGACATAGACGCGACCATCTGATCCGACGCCGAGACTGGTGGCGCCTTCGGGCGCGCGCCAAGCTCGGACTCGCCGAAGCAGTGGATCAAAAATCCTGATCTCGTCGTCGCCGAGGACGTAGATGTGATCCCCGACGCCGATCGCGATGCCCGCAAGTGATCGACGAAACTGATCGGGCGATGCCGAACCGCCGAGCACAGCCGCCTGAGTGTAGACCCGTTCGAATGGGCGTGCCGGTGCGGCTGGCGACTCCGCCATTTGGAGCATCCGGCGGCTCGTTGGCGCAGTTGGCGTGGTGGGAGTCCCGGTCGCCGCTGGCGAAGCAGGCGCGGCAGGCGGCTGCCCCTGCTGCGGCGCGAGTCGGGGCGCCGGCCGGCTCCGCAGACCACCCGTCACGAGAGCTGCGAGCGCGCCCACGGCCGCGACCGGGGCGAACCACACCCTCCAGAAGCGAACACGCCCCTTCACGCGCGTCATGTCCGTGTTCTTCTCATTCGAATCCATGAGACACCCACCTCAGCAGGGAAATCGGGTCGGGAAACGGGGTCAGACCCGATTTCCGCTCCGGGGGTCGTCTGGCCCTCGGATCGTCACGCTCCAGCGTGGCCAGGCCCCATCGTCCGAGCCAGACCCCATTCTGTCACTTCCGCGCAGCGGCCGGACCCACCAGGAGGCAGACCATCTGGCTCAGGTCTCGGATGACCAGTTTCCCGTTCGAGAGCGCCATCGGCCCCCACACGTCCTCACCAGACAGAATCTGCGCGCTCGCCAGCTCCTTGTACTGCTTGAGGCTGGCCTCGATGAGGCGGAGCATGCCGGTTTTGCCATCAAGGACAAAGAACATTCCGTCGGCGTACAGGAACGCCCCAAGGTCAAACGTCCGGGTCGCCGCCGGATCGCCCGACACCACGGGGCTCTGCCACACGGGCTTGCCGTCGAGGCCCAGACAGGTGAACCGCCCGCGCGTCTTGCTGCTCACCGCGAAGAGGTGATTCTGGTAGAGGATCGGCGTGTGAACCTCCGAGTTGAACTGCACGCTGGTCAGGTCGTACAGCTTCTGCACGGTGAATCCCGACGCGGTCTTCTGAACCCGGATCATCATGCTGCCGGCTTCGTAGCCGCTCGTGATGAAGATCCGCCCATCGCCAATCGAGACGGGCGACGGGCACGCGGCCATCTTGATGGCGAACGGAATGCTCCAGAGCAGCTGGCCATCGGCCGCGGCCACTCCCACTACCTTGTTCATCGTCAGGTAGAGATACTGTTTGACGCCGTCGATGGTCGCGGGCATCAGCGAGACGTGCGACATCACGTCCTTGCCGGCGTTTGGCGTCCTCCAGATCTCCTTGCCTGTGGCCTGGTCGAAGGCGACAACCAGCGCATCTCCGCCGGTTGCCAGCAGGACGCGGTCGCCGTCGAGCAGTGGGTTCTGACCCGCGTACCACCCGGGGATGGCGCTCTTGTAGTCCTGGACCAGGTTCTTCTGCCACACCAGCTTGCCGGTCTTCGCGTCGAGTGCATGGAAGCGGCACTTCGGGTCGAGGGAGAACACCAGTTTCTGACCAACAGCAGGGACGGTGCGCGTAATGCCATGGCTCGGACGGATTTCGACCGGGTAGCTCCAGCGCCAGAGGTCCTTGCCGTCGGCAAGCGAGATCGCCCGAACCACGTGTTCCTTCTTCGCGGTGTCGTAGTCGTTCAGGTACAGCGTTCCGTCCTTGATCGCCGCGCCCGCATAGCCTTCGGCGACCGTTGTCTTCCAGAGCACCTTCGGGCCGCCGGCGGGCCACGATCGGTACAGGCCCGTCTCGGTCGCCATGTTGTCGCGGTTGGCTCCACGAAATTGGGGCCAGTCGGCGCCAGACACGGTAACGGCGGCGAGGATCATCAGGACCAACACGCGCAGCAACATCGACACCTTGACCCGCCAGTCTGGCGACCGCCGTGGATCGCCGCCCGCCGTGGTTTCGCTACCGTCCAGCATTCTCCATCGCCGCCCACAACGCCGACTTCATCTGATCCGAGCCCGTAAAGAGGGTATCCGGCTGGCGGCGGTGCGCCAGCAGCCCGTTGTAGATTGACGGCCCGATGTTGAGGTTGACGCCCATGCCGGCCAGATACTGCAGCCGCAGATTCGAATCGTGCGTGATCGCCGCGTCCTTGAGCCAGGGGCCCAGGTCGCGCGCTTGCCCGGCGTAGGTCGCAAACAGATCGACGGTCGACTGGACGCCGATTTCTCGCAACGACGAGGCCAGCGTGGCGAATTCCGGCCGGCGCAATCGCGCTTCGACCTCGTCGAGATTGATGACGGTCGGCTCGACCTGTCCGAGCAGGACGAGATCGTAGCCGCCGCCCTGGTAGGTGTTGCCCCAGACTACGCCATTCGGAAACGCCTCGAAGAACGTGGCGAGTTCACTCTTGACCGCTTCTTCGTTGCTCCAATAGAGCTGCACGAACAGCGTGACGACGCCGCCGGGATTCAGATGCTGCTTGACCAGTTCGAAGAACTCCCTGGAGTACAGCATGGCCGCGCCCTTAACCCACGGATCGAGCGGGTCCGAGGTGACGGCATCGAACTTCTCCTTGCTCGTCAGAATGAAATGCCGGGCATCGTCTATCCGAACGATGGTCTTGGGATTGCGGACGACGTCGAAGTTGAACCGGCTGAAGTAGGTCGAGACCGTCCGCGGCACGAGCGGCTCAATCTCTGCGATCGTGAGACGCTCCACCCGTGGATCAACCGACACGGCTCCCGCCGTGACGCCTGCGCCGCAGCCGATGACGAGGACAGATCGCGGGTTGGCGGGGATGAGCGTGGTCATGTGGCCGAGCATGCGCTGGAGCCGCATGTCCTGCGCCTCGCTCGATGCCTGGACCTTGCCGGCATTGTGGTAGTTGAGCGTGCCGTCAGCCAGGCGGGAGACCGCGACCGACGCATTGATCCCTTCGCCGACATAGAACACATCCGCCTGACCGACGCGCGTGGCGGAGTACCGGCCGTACGCCACCAGCAGGCCCGGCAATTCGTGCACGGCCATCACCGCGAGCAGCGTTGAGCCGACGCCGATGGCGATCGCGGAGACGGCGAATCGCATGCCTGCGCCTTGGGGCTCTTCCTTTCCGGTCGGCATCAGGATGAGAAGGGCGGACAGCGCAGAGAACAGAATCAGCACCTGCTGTGCGTGCTGGCTCCCGAGCCAGACCACCAGGAGGAGTCCGCCCAGCAGCGATCCGACGATCGCGCCAATCGTATTGGCGCCATACAGACGTCCGACCAACTGGGCGGGATCATGTCCAGGCTTGGCGACCGACGCCAGGGCGAGCGGGAAGCTCGCGCCCCACAGGATCGCACCGGGGAGCACCACCCAGAGGCACCGGACGAAGTCGATCTGGAAGTTGAACCACGGGTTCTTCGCGATCGACGGATCGATTGGCCAATATGGCATCGAATCGGTCAGCATGTACGCGGCCCAGGCGATTGCGACAGCGAGCAGGGCCTGGCACCACCCGAACACGATGCGCGGCCGTGACACTGTGCGGCCAAGCGCCGACCCGATGCTGCTGCCGATGCCGAGTCCGGCCAGAAACGCCGCCAGAATCAGTGAGAACGTGTAGGTGGTCGCGCCGAAGAGCAGCGAGAGATGCCGCGTCCAGATCACTTCGGCGGCGAGCGCCGTCATGCCGGATAGCCCGATCGCGACATGGAGGGCTGTCGAACCCGCCACCGGCTCCGGTGTCTTGGCCGGGGTTGCCGGCTCGTCGACCTTGACCGCATAGGAGACACTCCAAGCGACCAGTGCCACGGCGGCGTTCAGGGCGACGGCGGCATAGGTCGCCGTCGGGATGTCGTACATCCGCAACAGATAGAAGCCCGCGAGGAGGCTGCCGAGCACAGCGCCCAGGATATTGCCCGCGTAGAAGAACCCGAGCCAGGACACGCCGACCGGCGTCGTTTCGACCGACCGGGAGAGCGCCGGGAGCGTCGCCCCCATCAGCACGGTTGGCGGCAGGAGGCAGATGCCGGCCGCGAGGCCGCGCAGGATGAGGCCCCACACTCCCGATCCGGCCCACGCCGTGTAGACGCCGCCGACCAGCGGCATGCCGAACAGCACGAGAAGGCCGATGGCGCCGATGCCGAGTTCAAGCGTCGCGTACACGCGCATCGGGTGATAGGTGGCGGACACGAAACGTGAGAAAACGAAACTCCCGAGGCACAGCCCGCCCATGAAGATGCCGAGCAGCACGGCCAGTGATACCGACGATGAGCCGATCACCAGCTGCAGCAGCTGGAACCACACCACTTCGTAGACCAGTGCGGCGCAGCCGCTGCCGACGAAGAGCAGCAGGAGGACGGGAAGAATCCGGCGCGATTGCATCGACAATACCTCGTGTGGCCAGACGACTGACGGTGGTGTGGTCATCGCGACGCGGGACGAGCGGCCAGATCGGGGGCAGCCGGGCGTGTCGCGAAAGAACAAGATTGCCACATTGCCGGATTCGCCGCTACAGGGAGTTGCCGGGAGTGAGTTGAAGCGGGCGCAGGGGTCTCTGCCGGCGGCGCTCTTCGAGAGGCCCCGGAGGCAGGCAGGTCTTCATTGCTCGCGTCGCCCGACCGATTGTTGATAAGATCCCGCGGCGCACCTGCGTGTCGCTCTGACGGGGGCCAGGGGCCTGGTTCCCGGCGGACGAATCATCATCCGGGGCCGGCGTCGGCCCACAAGCTGAGGGCATCCATGAAACGTCTCACACGCTTCCGTCTCGCGGCGCTCTTCGCCATCGTCGTGCTGGCAGGCATTGGTGTGACCGCGCAGCCGAACAAGTACGCCCGTGACGCGAAGCAGGCGATCGACGAGGAGTACACGAAGAAGATCAAGGAGTACACGACAGAGCCGTTCTTCCTGTCGCCGCTCGTGGATTATCTGCCCGCCTCGAAAACGGTGCCAACGCCGAAGGCTGTGCTGGGTGATGTGGCCGGTGCGCCGGGCAGACTGCCGTACTCGGCAGAGGTTCACGCGTACATGCGGTTGCTGGAGAAGGCCAGCCCGGGCCGCGTGAAGGTCTTCTCCATCGGCAAGTCCGAGGAAGGGCGCGAGATGATCGCGGTCGCGATTGCCGCCGAGACGGTGATGGCGAAACTGGACGAGAATCGTGCGCGGCTGGCCAAGCTGGCAGACCCGCGAACGATCAAGCTGGACGATGCCGAGGCGGATCGCCTGGTCGAGGCGTCAGTGCCCGTCTACTACATCACCGGGGCCATGCACGCTCCCGAGACGGGAGCGCCGACCGCGCTGATGGAACTGGCCTACCGGCTGGTCGTCGACGACAGCCCGTACATCAAGGCCATCCGCAACAACGTCATCACGCTCATCACCCCGGTGATCGAAACCGACGGGCGCGACCGGCAGGTCGACATCTACAAGTGGCATCTGGCACACCCGGACGAGACGTGGCCCTCGCTGGCGTACTGGGGCAAGTACGTCGCCCACGACAACAACCGCGACGCCATGGGCGCGACGCTCGCGTTGACGCGCAACGTGATCAACACGGTCGTCGGGCAGAAGATTCAGGTGTTGCACGACCTGCACGAGTCGGTGCCGTATCTGTACGACAATACAGTCGGGGACGGCCCCTACAACGCGTGGGTCGATCCGATCCTCACCGACGAGTGGCAGCTGCTGGGCTGGAACAACATGTCCGAACTGACCAAGTTCGGCATGCCGGGTGCGTTCACGCACGGCACCTTCGATACGTGGTCGCCGGGCTACCTGATGTTTATCGGGGCCATGCACAACGGGATCAGCCGCCTTTACGAGACATTTGGCAATGCCGGCGCCGACACGGTCGAACGGAAATTGCAGCCCGGGGATTATGCACGGACCTGGTACAAGCAGAACCCGCCGCTGCCGAAGGTGATGTGGTCGCAGCGTAACAACAACAACTACCAGCAGACGGGATTGCTGACGGCACTGTCCTACTTCTCCGGCAACACCAAGCTCTTCCTGAAGAACTTCTACCTCAAGAGCAAGCGCTCCGTGACGAAGCCGGCCGCCGAGGGGCCGGCCGCGTACGTCCTTCCGGGCGACGAGGCACGCCCGGGCGCGCAGGCGGAAATGCTGCGCGTGCTGCAGCGGCAGGCGGTTGAGATTTCCCGTGCGACGGCCAGTTTCAGCGTGACCATGCCGGCCAAGAAGAAGCCGGCGCGGCGCGACGCCGAGGAGGGAGCCGCGGGGAAGCCGGCTGAGGAGGCGCCGAAGGCCGAGGCGAAGAAGGACGAGAAGCCCGCGACCGAGACGCGCCAGTTCCCGGCGGGCAGTTACATCATCCGGATGGATCAGCCCTACAGTCGCATCGCCGATGCGTTGCTCGATTACCAGTACTGGAGTCCGAACGATCCGCAGAAGCGGCCGTACGACGACACGGGCTGGACGTTTGGTGAACTGTTCAACGTGCAGGTCGTCCGGGTGACTGACGCCACAGTGCTCGCCGTGGCCATGGAGAAGGTCGTTGACGTGAAGGCGGCGAGCGGCGTTGTCGGAACCGGGACGCTGTTTGCCGTCAACAATGATGCCGACCCCTCGTTGCTTGCGTTCCGATACCGCATCAAGGACGCGGCCGTCGACGTCACGGAGGAACCCTTCGAAGCGGGCGGGAAGAAGTTCAATCGGGGGTCGTTCCTCATCAAGAATGCCGCGCAGGCCGACGTGCAGAAGTTCGCGACCGAACTGGGTTTGCAGGCCCATGCGCTCGCCGCCGCCCCCACCGTCAAGTCCCACGCGGTGAAGACGCCGCGGATCGGCTACATCCACACCTGGATCGGCACGCAGGATGAAGGCTGGTGGCGGATGGAGTTCGATCGGCTGGGAATTCCGTACGACTACATCAGTACGCAGGTTGTCGCGAAGGAGAACAATCTTACTGCCCGATGGGACGTACTCGTCTTTCCGCCCGTTGGACGCAGCGCGCAGCAGATCGTGAGCGGGATGCCGATGTGGCGGAACCCGATGCCGTGGAAGACCACGGAACTCACTCCCAATATCGGCAAGATCGACTCAACCGACGACATGCGGCCGGGGCTCGGACTTTCCGGGGTCGCGAATCTGGAGAGCTTCGTTCGAAAAGGCGGATTGCTCATCGTGGCCGACGACACCACCATCCTGGCGAACATGTTCGGGATGACGCCAGGGCTGTCGGTGCAGGAGCCAACTCGACTGAAGGCCCCCGGCACTGTGATGCGGGCCAAGGTCGTCGATGGCACAAGTCCGATCGCGTACGGATATGGAGAGGGCATATCGATCTACTCGGCACCCGGTCTCGTCTTCGGCGTCAGCAACACGTTCGGAGGGCGTGGGGGCCGTGGCGCGGCCGCCGGTGGGCCGGAGCGTCCAACCGGGCGAGGCACGGCGGACGATCAGGATCAACCGCAGGGATTCCCGGTGGTGACGCTACCGCCGGAGGATCCGAAAGTCGAGGCCTGGCAGGCGGCGCCGGTGACCCCGGAGCAACTGCGCAATCCGCTCAACATCATTCCGCCGCAACTGCGCCCGCGTGTCGTCCTGCGATACGGTGATGTGCGCGACCTGCTGGTTTCGGGGCTTCTCGAGAACGGCAACGAGATCGCTCAGCGGCCGGCGTTGGTCGACGTGCCGCTCGACAAGGGCCATATCGTCCTGTTCGCCAACAATCCCATGTGGCGTGGCGAAACGCAGGGGAGTTACGGCTTCGTGTTCAACGCCATCCTGAACTTCGACAGGCTGGACGCCGGCCGCAAGCTCGACGAGAAGTAGCTCGCGGTTTCTACCGAAGGAGTCTTTCGTATGTGCCGAAGTGTGCTGCGCCGCGCGTCTACTGTCGCATGTCTCGTCGCGTTCGTACTGGTTGGCCTCGGCCTCCAGCCCTTCGCTCAGGCCCCCGCGCCAACCGCGGGATACCCTGACTCGCTTTTCTCGTCGCTCAAGTGGCGAGCAATCGGGCCGAACCGGGGTGGCCGATCGATCGCCGTGGCTGGCAGCGCGGTGCGCCCGTTCGAGTACTACTTCGGGGCGACCGGAGGAGGCGTGTGGAAGACCTCTGACGGTGGCACGACGTGGCGGCCTGTGGCTGACAAGTTCCTGAAGACTTCTTCAGTCGGCGCGTTAGCGGTCGCCGAGTCCAATCCCGACATCGTGTACGTGGGGATGGGGGAAACCCAGTTGCGGGGCAACATCATCCAGGGAGACGGCGTCTACAAGTCGACTGATGGCGGCAAGACGTGGGCCCATGTCGGGCTGAAGGACACGCAAGCCATCTCGCGGATTCGGATCCATCCGAAAGACCCCGACCTCGTCTATGTGGCGGCACTGGGCAAGCCGTACGCGCCCGGGCCCGACCGTGGCGTCTTCCGATCGAAGGACGGCGGCAAGACGTGGGAGCGGGTTCTGTTTCACGATCCGAAATCCGGCGCCGTGGATCTGTCGATGGATCCCAATAACTCCGACGTCCTGTATGCCGCCTTGTGGGAAGTGTTCCGGACGCCCCACTCCCTGTCGAGCGGCGGACCCGGCGGCGGTTTGCTCAAGTCGACAGACGGCGGGACCACGTGGACAGAGCTGACGAGGAACCCGGGATTGCCAATGGGCATCTGGGGCAAAGTCGGCGTCGCCGTGTCGCCGGCGGACAGCAAGCGGATCTACGTGATCATCGAAAGCGAGAACGGCGGCGTGTTCCTCTCCGATGATGCCGGTGCCACGTGGAAGCAGGTCAACAGCGAGCGGCGCCTCCGGCAGCGGGCGTTCTACTACTCGCGCATCTACGCCGACCCGAAGGCACGCGACACGATGTACGTGCTCAACACCGGGTTCTACCGATCCACCGACGCTGGCAAGACCTACAAGGCCATTCGAGTGCCCCACGGCGACAACCACGACCTCTGGATCGCGCCGAACGAAGCGACACGGATGATCAACTCGAATGATGGCGGCGCCAATGTGTCGGTCAACGGCGGCGAGACCTGGACGCCCCAGACATTCCCGACGGCGCAGTTCTACAACGCGTTTGTAACCACGCACGTGCCGTACCACGTCTGCGGCGCACAGCAGGACAACAGCACGGCCTGCGTGGACTCTACGGGAAACGGCAGCGAACTCTATGACGTCGGCGGCGGAGAGAGCGGCTACATCGCACCCGATCCGCGCAACCCCGATGTCTTCTACGCTGGCAGCTACGGCGGGCACCTGACCCGCTACGACCGGAAGTCGGGTCAGGAGCGGGCGGTTAACGTGTGGCCCGATAACCCGATGGGCTACTCGGCCATCGACATCAAGGAACGGTTCCAGTGGACGTACCCCATTGTGTTTTCGCCGGTCGATCCGAAGGTGCTCTACGTCGGTTCGCAGCACGTGTGGAAGACGACCAACGAAGGACAGATCTGGGAGCGAATCAGCCCCGATCTGACCCGGCACGACCCGTCCACGATGGGGCCGTCAGGCGGCCCCATCACGCTCGATCAGACGGGGGTGGAGACATACGCGACGGTGTTCACCATCGCGCCGTCCCGGCACGACGTCAACGTCATCTGGGCGGGTTCAGACGACGGGTATGTTCAGGTAACGCAGGATGGCGGCAAGACGTGGAGCAATGTGACGCCGGCTGCGCTGCCGCCGTTCGCGCGCATCAGTCTGATCGAGGCGTCTCCGCACAAGCCGGGAACGGCGTTTGTCGCCGCCAACCGCTATCAGCGCGACGATCGGGCACCGTACGTCTATCGGACCGACGACTTCGGCCAGACGTGGGCGAAGATCGTGACGGGCCTGCCGGCAGACGATTTCGCCCGGAGTATTCGTGAGGACATCAAGAGGCCGGGCCTGCTGTATCTTGGCACCGAGCTCGGCCCCTACGTGTCGTTCGACAACGGCGGAACCTGGCAGTCGCTGCGGCCCGATCTGCCGGTGACGCCCGTGCACGGCATCGTCTCCACCGAGAACGACCTGGTGATCGGCACACACGGGCGGTCGTTCTACATCCTCGACAACGCAGCGATCCTGCGACAGTTCACGCCAGAGGTCGCCGGGGCAACCGTGCACCTGTTCGATCCGCCCGCCGCGATTCGGGGGGTCAGCCGGGGCGTGTCCATT
>Ga0315273_10002145_pt1 | contig 23056 bp, 26 predicted proteins | sample YL17G02_0_MG_FD_205753 | JGI IMG/M metagenome (GOLD analysis project Ga0315273, IMG submission 205753) | Sediment microbial communities from Yellowstone Lake, YNP, Wyoming, USA - YL17G02_0 | ecosystem: Environmental > Aquatic > Freshwater > Lake > Sediment | place: USA: Wyoming | collected...
GGGGACATTTTGGTAGGCAACAACGGGTACATCTGGATATCCGAGAGGTCGAACGTCCCGCTTGCAATCAAGGTAATAAATATGGTGGACGAAGGTGCTCATTTTTCAGGGCTTACTGACAGGGTGGCAGCGCTTTTAGGAAAAGAAAAAAAAGGTGAATAAATGGAGAAAATCAAGTTGTTTGTAGATGGAAAAAGGCTTGATCAGAGGGGTCCGGAAGACCTTAGGCAGGTGCATATAGAAACCGGCGTACTTCACGAGGCAGACGGTTCCGCATATATTGAGTGGGGGAAAAACAAGGTACTCTGCGGCATCTACGGTCCTCGCGAGTGCATACCAAGGTTTGAGGCGAGCCCCTACAACGCACTGGTGAAGTGCAGGTACATGATGTCTCCGTTTGCTTCCCTGGAGGAGCACGGGAGGTCTGGTCCGAACCGGAGAAGCACGGAACTTTCTAAGGTCATTCGTGAAGTTTTCGAAAACCTGATCATGGCTGAAAAATACCCGAACACCCAGATAGACATCTACCTGGACGTGCTCCAGGCGGATGGTGGGACAAGGACCGCGTCCATTACAGTCGCCGCAGTTGCGCTTGCAAACGCGGGCATACCGATGCGGGACATGGTTTCCGCAGTTGCAGTGGGAAAGGCGGGAGGGGAGCTGTTGGTTGACCTTGGAAAGGAGGAAGACAATTTTGGGGAGTCAGACACTCCAATTGCTTTTGCAGCAAGAAACAAGGACATACTTCTTATCCAGATGGACGGCCTTCTCACAAGAGAGGAGATTGAGAGGGCAGTAGGCATGGCTGAGCGGGCAGAAACAACTCTTCACGGAATACAGGTTGATTCACTAAAGAGGCACTATGAGAGTGTCGGGGAGAAGAAATTCGAGATGTGAGGTGGTTTGCATGGGACAAGAATTCAAGGATATTGTGATGTCAAGGATAAAGAGGGAAGTGATGCTCACCACCCTGGAAAAGGGTACGAGATATGATGAGAGGCCATTTGACCAATTCAGGAAAATAGGTATACAGAAAAACGTTCTCAAAAGCGCTGATGGTTCTGCACTGGTTTCCATAGGCGGGACAAAGGTGCTGGCATCAGTGAAGTTTGATGTAGCGACACCGTTTTCCGATCGGCCAAAGGAAGGGGTGCTCATCACAAATGCTGAACTCCTTCCAACTGCATCGCCCTCGTTCGAGACCGGTCCGCCTGATGAGAACTCCGTCGAGTTCGCGAGAGTAGTGGACCGGGCGGTGAGAAGCGCTGAATGTGTTGACCTGGGATCCTTCTTTATCGAAGATGGAAAAGTAATTTCCCTGTTCCTGGACCTTTACGTGATTGATCATGCCGGGAATTTCATTGATGCTGGTACGCTCGCTGCTTCTGCTGCCCTCACGTGTGCAAAGCTTCCAAAGGTGGAAAATGCAAAGATAATCAGGGGCGAGTACACAGGCCCGCTCGTTCCAAGGGCTCTGCCCATCTCCACCACCATATGCAAGGTCGGCAATCACTGGCTTGTCGATCCCTCAAGGGACGAGGAGCTGGTGCAGGACTGTAGGATAACCATTGCAACAACTGACCAGCATGTTTGCACCATTCAGAAGGGAAAGGGAAGGCTCAGCAAGGCGGAGCTGCTTGACAACATCGACATAGCGTTTAAAAGGGGAAATGAGATAAGATCATTATTAGGGTGAATACAATGAGGACATCCAAGTTCGGTGCCAGATTAAGAAAACTGGCTGACGCCGCAGATCGTGCAAAGAGAGACAAGTACGAGTGCCCCAAGTGCGGCAAGAAGAAGGTAGTTAGGAAAGGATACGCTGTTTGGCGCTGCAAGTCCTGTGATTCAGTTTATGCTGGCGGGGCATACTCGCTGCGCACTGAGACAGGCGAGATCGCTCTCAGGTTGACAAGGGGATATGAAAAGGTGTGATTGTATGGCAGAGTATAAAGACGTTAAAACCGGCGCCATTGTTAGCGTGTCTGATGAGAAAAACTTCGCATTCCCATCGTCAGGAGCGAAGATGCTGCTGAAGACGCGGCCACCCATTGCAAAGGATACCCGCACGGATTAGGATGTGGACTACCAGTAGGTATTCCTCATTGGAAACCAGGAAGCTCTGCAAGGTCCTGGCACAGAACTCTGGCTCGGCTTTTGTTGCAAGAGGGAAGAAGACCGTAGCCCAGCTCGTTGCGTTCGCAAGGCGAAAGGGTGAACAAAGGATAATGGTCGTTGAGGAGAAATCGGGAAAGCCCTGTAGAATCGCAGTGATCGAAGTTCTTGAGACTGGCGCCTGGAAATGGGGCAATGAAGAGGGTCTGAATAGCTATGAAATCAAAAGCAAAGCTAAGGGTTCGCTTTGATTCTGAGCGCGCGGCGGATTCAGCTGAACATGCCCTGCAGCAGGAAAAGGGCTTCGAACGGGCCAGGATAAAGATAGCCAGAAATGGCGCCACTCTGGAAGTGGGCATTTTTGCGCAAGACGTGATCGCATTCCGTGCAGCAATGAATAGCGTGCTCCGGAACATGCAGGTTTTTGAATCTATTGAGAAAGATATTAGCGAAAAGGTGTTGAAATGAAAAAAGAGTCAGTTGACGAGGAGATACTGAATTACGAAAATCTTGAGAAGCAGCTTGAAGTGATTCTTATCCAGAAGCACCAGTTGCAGCTGCAGCTCAACGAGATAAAGCACGCCCAGGACGAGCTTAAGAGAGCAAAGGGCGAGGTTTATCGGGCAGTCGGTTCAATAATGCTACTCAGCACCAAGGATGAGGCTGAAAAGGAGCTCAAGGATCGGCAGGAGCTTGTGGAAGTGAAGGTTGGTGCCTTGGGAAAGCAGGAGGAAAAACTCCGTGAGTCTGTGACTTTTGCACAAAAGGTTCTTCAGGAGAGAATGAAAGAATATGCAGCCAAACCGCCAGAAGGGCAGTGAGATCTTCGCGAAGTTCTTTTCGGAATTCAGCCAAGCGAGGATCGTGGTAACCTCCCACCGCAAGACGGATGTTGACGGCCTCGCCTGCGCCTTTGCCCTTAATAAAATTCTTCCGAATTCCATAATAGCAACTGACGAGCTTGACGATTCTGCAAAGCAACTCGCTGAGAAGCTGGGAATTAAAACAGTCCCCCTCTCGTCCCTGAACAAAAAAGAATTTGCAGGTCTTGTTGTGGTTGACACTGCTTCTTACACCCTTCTCGAGCCCGCAAGGGAATGGAACATCCTGCTCGTGATAGACCATCACCATGCCGAGGGCCGGGACATGAAGGCCGGGGCTTTCATCATAGACGAACATTCTCCATCAACTGCAGAAATCGTTGCAGGCCTGGTTCCGGAGGTCAGCAAAGAGGTTGCGTTCGCGCTCGCTGCTGCGATTGTGTCCGACACCGCGCGCTTCAAGTCATCCACTGCCGGTACTTTTTCTCAGCTCGGCGATTTGATGAACAAATCAGGAGCAGAGTATAAGGAGCTGCTTGAGATCGCTGAGCCTGAGCATAGGCCGGATGTAAAGGTTGCCATCCTGAAGGCATTCCAGCGGGTAAGCTTTTCCTATGTTGGCGGCATTGTGATCGCGACTTCAGAAGTGGGAGCAAACGAGTCTGATGCAGCGCAGCTGATCTCTGAAGCAGCAGATGTGGCATTCGTTGCCAGCTGGAAAGACAGGGAGCAGGAGACCAGGATTTCGGCAAGGGCCAGGAAGAGCGTTGCAATCCCGCTCAACGAAGTACTGAAGGAAGTCGGCGTTTCTCTTGGCGGCAATGGCGGAGGCCATCCAAAGGCTGCAGGGGCGTCAGTCAAGGCTCACACGAATGAAGCGCTGGCAAAATGTGTCGAGGTGCTGAGCTCAAGGTTGGCACTGTTATAGTTTTCAAATCATCATCGTCTCTTTCCTGTCTGGTCCGTATGAAACGAATTTTATCGGGACTTTGAGCTCCTTCTCAATGAATGAGATATATTCGCGCATCTCTTTCGGAAGATCATCCCTTGCTTTGCATGTGGTCCAGTCAAACTGCTTCCATCCCCTGAATGTTTTGTAAATTGGTTTTGCCTTTTCCAGGACTGCGATATTTGCAGGGAATTCCTTTGTGCTCTTGCCATTTATCTCGTAATCAGTGCACACCATTATCTCTTTCATGCCATCAAGGACATCGAGCTTTATCAAAGCAAGCTCATTCGGATTATTCAGCATGCTGGTGTAGCGCAAAACAACGAGGTCAAGCCATCCGCATCTTCTCGGCCTTCCGGTTGTGGTTCCGAACTCCCCTCCTTTCTGCCTTATCTTTTCTCCTGTTTCGTCAAGGAGCTCGGTCGGGAATGGCCCTGCGCCGACCCGGGTGGTGTACGCCTTTGACACTCCAACAACCCTGTCAATTTTCGATGGCGGGATCCCGGTTCCTGAGCACGCTCCTGCTACAGTCATGTTTGATGACGTAACGTACGGGTATGTCCCATGGTCAACATCAAGAAGGCAGCCTTGCGCTGCTTCCAGCAGCACGTTCTTCCCATCTGAAACCGCGCCATTAAGGAGGAACCGGGTATCCCTGATAAACTGGCGCAAAGACTTTGCTGCCTTGAGCACGTCTTCCGCAGCTTTTGCAACATCCAGCCGTTCCCCTCCAAGAGCTGCGATTACTGCGTTTTTCACAGCCCCGATTTTCTCTATCTTCGCTTTCAGCTCTTTCTCATCAAGCAGCAGGTCTGCCGCCCTTATCGCAGTCACCCTGGAAGCCTTGTCCGAATAAGCAGGCCCTATGCCTTTCCTTGTTGTTCCTATTCCGCCCCGCCGGTCTTCTATTCCGTCCAGGGCGATATGCCAGGGCATTATGAGATGGCTGCTCTCGCTGATAACTAAATTTTTCAAGGAAAAGCCGGCGCTCTCCACTTCTTTTATTTCCTTTAGCAATGTACCAAGGTTCACAACAACGCCATTTGCAATTACCTTTGTCTTTTCCGGGTGAAAAACTCCGGAAGGAACAAGGTGGAGCTTGAAAGTGCGGTCCCCATGCTTTATGGTGTGGCCGGCATTGTCTCCGCCATTGAACCGTACGATTAAATCATTCTCTTCGCAAAGAATGTCAACAATCTTGCCTTTTGCCTCGTCTCCCCACTGCATGCCCACGACAACAGTTACTGGCATAGAATCACGTCGTTTTCTCTTTTTCTGCAAGAAGCCTTATGAATATCTCCCCGAAAAGCTCGTCCTGCCTGATGTCAATCATCTCCTTCTGCGTGAGATGGAGAACGGACATGAGCGCATATATTATTTCGTTCCGGTCTTCCCTGTTTTCAAGGATTCTGGAAAAAAGCGTCCAGCCCTCGCTATCCACACTGCCTTTGATGCGGCTGACAACCTGCTCCATCCTTTTTTCTATATCAACATCATTAAGGCGAAGATCCACAATTTCCTCAATTCCGCCTTTGGACCTGCTTTGGAGCCGGTCGTCTGCTTCGTACTTTATTACTTTCTCCATCTCGCCCACAAGTTCGTCCAGGGTGATCTGCCTTTTGGGAGGGATTCTCGAGCTCAGCATGAGCTGCGGTATGTCTTCGGTTTCAATTTCAGGAGCATCAGAAGGGAGATAATCAGTAAGCTGCTCCTGGTACTGCAAAAACCTAAGGTAATCTGATTTGTACCTCAGTAGAATGGCTGCTGCAAGAATTACATTCGCCTGGACCAGTAGGTCAAGATCCTCCATCTCCCTTACTTTTTTCAGGAACGCATCCGCTATCTCCACAATGTTAATGTTCCAGGGGTCGAGCTTCTTTGTCTCGATCAGTTCAAGGAGTACAGTCTTCCACGAAGGTTTCGCTACCACTCCATCGAGATCGAACGCGCTACCTGTCGCCATAAAGCCGTATTCGTAAGGGAGGAATAAATAACTATCTTCGCCTGACCCCTCTCTTTTTATGAATAGTATTATAAACACTTTCCATTACATACAATAACATCAGAAAAAAAGCGGTGAGCTCAACCCATGCAAAGCGCACAAAGAAAACCAAAACCGAACGGCAACGGGAAAATCGTTCCTTTAAAATCAGGGCAGGGGATTCCTGTTAAGCCTGAGGTTTTGGAAGCATTCAGGCTCAAGGATGTGGAGTTTGAGATTTCCGCACTGGGAAAGGAAAATGGTACTTCGCTTTTGGAATGCGCAGCCTATAATCGCCACCCTGAAGTGAGAAGCAGGGCATTGGAAATACTATCTAGTGACGAGCATGCCCTGCGCTTCGTGGTTCTTCACTCCCCTCATTCAGATACGGTAAGGGAAGCAAACAGAATGCTCCAGCATAACATTGCCGAAGTGCCGGACGCGAAATAGCGAAGTCGCAGAAGCGACTCAATCGTGTCCGGTGCGCCGGACACGGTGCACAGGGAACTGCGGTTCCCTGCCGTCGGCTATCCAATTCGCTAGCGAATCGGAAATAGCTATCTTTTTTTAAATTCAGCGTATGCAATACTCCTCATATCCGTTATCCGGGGTTGATTTTATGGAAATAACCAAGCCAATGATACTCGAAGGAGACGAACCGCTGTCAAAGGCCATAAGCGAGCTTATGGATACAGGCACTGCGGTTGTTGTGACCAGGAATAAAAAATATTATGGAATAATTGACGACCGAAATTTGCGCTCCGGGATTTCGGATCCAAAGAAAACCAAGTGCGAGAACTGCGTTATCAGGCCGCCCACGCTCCGCTCTACCGCTACCATACTCGAGCAGATAAACGCTTTTATGTCAGGCCACTTCAAGGCCCTGCCAGTTGTGGACGATGATAATAATCCGCTGGGGATTACCACAAGGGTGGATGTGCTCAGGGAGATGGTGGCAGAGAGGCTGGTTCCAAAGGTGAGGGTCGCGGAGCTCATGAGCGCTCCGGTTCATACTATTGAGGAGACCGAGTCTGTCGGCAAGGCTAAAGGATTCATGAGGGAGTACGGGATACACAGGCTCGTGGTTACGAAAAATGGCGTTCCTGTGGGTTCCATATCCACTCTCGACCTGGCGTCTTACCTCACAACATCAAGGGGCATGGAGAAAACACCCTACGTGGTCAAGGGGGTGGACAGCGTGCAGTCCAAACCCATATCCGAGTTCCTTCGCTTGGACATGACTACGATACCAGAAGCATCCACTCTGGAGGATGCCGCCAAGCGGATGGTCGAGAAAGGCGTTTCCGCTGTACTGGTCCTCTCGAACAAGGAGCCCGTTGGCATCCTTGCCGCAGTGGACATATTCAAGAGGATTCAGGAGATCGCTAAAGAGGAGATTTCGATATCCGTCTCGGGCCTCAGCGAGGACAACGTCTGGAAGTACCCTGATATAAAATCCAAAATCGGCGGCGTTCTCGAGAAGTTCTCAAAATCCTTCAACATCAGGAACGTCTCCGTGCACGTGAAGGAGCAGAAGACGACGTTCGAAGTGTTCGTGTACTTCGACACCGACAAGGGTCACGTGTCGCTCTCCAGCGAGTGCAAGGACCTCAAGGAGGCAGTGGACAAGCTCGCGCAGGAGCTCGACATGGTGTTAGCGAGGAAGAAGGAGAAGCGCCACACGAAGGCAAGGAGGGTCCACACGGGCCGCGAAGAGGAGGTCGCATGAAGGGCCAGGTTTCTATCGAACTGCTAATAATAGTCGGGGTCGTGCTCCTAATATTCATTCCGATTCTTGTTCTGGTGTACATAAAGACGAACGAGGCGAACGCCCTGATAAGTTCCTACCAGGCTGAGCTGGCGGTTGTGAGACTGGCCTACCTCGCAAATTCAGTCGGTGCTCTTGGCAGCAACACTTCCATACTGGCAGAGGTTTTCATCCCCCCGGGAGTCAGGGGCATGGAAACCAAGAGGGTGCATGGAGGCGGGGAAATAATAATGAACATTACTACTCCTGAAGGCGAAAGCGAGATTGTCGAAATAACAAAATATCCCATCGCTAACCCCCAGAGTTTCCCCTCGTCATCGGGATGGGCAAGGTTCAACATCACCTCCAACTATTCAGGTGGAGAGGGTACGCTGATAATCAACAGGGTAGGTTGATGGTAGATATCCGCGAGACGCTGGAAGGCGCGGCGTTCGGAACTACGGACGGGATAATTTGCGCGCTAGGTACTGTAATCGGTGCTGCTGCAGCAACCGGCAGCTCGAGCCTGGCCATAATCGCTGGTGTACTCGCAGGCGTGTCCAATTCCTTTGCAAATGGCATTGGGATATACGTTTCCCAGGCAGCGGAAAGAGGCGTCCAGAAGGCAAAGGTCGCAGAGGGCGAGAAAACCCACGTGCACACTGTGCAGGAGAATATCATCACTGCAGTCGCATCATTCTCTGCATCCATTCTTGTTTCCCTTCTCATGGTCGCTCCATTTACTGCTCTTCCAATATCCACTGCAATGTTCGCTTCTTTTCTGATAGGGATTGTCTTTCTTTTCGTCCTTGGAGCGTACACTGCAAAGATAAGCAAGGAAAGCGTGCTGAGCCATGGCATCCAATACTCCCTGCTCGGAGTTAGCGGTGCAATTATTGGCTATATTGTCGGAGAGCAGCTCAGGTTCTTGATGGTTTAACTCATTCTTCTGCAATTCGTTGTTTTCTGCTGTATTCAAGGCAGGCGCAGACTTCGTGTTTCCGGCGCTGCGCCAGCTGTTTCAGGTTTTTGATGGTCTGAACAAAGTGCCAAGCCAGTAGCCTATCGAGCTTGGGACTGTAGTCATGATCAGTAATATGGCATTTGATATTAAGTTCGAGAAGAAAATCCAGGGTAAGGGTGGTGACCGGTATGTTCCGCCAATCACTGGTATAGAAACTTCAGCTATTGATTTAACTTCCCATGTTGTATATCCTGCTGCGAATATTATGACTATTATTCCCAGGAACAATCCAAACCTTAGATAATGCCTTTCGATATCCTCATTCGGCGTCAAGACAGAGAGAATGAATCCTGACAGCAGGCATGTAATTGCCGTGAGAAAATACCATTCGATCTTGATTCCAATAAGCGGTACCAGCCCAACCTTTAAATGCGGAGGACCGAAGAAAGCCCAAAGAACCAAAAGAAGAACTGAGGCGCAAAAAAGTCCGCCTCCGAGAATGTTTACGATTTTGTTTGTAGTCATAGATTATATTAAGCAGAAATATCATTTATATACCACAGAAATACTTCGGTCTAGACCGAAACGCAGGATTTCAGTAAAACTGCCCTTCCTCAAAAATAAGCTCTCCTTTGTAGATCACTGATTGAACCTTTCCTTTCAGCACCCTTCCTTCAAACGGGCTCCATCTGCACTTGGTGAAAAGCTCGGTGCCATCAACCTTCCATTCTTTTTTCTGGTCAACAAGAATGATGTTCGCAGCAAATCCTTTCTCGATTTTACCTAATCCCTGCAGGTTGAAAATCCTGGCAGGATTTTCCGACATTGCAGGAACTGCCCAATTAATATCAATCAATCCCTTGCTGTGGCCATCGAGCATGAGCGCAAGGCCGGTCTCGAGCCCTGGGAATCCGCGCGCTCCATCTTCCTTGTCCTCTACAGTGTGCGGTGCATGGTCTGATGCAATGCAATCAATCCGATCAAGAGCGTTCCAGAGCGTTATACGCTTCTGCTCTGAGCGAAGGGGCGGGTACACAGTGCCAAATATCCCGAGCCTTTCCTCGTCCTTTGATGAGAGGAATAAATAGTGGGGCGCAACCTCCACAGTCGCCTTTGCATATCTCTTGAATGAATGCACTTCATGCGATGTTGACACGTGCGCCAGATGGATTTTTTGATTATATTTTTCAGCAACACTCCTTGCGAAATCCTCACTCTTATAAGTGATTTCAAGATTCTTCTCTTCATTAGGTGAATCGTCTGATGCATGCACTACGATCGGCTTCTCATGGCCGAATCCTGAGACGTGCCGCTCGAGCGAACCGCTTTCTTTCAGCATCAGCTCTCCAGTAGTCCTGCCCATGTATATCTTGAGCGAATCCGGTTTCGCCTTCTGAACCTCATCGAAATTCGAGTCAGTGGTCCCGAAATGGAACCGAACATCGCAGACTGCCTTTTCTTCAGCGAGCTTTTTTTTCTCTTCGAGACGATTAGCAGTAGTCGTGGGAATTTTATTGTTCGGCATGTCGATTATTGTCGTGAAGCCGCCTGCAACAGCTGCCTGGGTCCCGCTCTTGAAATCCTCCTTGTACTCTGCGCCTGGCTCGCGTAAATGAACATGCGGGTCTATAAGACCTGGAAGGACGAGAAACCCAGAGGCATCCACTGATTTTTCTTCGCTTTGCAGTTTTTTTCCGATTTTTGCAATCCTATTGTTTTCAATAAGAATATCTGTTTCTTTGAAAACATTTCCAGTGAAAACCCGTCCGCCTTGAATTAGAAAAGACATCCGCTCACTTGGGAGAGAGTACTATCTTCCTGTCCCTTATCAGGGTGTAGACAAAAAGCAGCACCAGCGCCGCGTATCGGACCAGCCCGTACACGAGGAACTTGTACCACCACTGGTTCCCTCTGGTGATGACGCCAAGCAGGTCTTTGAAGGATTCCTTCTCCGCAGGCCCCATCTTGGAATCTGTTATCTTCTTGTGTTCCTTTCCGTCTATTATGGTTAACTCTTCCTGCTTTCCTATTTGCTTCTTGGCCTGGCCGTACCAGGGTGGCAGGGACGATTTCTTCTTCATTATCGCCTTCATGAAATCCCCGACGCCGATCGACCGCTGGTAGACTTCCTTCTTGGCCTTCTCCGTTGCTTCCTCCTTCGCAATGCCCTGCGCCATGTACTGCTCCACTTTTTTCTCTATGCCGAAGAACGCCTCCCTCCATGGGAAGGTGGCTGCCTCCTCTGCAATCGCCTTCAGGTCAGACGATGCGTATCCCATGGTTGCCACGCCAAGCAGGCGAAAAGGTATGAGCGCAGCGAGCGGCCTCTTCTTTGCATGCAGCTTGAGTATGGCCACCCTTGAGTCGTAGTCAGGTTCGGGTATGTAAATCGTCTTGCTGAAACGGCCGGATCTTCTCAGGGCGGGATCCACATCCCATGGCGCGTTTGTGGCAGCGATAATGAGCACATTCTGGTTATTCGCCTCCACACCATCCATCTCATACAGCATCTGGTTCACGGCCATCTTCATGTACTGCTGGCCCTCCTGTTGGTCTCTTCTTCCTCCAATCGCATCTACTTCGTCGAAGAAGAGCATGCATGGCGGGTTCTTTCGCGCGAGCTCGAACACCTTGTGGATATTCTTTTCCGTGTTGCCCACATACATGTCCAGCAAATCAGAGAGTTTGGCATTGATGAAGCCCGAGTTGCACTCGCCCGCTGCTGCCTTCACAATGTATGTTTTTCCACATCCCGGAGGCCCGTACATCAGGATCCCTCCGCCTCCCAGTTTTCCATACCGCTTCGCGAGATCAGGGTTCATCATTGGATAGACAACAGACTCCCTGATCTCCTCTTTCATCTTCTTCATGCCCGCGACATCATTGAATGTCATATTTGGTTTCTGGAGCATCTTTATGTCCCCACCCTTGCCTTCCCCGCCCTCTCCCTTACCTTCCTGGTCTTTCTTTGCTTTTGCGCTCTCAAGGTGGGTCTTTGCCTCTGCAAGCTCAGGGTTTATCTCCAGGGCCTTTTCGTAATCCACTATCGCTTCGCCAATGCTTCCTGCGTACTCATAGGCAAGACCCCTCAGATGGTATGCCTCTGCAAAATCAGCCTTTAGCGAAATCACCTTGGTGAAGTCCTTTACTGCGTTCTCATACTCCTCTATTGAAGCGTAGCTCAAGCCCCTGTTGTAGAACGCCTTGAGGTAATTCGGGTTAAGGGAGATCGCCTTATCATAATCTTTTACCGCGGTCTGGAAATCCTGTTTTCTGTAGAAAGCATCTCCCCTGTTATTGTAAATTATCGGGTTCTGGGGGTCCAGCTCAGCCGCCTTTGTATAGTCAGCAACTGACTTATCGAAGTTCTTGAGCTGATAGTAGCTGAGTGCTCGGTTAAAGTATGCCTCTGAAAAAACAGGATTAAGGAGTATGGCCATATTGTAGTTCTCTATAGCCTTCTCGTAATCTGACTTCTCATAATAATCATTACCCAGTTGGTAGTATGTTTTCGCGTCTGTAGGATTCGGTTTTCGATCTATCATTAAATCAACTGGAATGAAATTGTTTAACTTAATCTTGGAGAAGCAATTTTAAAAGCTATTCTCCCAGCTCCTCCTCGATTCTCAGGAGCTGGTTATATTTTGCAGTGCGCTCTCCCCTTGCAGGCGCCCCTGTTTTTATCTGGCCAGCGTTTATGCCAACTGCGAAATCCGAGATGAACGTATCTTCCGTTTCCCCGGACCTGTGGGACACTATTACGCCCCAGTGCTTTCTATTGCACATGTTTGCAGCTGCAATTGCTTCTGATACAGTGCCTATCTGGTTGAGCTTGAGTAGCAATGCGTTGCATGCTTGCCTTTCAATTGCCATCCTTATCCGTTTAGTATTCGTAACAAGCAGGTCATCCCCGACTATCTGCACCTTTTTCCCTATCTTTTTGGTCAGGCTGGCAAAGGACGCGAAATCCTCCTCAAAGAACGGGTCCTCCAGGGAGACAAGCCCGAAATCCTTGCAAAGGCCAAGGTAAAATTCCAGCAGTTCTTCTGGTTTTACTATTTTCCCATCAAGGCCGTACTTTCCCGTTTTATCGTCGAAAAACGAGCTCGCAGCAGCATCCAGAGCAAGCCCCACTTTTTTCGCATAGCCTGCCTCTGCAATTGCAGCTTCAATGGCGCTCAGTGCCTCTGTAGCGCTGTTTAGTTGCGGAGCGAAGCCGCCCTCATCCCCTACGTTTCTCGCGCCAGGGCCGTATTTTTTTACCAGTTGCTTTCCCAGCACATGGTAAATCTCGCTCGCCATCCTCAGGCGTTCTGAGAAGGTTGGCGCCTCAGGAATTATCATAAACTCCTGTATTGAGAGCTTTCCACCTGCATGTTTCCCTCCATTAAGGATGTTGAACATTGCTTTCGGAAGGGTTTTTCCGCCGAAATACTGCCAAAGCGGCTTTCCGGCACTCGCTGCAGCTGCCCCTGCGCATGCCATTGAGACTGCAACTATCGCGTTTCCGCCTAGGCGGCACTTATCCGGAGTGCCGTCCAGTTCGATCATTTGACAGTCGATGTCAGCCAGGGGCTCGAGAGGCATTCCTGCAATGACCGGCCCGATCTTTTCATTGACATTCTCAATTGCTTTCCGCACTCCCTTCCCAAGATAGCGGGCCCCGCCATCACGAAGCTCAAGCGCTTCATGCATTCCAGTTGATGCCCCGCTTGGGGCTGCAGCACGTCCGAACGCGCCGTTTTCTGTGAAGATATCCACTTCTATTGTAGGATTGCCTCTTGAATCGAGTATCTCGCGCGCATGCACTTTCCGGATATGCAATGAAACCACCGAATGGGCTTATGCATTCAAAATTTAAATTGATTCGTGCAACCATTCTTCATGAAACTTTTCCTTGATGGCAGGCTGAAAAAGCTGAATCATACGGGAACAGTCTCTGCACTACTCAAAAAGCTGAAAGTAAGCCGCGAAGAAGTAGTCGTGAAACTGAATGGAAGGCTTGCGCCTGAAACAGCGAGCGTTTTGACAAGCGACAAGGTTGAAGTGATAAAGGTTGTTTTCGGGGGATAAGCGAATGAGTATTTCGAAATGCTCAAAATGCGATTCTGAATCAATAATCTTCCTTCACTACGTTTGCAAGCACCTTTGTGCGAAGCATTTCAGGGAGCTTTTTGAAAAGAGGTTCCGCTCCACAGTACGCGAATTCAGCATGATCAAAAAAGATGATCGGATAGCGGTTGGGCTATCCGGAGGCAAAGACAGCACTGTTCTTCTCCGTTGTCTTCACGAACTCTGCAAAGACCTTCCAATGGAACTGGTTGCCATAACGGTAGATGAGGGGATAGATAATTACAGGGACGCGACGCTTCGCATCGCAAAAAGAGAAACAAAAAAGCTCGGAATCGAACATAAAATTGTCTCGTTCAAAAAAGAGTTCGGAAAAACGCTCGATACGATTATGAAAAAGGACGGTTCCCTGCCATGCTCATATTGCGGCGTGTTAAGACGTGGCCTCCTCAATCGGGGGGCCCGGGAACTCGGTGCGGATAAACTCGCGATCGGTCACAATCTCGATGATGTTGCCCAGACAACTTTGATGAACATCCTGAGGAACGAACCTGATCGCATCGCAAGGTTCATGGAGCCGCAGATAAAGCATCCATCATTTATCACACGGATCAGGCCGCTGCTCCGCACTCCTGAGAAAGAGGTTGCCATTTACGCAATGGTTCGAGGAATAAACATTGATCATCAAGAATGCCCCTACGCCCAGTCAGCGTTCAGGCAGATTGTGAGAAGGCAGCTTAATGAGATGGAGGAGTGCCATCCAGGAACGAAGTTCAAGATACTGGGAAGCTTCCTTTCCATGGATAAGATAATGAAGATGAAATCGGAAAAAAAGCTTACGGCGTGCTCTTCCTGTGGCGAGCCGAGCGCAGGCAAGACATGCAGGTTCTGTGAAATGAGGGCCTCCTTTTTTTGACGTTACTCATATCTTAGTGCTTCAACAGGTGGAACCGAAGCCGCGTTCCTGGCAGGATAGATTCCTGCGATAATACCTATCAGCACTGAGAACAAAAGCCCGCCGAGTACGAGATCAACTGTGATCGAAGAAGGCAGCCCGAAATAGCCAAGCAACAACGAAACAGCGTAGCTCAGGGCTATCCCGAGAAAGCCGCCAACAAAGCCGATTATGCCGGCTTCGCAAAGGAATATGTATACAATATCCCTATTCTTCGCCCCAAGGGATTTCAGCACTCCAATATCCCTTGTCTGCTCCAGTACGCTCATGAACATAGTGTTCGCAACTCCGATACCGCCCACAAGCAGCGATATGGACGCGATTCCGCCGAGAAACAGGGTAAGGATGTCAGTAATGCTGGACACTGCAGTCTGAAGCGTAGCTGCCGTGGTTATTGTGAAATCTTCAGTATCTTTCGTTACCTTGTGCAGGTTAAGGAGCAGGGCCTCGATTTCCGAAACGACCACATCAGTGTTACGGTCCGGAGACACAACTACAATCAACTGGCTTGCGGCATAAGACTGGTTGAAAAGGTCCTGCGCAGTCTTTTGTGGAATGTAAATCGCATTGTCAGAGCTTCCGAAGCCGACGCTGCCTGACTGCTGGAGAATGCCGACCACCCGGAACGTGTCATTGTTGATTCTTATCTGCTTATTTAGTATATCAAAATCATTGAATGTCGAGTTTGCGACTCCGAAGCCGAGCACAGCAGAATTCACATCAGATGTGCTCAGATATCTTCCATTAAAAAGATCCACTCCAACCGAGTCCTTCATAGACTCTGGCTCAGTGCCGATTACGTTGAGGGAGGCGTTCTTGTTGGTGTACGTCACCATTCCCCTTCTTTGAAGCCGAGCATCCACCCGATAAACACCAGGCAAGGTTCTCAGCTCGTCAGCCTCCCGGAATGTGATCTCAGCAGTTTGCCTTTGGCCAAAACCACCTTCAGTGTGCGCTGCCTCGAAGCCCCCGAATCTTCCTGCCTGCTGGCCTCCTGGCGAAACGAGGATTATGTTCGTGCCAAGGGTGTTTATTCTTGAGCTTATCTGATCGCTGACTCCGATGCTGACACTTATCAGTGTGATGATGGCTGCCACTCCGATAACAATGCCAAGAATGGTCAGCCAGCTCCGCAAGTGCCTGTGCTGTATGCTGTTTAAAGCCAGGGAGAATATGTCCTTAAGCTTCATTTTTTGTTCCCTTTGTATTTCTTGTAGACAAAGTAGCCGACTACCCCGATGATCAATACAGCTGCAGCAAGCTGAATGGCGCTCAATCCGAACAATACACTGCCATTGGTCCTGTTGCCGCCGGCTGTTGTCGAGCCGCTTATGGAATTCAGCCTCGAAGCATCTAAGCCGCTGTACACCCTAACAGTAACGTCTTTGTTTATGGTGTGCTCCATGTTTCTGCTATCCTTGAATGTTATTGCTAGGGGGATACCATATTCTGCAGGCGCAAGGGACGAAGGAACATCGACCGCGATCTGGAAAGTTGCGAAATCATCCACATTAAGGGTGCCGATGAACTTGTCAGTGGGCCCCACGAATGTGAAGTCCTTGGTTGGGGTGGCTGACACATAAACGCTTCTTATCGGTCCGTTTCCAACATTGGAAATCTGCGCCAGGACCTTTACCCCATTGCTTCCTGCTGAAATGAACTGCGGGGTGCTGTCAGAGGTTATTGCGATGTCAGGAGTGGCATTCACCACAATTCCAATGCTCTGGGCATAAGTTTTTCCGGAAATCGAAACTGTTATGGGTAGATTATAGTACCCAGTGTTGGTTGTTGGTGCAATACCTATTGTTATTTTCTGGCTCTGCTTCGCTCCCGGACCTATGCTGTCGAAATAAACTCTCGTGGACCCTATGGGCGTGAACTCTGCAGTCTGATTGAGATCGATTGTCACCGAAGCACCGCTTCCACCAAGATTCTCGAGCGTAAGGTCGAATTGGGCCTGTGAGCCTACCTCTGTGTTTGTTACTGGGATGAGGGATATCCTGAACTGGGCCCCGGATTCGCTGACAGTTATAGGACCGACATAAATCGTCTGGTTTAATGTGTTCTGGAGGGAATCCTGATAGCTGATGATCAAGGGGATGGAGTATTTGCCAACAGAAGTTGAAGATGAGGAGGCCAGGATCACGGAGACGTCCTTGCTGCTGTTGAATGGAATGCTGCCCACTGCCTGCTGAGTCGTTCCCTGAAGTGTGAATGAAGATCCCGCTGGAGTTGCTATCACCACATTATTCATCACTCCGCCGGTGTTGATGATATTCAGCTGGGCGGTTATTGTGTCTCCGGGCTGTATAGTGCCAGGCTCCACAGATATGGTCTTCACTTCCAATATCTGCTGCTGGGAAACAACAATTGGAATCGAAATCGGAGTGTTCTTTATTGAGCTGTGAGGTGCATCTGCAAAATATACTATATTCAGGTCCATCACGAAAAATCCGCTCGGGGTTTTTGCAGGAACGGTGAAGGGAATCGAGACAATGGCGTTGGAACCAGCGCCAATGTCGCCTACGCTTTGCTCCGAATACAGGGTTTCCCCTGGCGTTTTATAATTCACAACCGTAGCGCCCGCCGTATCGGTTCCGGAGTTAAGTATGGATATCTGCAGTTGCCCGACAGTTCCGGGATATATCACGTCTGGAATCACTGTGTGCGAAGTGACCTGGAGAGCTGCACCACCCGTGCCCTGGGCAGCAGCGTTTACCAAAAACGATAGCAGCAAAATCACAAACAAAAGTTTTTTCATGCAGATACCTCCTTTACTTTAATGTTCTGCAGGCCATTCGGGATCGTAGGCTTTTGCAGAACATCTTTTTCTATTTTTCCGTCGCGAATGTATATCATTCTTTCGCTGTAGGCCGCCACCACTGGCTCGTGGGTGACCACGATAACAGTGATGCCCTTCTTTTTCCAAAGAGAGGAAAGGAAATCCATCACCGCCTTTCCTGATGCGGAGTCCAGGTTTCCCGTAGGCTCGTCAGCGAGGATCATTTTGGGGTCATTGGCAAGCGCCCTGGCTATCGCAACCCTCTGGCGCTCCCCTCCGCTTAGCTGGGAAGGCTGGCTTTTGTATTTTTCAGACAGGCCTACGATAGAAAGGCACTCCCTGACTTTTTTATCTCTTTTTTCATCATCCATCTCGCTTATTATAAGCGGGAGCTCCACGTTTTTTGCAACTGAAAGCGTTGGCGCAAGGTTGAATGCCTGGAACACAAATCCGATTGTTTCATTCCTTGCTTGCGCCAGCTCATCCTGGTTCATTCCGGATACAAGCTTTCCGTCAAGGTAAATCTCCCCTGATGTCGGCACGTCAAGGCATCCAAGCAGGTGAAGCAGTGTGCTCTTTCCGCTTCCAGATGGCCCTACGATGGAAACAAACTGCCCACGGCCGATGCTGAGGTCAACCCCCCGAAGAGCCTGGAACCTGACCCCTTCGGTAGTGTACTCTTTTGAAACGTTCTCGACCTCTACTATCCCCCGTTTCATTGTGCACCTTCTGTAAGTTTAATGTAACCTTAAAGCAACAATGTATAAGATAATATTACTTTCCCTAATACTAATTCTCATGGAAATAATTTTTCTCGGAACAGGAGGAGGCAGAGTCAACCTCATAAGGCAGATCCGTAAAACAGGCGGGTTCCGCATCAATTCCGAGTCTGCAAACATTCACGTTGACCCTGGCCCGGGTGCGCTTCTCTATTCGGTGAGTCAGCATCAGGATCCTTTGAAGCTCGATGCAGTGATAGTAACGCATAGCCACGTGGATCATGGAAACGACGCGAACATACTGATTGAGGGGATGACTAAGTTTGCGCTTGATAAAAAAGGAATTCTGATAGCAAGCAGGAACTCGCTCGAAGGGAACGACAGGGTGATAACTGGGTATCATCAGAGCCATGTAAAGGAAATCTATGCAGCGGAGTATGGGCAAAAAAGAAAATTCCAGACGCGCAGGGGCGAGTTCGAGATCGAGATAATCGAAATTAAACATGATGAGCCAACTGGATTCGGCTTCAAGTTGTTCCTTGACGGAAAAGTGATTGGTTATACTTCTGACACGAATTGGTTTGAGCAGCTTGGGGAGAAGTTCAGCGGATGCGACGTGCTTATTGCGAATTGCCTGAAGCCTTTTTCAGATGGTATTCCCGACCACCTGGAGAGCAGGGATGTCATTAATCTGCTCAAGGCCGCAAAACCAAAGGCAGCTATACTAAGCCATTTTGGCGTCAAGATGCTCCGGGCAGATCCTGAGCTTGAGGCAAAACGCATCGAGTACGAGGCTGAAGTTGAGACAATTGCTGCAAGGGATGGAATGAAGATAATGGTCGGCTCTGAGATAAAGGTGGCTGACGAAGGAAAAGAAAAAGAGCCGCTTCCTCCAGGTGCTGAGCTCGCCGAGGAGCAGTTCGCTGATAAGAAGGAGTACGGAAGCGGGAATGGATGATTGGACGGTCTGATTCGGGGCTCTTTGAATCCTGATTTTAGTTGTAGTCTGTGTTATATAGTTTTTTAAACATTTCGTATTAATATTGTTATACAATATAATATATTGAGGTGTACCTATGAGCGAAACAAGAAAACTAAAACACAGTGAAATTACCAGTGCAGTTGTCAAGCCTTTGAAAGCGAGCAGGTCACAACGAGCCAAAAAATGGGCAAGGAACCTTCTTGGAGGAGTTTTGCTTTTTACAGGTTGCAGCACGACGAACATAACTAACAACTATTATCCCAGCCCTGATGGAGGCGCTCAGGTAACTGATGCGCGAGCGCAGGAGGATGCGAACGGGCAGACGGATGCTGGGTGCACTATAGATTCATGCATTTTGGTAAACAAGAAGGTAAAAATACTCATTGACTTACCGGAAGGAATGGATGTTGGGTTTACCCTTACCGAAAACTTTGCAATTACGTACTATAATTTGACGATCGCTCTGCTTGAAGTGAGTGCCGAAACCGGTGCGCCGCCTTTATGCCAGGTCTATAATAAAAAAGCCAGAATATTGATAAGGAGCCCTGGGAGTCAAGATCTGATTTGGACAGTAATGGAAGGCGATAGCGAAACAACAAATGGTGCTACAATCAAATTCATCCAGATATCCGCAGACACAAAAGCCGAAAGTCAGCCGTGTCCTGATGGTGGCGTCCAGGAGGATGGGGGAGTCCAGCAGGATGCGGGCCAGTCTGATGCATGCGTGCCGAACAATGCGCCACTCTTTTGTTCGGATACCTCGAAGATCGTTGACGGGGCATTTTTGAATCAAGGTGAATCGGCGATCATTAGCGGAAAATACAGTCTTGTTCTTGCCGACATCGAGGCACATGGTGATACGGTCAATGCACTATTCTACATTATGGATACCTGTGGCGGTATCATGGCGATAGACAAACTCGCTGAGGGGGAAACGAAGACAATATCCATCGGTAGCGACCTAGCGGATATAACAGCAACAGAAATCCTGGCCGGGTATACATTCGGAATGAAAGCAGCCAAATTCTCAATTAGTAATCCCTGTACCCGCCAAAACTGGTGCCTGTCTGTAGGTGGCATCCTTAACCAGGGCGAGGGCTTGCTGATCAACGATCTCAACTTCAGGGTCGACGACTTCATGCAAGATGGGGGCAAGTGGTTTGCCTTATTCTCAGTGCTCGATGCCAACGGGAACATGCTTAAGAAAATGAAAATCGAGGAAGGCAGCTGCAATGAATTCGGCATAGGACCCAGCCAATACAAGGTCACTGTTCCGATTATAGGTGCAGGATACACATTCGGTGCGAAATGGGCTGATGTCGATATCTATACTCCTATTCAGATGGCCTGCCCGGACGCATCATATAACAACTATTGCCCGAGCCAGTAGATTTTTTTCATTTTATTCTTTTCGCTTCTTTTTTCTCCTTTCGATTCCTCAACAAAAATGTCGCAAATAGTAAGGACAGGGGAAGTGAAACTCCTGAGCACACATCATTTTTCTCTATCCAACCCCGGATCTCGTTTGCAAAATCTTCAGCCTCATCCTCCACTATCGTAGCATTGGACTGGCCGGCACTCTGATTTGAGGAGACGTTAGCGGTTACATTGCCGGTGGCATTTCCAGTAAAGTTGCTTGTAGCATTGGTTGTTGCGTTAGCCGTCATGTTAGTTGTAACATTTGCCGTTACGTTAGTGGTCACATTGGCAGTCATATTCCCGGTCGCATTTCCGGTGATGTTGGCTGTAGCATTTGCCGTGAGATTGCAAGTAATGTTTCCCGTCATATTAGCAGTGAAATTGCCCGTCATGTTCGTTGTCTGGTTTATGCAAGCGTTAGAGCTAACATTCACAGGCAGCGGCTTTGGTTCTGCTGCTTTCAGCTTGGGCGCAATGGCAAAACTCTCATTAACCATCCTGCTTTCCTGCTGTTTGACGCAGTTTTCTTCCAGATAATCCAGCAGCTGCCTTTTCGCCTCGATCTGCTGGGGTATAGCGTATTCAGGCGGGGGGCAGAAATTATACTTAGTGAAAAGCGGATGAAAGGCTACTGCGGTTTCAACGCGGTTTAGCGATTTCAGGTCATACAAGGCCGCGCTTGCAGTGCCATACGAAGGAGACTGACTGAACAAAAGCGAAGAATTTATCGCACGATCGAGAGTTTCATTCGCCTTATCAATGGTCTTTCTATAATCCAGGAGCGTGTCTATGAACGGCCAGCCGATTTGGCCGATGTACCAGCAAACAGGCACTGATGCGCATGCGTATCTGCACGAAGTCCTGTCAGTGCAGTTGAATCTATCCATGCCAGTTATCATCATGCAGCTTTTCTCTGGGCCCTGTTTCAGGGTTCTCGAATAATTAAGTATTTCGAACGGTTTTGATGTATTTGTTGAAGGCCTTGGGCTTGCCGCCTTCGTATATACAGAAACCGTCCTTTCTATGGCATTTCTGTCCAAAATAGGGGTAACGTTCGTGCTGTAAATTCCGAAAACAGCAAAGGAATGGTTGCCTTCCAGATGTGTTAGTATTTGATTTTCATTCTCATAATATATGGTTACGTTCTGGCTCTGATTAATCCAATCCAGATATCCTGTTATGTTCTGAGCCAGGGATGCGCCTGAAACGGGAACAAAATATTTGCAACCTCCTGTCCATCTCGCAAGCTGATTAGCATTTACATTTATTTTATCAATAAGACCAACGCTGCCGTTGACAGTGAATGAAACCTCTGTGCTTTCATTAGGCCCCAGACCAGGAACGTCCCAAAATGGCTTGCCGTCGTATGTATATCCGTCAGGACCAAAAGAGAAAGTTATGTTTTTTGGCACGAACCATGAAAGAGAGCTTGAAAGGCTGAGCCTGAATGGTCCGGTGGAAGTGCTGAAGTTATTCAGTATCCTGAACCTGACTGAAGTATTTATGCCTCCTGAAAAGACGTATGAGGAATAGGATAGCGGGCAGTCATGATATCCAGAGACCCCATCCCATATCCTGACCGTTTTTGGGGCAGGCTTGGTTCCGATAAGGCTGCCACCGCTTCCTTCAGTGTCATTGCAAACTCCACAATCCCAGATGCAGTTGTCGCAGTCTTCCCCAGTGCTGCAGATGTCGTCCCCGCAAGTTGATGCTGAAAGGGATGCTACGCTTTGGGAGGCAGCCCTGCACGTACTGGAGAGCGCAAATAATGCTAAGAGAAACGCGATTGCCAGTATCCTTTTCATGTCAGTCGGATAAATAGGCAGGAGAAGGTTTTATTAGAGTATTATTCTCATATCATCTCCCGAAGGACTGGATGGGGATAGAGGTTTAGGAAGGGTGGGAAAATGGAATTTGAATTTGATAAATCGGAGATAAAGCTCAACAAGATCATTTCACCTATTGATGAATTCGTGATTAATTTCCTGGATATCCTTAATGGGTTGGAGATAAAACATGTTTTTATTTCCGGGTACGTCGTTCTTTTGTTTGGAAGGCAAAGAATCACAGAAGATGTTGACATGTTCCTTGAAGACTTGGATGAATCGAAACTGAAGGCGCTTTACGAAACACTGCTCCAAAAAAACTATTGGATGATCAATGCAGGCTCGTTCGATTCAGCAAAAAAGCTTTACGAAGAAGGGATCGCCTGGCGGGCCGCGAAAAAGGATACGATTTCGCCTAACATGGAAATAAAACGGCCGAAGAACAATCTGGATTTCATTTCGCTGAATAATCCTGCAAAAGTCATCCTCAACAATAAACACAAAATAAACATATCCCCTCTTGAGTTGCAAATCCCGTATAAATTGCATCTTGGTTCACGAAAGGACATTGAAGATGCACGTTATCTCTACGACTTGTTCAAAGATAAAATTGATGAAAAATTGATGAAAAGTTTTTCAAAAAAGCTTAAAGTTGCCAGTAAAATGGTTGAGCTGGTGCATTAGATGGTCGATATCAAAGTTCTCAAAAAGCAGGAAGAGAAAGAT